>Ga0170475_113011026_pt1 | contig 14167 bp, 17 predicted proteins | sample Soicark_Litter_5_FD_111474 | JGI IMG/M metagenome (GOLD analysis project Ga0170475, IMG submission 111474) | Avena fatua rhizosphere microbial communities from Hopland, California, USA. Combined Assembly of 48 SPs | reverse complement strand
GCCGCTCATGCGCTCGCGGATCTCACGATCGTTGATCGGAGTATCGGCTACGGTGAGATCGCTGGTCACAGCGCTCGGAATATTCCGTTCGATCTCGCCCGCCATCCCGATGGCGGAACAGAGCTGGCCCGGTGTGCAATAGCCGCATTGAAAGCCATCATGTTCGATGAAGGCTTGCTGCATCGGGTGGAGATTGCCATTGACCGCAAGCCCTTCAACCGTGGTGATGCCGCGGCCCTGATACTGCACCGCCAGTGCCAGACAGGAATTGATGCGCTCGCCATCCACCAACACGGTGCAGGCGCCGCATGCTCCTTGATCGCAACCCTTCTTGGTTCCCATCAAACCCAGATAATTGCGCATGAGATCGAGCAATGAGGTGCGGATGTCCGCCTCCACCTCGATATCCTCTCCATTGATGATAAAATGCATGAGACATCTCCTTTGACTGAAGAGCATTGGGGCTTGAAAAGCATTGGCGATGTTGAGCCGAACAAACGAACCCGGATGAAGTTCGCTCAAGTCCGCATCAGTACGGTTTGGCGACAAGCGGCGATATCCGCGACCACCGAAAGCGCCAGCGAATGGGCGTCACGGGCACGGCCGAACAGGCCAATCGGCGCCTTGATCTGGTCGATCGCCTCCTGCGAATGTCCCTGTTCTCGAAGCCGTTCCATCCTCTTCTCGTGTGTTCGGCTGCTGCCCAAAGCGCCCAAATAGAACGGCTGGCCACGCAGGGCGGCTTCCAGGATCGGCATTTCAAGGTCCAGATCGTGCTGTAGAAGCGCAACGGCAGTGTCCGCGTCGATCAGCGTGTCGTCAGGTGGCTCGCCGGCGGCCGCATCATATTGAAGGACATCGTAACCTGCCGCCCGCGCCACCTTCGAGGCGATCTCGACCTCCAGCGTGCGGCCTGAGAGGAGAACTCGAACAGCCGGACGGTAAAATGTCAGGAACGCCTCACCATCCCAACCGGTGTCGGCTTTTCCGGACACGAAGGAAAGCGACTGGTTGCTCGGACCATAAGCCAAGCCAACATCGCGCCGGCAGCCCAGCCCTTCGATCACATTTCGGATCGGTCGAATGTCTCGCACAACGTGAATGGCAACGGTAATCCCGCCTCCACACGGCAAGACAATATCGAAGAACGGGGAACCCTCGCCCAGCATGACGAACCGATCACACCCTTTGGATATCGCCTGCAAGGCTTCGGCAGCAACTGCCGCCTCGGTACAGCCGCCGGAGACGTAACCGCCGTACAAGCCGTCATCGGCCACCGCCATATGAGCGCCCAAAGCACGTGACGAACCGCCGCGAATTTCGACGAGCGTGCAGAAAGCAACTTGTCGGCCGGCGAGCGTTGCCTTCACAGCAAAATCGAGAACCTCGACCGTAGAATCCGTCGAGAACGCTTTGGCCGGCGCGGGCGATATCTTCTCGCCGAAAGCTCGTTCGAATTGTGGCTGTCGATCGTTTAGCCTCTCAGGGAACGCCTTTCGACTTTCTGGGTTACGATCCCATCGGTGTGTCGATATCATAATCAAACGCTCCCACCGATCGCGGCGTGCATAGCCTCAAATATCAAGAAGACCTGGAATTCGCGAACATCACAGGTTGACGTCGCGACCCGTGCCACCAGTTTGGACATGACATCCATCCCAATCCTCACTAGAAATTGGATGGCACCCCGATACAAACGGAGGAGCCTCCGTTTATAGGTAGTGGCTGACGAAGTTTCGTCAAGCCCTGTCGTGGGGTGGGAAATTGTTACCGAAAGAGGATGCATCGCAAGCGCAGGAACAGCCGCGGTTACCTGCTGACGCGCAGCGCAATCGCGCCAAACTGGTCGAGGTCGCGTCGAAAGCCTTTGCTGAACGCGGCACGGATGTTTCGCTTGAAGAGATTGCCCGGCAGGCGGGTGTCGGCATTGGTACGCTTTATCGACACTTTCCAACCCGCGAACATCTCGTCGAGATAGTCTATCGGCGCGAACTCGAATTGCTCGCTGGCGCCGCGGTCGAACTCTTGGCCGAAAAGGCACCCGATATCGCGCTCGATGAGTGGATGCACCGTTTCGTCAGCTACATGGCGGCAAAGCGCGGTATGGCCAGCAGCCTGAAGCTGCTGTTCACCTCAAACGCCGCTCTCTTTACGGAGGGAACGACGCGCGTGACAGCCGCCTTCGACAAGCTTCTTCGTGCGGCGATAGAGGCGGGCACGGTCAAGGACGATCTCGAGGCAAGCGACGTTCTCTACACGCTGTTCGGCATTTACTCGATCCCGGACACGCCCGACTGGCGCGAAAGGGCACACAGGATCGTTCGCCTGATCATGGACGGGTTGCGAAAACATACTCCACGCAGTACCTAGCCGATGGGCCGCCTGGCGCTCCTTGGTCGCCGTCGTCGCACGGACCGCCATTTGCTTTTGGCCTCGCTGCTCTACCTCCATCGACAGAGACAGTGGAGGAAGTGCCAGTGCGCAAGCCGATTATTCTATTTGCATTTGTCGTATTTACCCTACCCGCAACGGCAAGGGCGCAATCAAGCGAGCTCGAGGATACCTGTAAATCCGTTGCCAAGAGCTTTTTCATGACCGATCAGCTTGCCATCGGCACGGTCCAGTCCTTTCCCGAGTTGAAACCGCCTGGTGTCCGAATGTCCTACTCGACGCGCCAGGGTACGGCGCCGGCCGAGATGACCGATATTTTCGAATGCGAATTCGACAAGGCGGACAAACCGCACAACCTGGCGCGCTTCTGCGTATCCAGCACCTGCTATTCACCGACCGTCGACGACGGGGATCGCAAGCGCCGCTTCGAAGAGATGCGTGTCCTTCTCAGCCGCGCTGAAAAATAGGATCGCGCCGTGCTTGACCTGATGCCGATCACCCCCGGCTGGCCGGAGATCGCCCTTCGTATCGGGGCGACCCTGCTGGCCGGCATCTTGATTGGTGCGAACAGGGAACAAGGCGGTCACGCCGCCGGGCTGCGCACAACCACACTTGTCGGGCTCGCGGCCTGCATCCCGATGATCCAGGCTAACATGCTGTTGGCCACGAGCCAGGGCGTCAACGGCTCGATGGATATCCTGCGCTTTCCGCTCGGAATATTGACGGGCGTCGGTTTTATCGGCGGCGGCGCAATTCTGCGTCGCGGCGATATCGCGACCGGGGTGACGACCGCTGCAACGCTCTGGGTGATAACAGCGATCGGCCTCTGTTTCGGCGGCGGACAGATTGTCATAGGCGCGGCCGCCACGGTTCTCACCCTTCTCATTCTCGCGCCGCTGAGACACATTCAGCAATGGATGTCGTGCGAAGAGAAGAGCTCGGTGACCATCAAGGTGCCTAAGGGCTCACCCATACCTGACATCAGGGCCGCCCTCCCATCAGGTTCCACCGCCTGCTTCACCACTCTGCGGGAGATCGATGACGGCGACGCTCTGATGTTCGAAATCCGCTGGACATCCGGCCGTTCAGGTCGCGATGCGACCGCGATCGCCGATGGGTTGAAGGAGCGATTTTCGGTGATCGGGTTTGAAAATCGCTCGACTATCAACTGACTGACAGCTTTCCAAGCCACCAACCAAGAAAGCGATCTCAAACGGGAACTCCGCCGCGCGGTCGTTGTTCAAGGTGGAGGCGACGATCACCGTGAGGGACGATGGTGTCCCGGATTGGACGTGCAACATGACGATCAATGCAAAGCCCGTGGAAACTCACCGGGCAGCGCCTATCTCCGTACGGATCGGCAACGGCCACTCCGAACTCATCCACGGTCCAGACGAGGCATTGCATTACTTCCGCCACCGCTGGCCACTGACGGATTCGCTTGTGCTCGATACTGCACGGCGCCGATGCCTCGAAGATCGAGCCTTCGGCATGCCCGCGAGGCAGTTAAAGAGGCAGTCATCGCCGCGGCGATCGAAGCGAAAGTGCTTGCCTGACGCTATTGCCTTGCCATGGCGCCATTCGAAACTCGCTAAATTCGCGATCGAGAATGTACGTTTCATGACCATCTCTGGCAAACCGTAGCCATTCGCACCAGTTATTCGCTGAACCACCCTTGGGTTGAGTGGCCGCTTACCGGGGTAACGAACTCGAAAGGCGCACAACACGATGAATTCTACTCAATTGACGGCTGAACCCGGCATCTGGACGTGTGCCTGGAAAGGAATGTTCTTTAAGCGGATACTGCCTTGGCCGACCTCATTGGTCTCGATGCCGATGAGACGCTGGTCGGGCTGCCCGTTACCTATGAACAGGCTGCCGAGCACTTTCATCGCGCGGCGGCGTCCGTCAAAAGCCGCGTCAACCGCGCACGCCAGCGCATCGCCGACAAGTGCGGAGAGCTGGTTGCCTGGCCAATCGGGGCGCAGGCAAAGTCAAGGAGGTTACAGGCATGACTTTTTTGGGAGGCTGCCTCTGTGGCGCGGTACGATACCAGGCTGATGGCGAACCCTTTCGTATAGGAATTTGTCATTGCGCGGACTGCCGCAAGGAAAGCGGATCTTCATTCACCTCCTTCGCCCATTGGCGTCGCGATGCGTTCACCTATTCCGGTGAGATATCGACATTCGCAGGTCGGAGCTTTTGCCCGCGCTGCGGAGGACGCCTTTTTTGCCTAAACGATGATGACGTCGAGATTCGTTTTGGATCGCTGGACAACGTCCCAAGCGAACTGACTCCCGAAATGGAAGTCTGGACGAAACGGCGAGAGAATTGGTTGCCGGCTATTCCTGGGACGCAACGACATGAAGAGGATCCTCCCCTAAAACTTTGACCGTAGAGCCGGCAGCAGGCTCCCTGCCGCGGCGATGTGATGGCGAGCAGAGCTACCGCGAAGCGTTTGGCGTCGTTACCTGTGTTGGTATGCCGCCATAACCTAGGGGTTGGGGGCGCGATCAGTCGCCCGCGGGGGGCGGCCACTACCATCGGCCGCGTTGTTGTCGAAGGCGCCGGGTCCCGATGGCTGAGAATTGATCGGATCCTGCTTGGTTGACGCCGTCGGGTTGGTGTCGGTGTCCTGACGCTCACCCCACATTTCGACGCCACCCCACGCAAGCAGCGCCAGAATGAGACTGCAGACCAGCACCATCAAGACTGGCCGGCCGTAGCTGCCCTGTCTGGCTTCAGTCGCGGTTTCGATCACCTTTTCGCTCTGCCTGCTTTCAAATTGGGTCATTGCTGATCTCCTCGTTGCTCACAAACACAACGTCGGTCCGCGCAAAAGGTTTGCTGCGTATCGGAACAATCGGGTCTCGTGGACGATATCCCGCACACGAAAACGGGAGATCAGCCATGTCCGCGATGACTTTCGAAGACCTCGCATCCAAGATCAGGAAGATCGACTTCTGCATGCTATCGACCCAGAGCGGGTCGGGTAGGATTTCCAGCCGCCCGATGAGCAACAACGGCGACGTCGAATACGACGGCGATTCCTGGTTCTTCTCTTATGAGGACACTCGCAAGATCAGCGAGATCAACGGCATCGATGATGTCTCTCTCACCTTCACGGAGCCTCCGAGCCTTCTGGGCAAACCGGGCATCTTCATTGCGATCCAAGGGATGGCGTCGATCGTCAAGGATAAGGCATCCTTCGAAGCTCACTGGGTTTCGGGCCTCGACCGCTGGTTCCCTGAGGGCACCCAAACGCCTGGCCTCGTTCTGATAAAGGTCTCGGCATCGTCCGTGTATTATTGGGACGGTGAGCAGAACGGGCAGGTCGACATACCGCGCGGGTGAGCCAACCAGATACAGTTCCCAAGAGCCAAAGGGGGTCAACTTCCAGCTGTACACGGAACATTGGCGCACCATACGAGTTGCCCGGATATCAATGGATGGAGGAAACCATGGCCAACATTTATAACGAAAACACAAGCGACGCCTCGCACGGCATCGCGAAAAGCACCCTCACCGCATTCTTTGACACCCGATCCGAAGCAGAAAGTGCTGTCGAGCGTCTCAGCGACGCAGGCGTCGCCAATGCCCGCCTCATGGCCGGCTATGAAGCTGATGCCGAGAAAACCAATGTCGCGGCAGACGATCGCGGCGGCTTCTTCGATGCGCTGAAGGACTGGTTCTTTCCTGACGAGGACCGCTCCATCTACGCGGAAGGCCTTCGCCGGGGTGGCTTCCTGGTATCGGCCTCGGTAGACGATGCGACATACGAAACAGCCCATGACATTCTGGACGAGCACGGCGCCATCGACATGGACGAGCGCGCTGACCTATGGAGAGAAGAAGGCTGGACAGCGAGGCAAGTCACGCCGGCCCCGAGCTTTACCGGCGAGCCAGGTCTCAATGAGGCAGGGGCAGCCACGCAAGCGGCAGGCGTAAACCAATACGCGCGCAGCACCCATGAAACCTCACCCCGCGTTCGCGCCTACGAACTGGATCAGGAGCTGCCCGACGACATTCGCGACGACGTTTTGCCTACGGGCCATCAACGCGACGTCGCTGAGGGTGAGAAGTCTCCCGAAGAGCGTGAAATGGGTGGGCTCCGGTTGGACCAGCCCATTCCTCGGGTTTGATCGAGGGAGTGGGTCATGGACAAGGACAAGAAGGCGCAACGCGACATCGAGGAAACGGACAGAAAGCCCGCGAAACCTCAGGATCACCCGGCCGCCGGTCCGCATGCACAAGATCATCTCACCGACGAGACGAAGACCCCAGGGACAGGTTCGTTGCCCGAAAAGGACGACGCCAGCGTCTCGCCGGGAAGTGGTTGAAAACTGATGCAGTGTCTGCGGGTCCCTGCCGGCGATCGTAGGCGCGGCACTTTGGCGTTTTGTGGAAACACGGTGTGCCCGGCCCAGGTGGCCGCCGGACACACCAACTATTATGTCACGAGTGTAGCTCAATTAAAGCGAGTAACCGTCGACCTTTACGCGTGACACCAGCGAGCATTTTCGTCCCTGCGACCTTGTCGTCCGAATTGTTCTGACAATTTGATAGTGCGTGCGTCAGAGCCGTGGCGCGTATCGACAGGCGGAGTTGATCGAACGAATGCAAAAAGCACAGATGTCCAACCGGATTCTGCGATCCTTGAGCGACCAGGATTTTAAGCTTCTCGCACCATATCTGGAAGAAGTTGAAATGCCTTCACGATTTCCCATCGCTCGCCCTGACACCTTGCTGGAGTACGTCTACTTTCCAGATAGCGGTATCGGCGCCGTAATCAGCGTGCTGCCCGACGGGAAGAAGGCGGAGGCCGGCATGTTTGGCAGCGAGGGGTTTGTGCCGACATCGACGGTCATTGGCGACACGGTGGTGCCATACCTCATAGAAATGCAGGTTGCTGGCCGCGGATATCGTATCTCTGTGGACAGAATGCGCGAGGCGACTGAACGAAGCGCCACGCTTCAGATTCCTTTCATCAAGTTCATGCACGTTTTCGCCGTGCAGGTCTCTTACACCGCGCTCGCAAACGCCAAATTTCGCGTCGAGAAGCGGTTGGCCCGCTGGATTCTCATGTGCCACGACCGGGTGAAAGCGGACGTCCTTGAGATCACGCACGAATACATCGCCTTCCTCCTCGGTATCCGTCGACCGAGTGTGACGACAGCGCTTCACATTCTCGAAGGCCACAAACTTATTCGTTCGACCCGCGGAACGATCATCGTCGTCAACCGCGGGGGTCTGGAGCGATTTGCGGCCGGTTGTTATGGGCTGCCTGAACGCGAGTTCGAGCGCTTGCTCGGCGCTAGCTCGAAGGATGAGCTTTAGAACCTCTCATAAGCGGCTGATGCCGTTCACTTTCTATGGAACCGCTGACCACCAGCATTCGTTTCGTCCGCTTATGGAGGACAGAATGCTTTTCTATTTCAATGTTCGCTCAGACGAGAGTTTCGATGCCGACGACGAAGGGATCGACCTTCCATCGCTCGAAGCAGCGAGGCGGGAAGCAACGAAATCCGCGCGCGAGATGGTCGCCGAACTTATTTTGTATGATCAGCGTATCGACGGAATGCAATTTGAGATTACCGACGAAAAGGGAAACGTTCTCAGTACAGTTCCATTCCGAGACGTCATCAAATTTGACTAGCTCCTTTGCTGACCGACCGCTTCGTCATGCGTGATCAACGACATCGCCCTCGTTTTGAGGCCGAGCGGCCTCGCGCGCGGCCCGAAGGCGCTCTGTCTTCAGGCGCCGCGCTTCCGCCTCGGCCTTGATTGCAGCCAGTGCGTTCTCCGACGTTGCTTCACGTCGCCTCTGCCGCTCCTCAGCACTGATAGACTCGCGCCGGCGAAGCTGTGGGCTCTCCGCTTTTTGCATGCGGTTTAGAGTATAGCGTGAAGAGCGGAAGGCAATCGATCGTCTTCCAGCGTACGGAACGTCTCAATACGCGCCTCTCTTTTACCACCGCCGAACGAAAGGTTCCCATGCGGAACTGTTGCCACCCGCATGACCGGTCTGATCTGCCGCGCTAGAATCGTCCAATGAGGCGCCGATACTCTTCCTCAGGCCTGCCGTAGGAATCGCCGGCAAACTCCTGCAACCCACGCCTGTCGCGAATGGTGATGAGACCTCGTTCGGAGCGGATGAATTTCTCTCCCTCAAGGACGTGCAAAGCAGTCGTGACACTCGGTCGCCTGACACCGAGCATCAGGGAAATGAAATCATGGGTGAGCGCTATCTCGTCACCATCGACGCGGTCATGCGACATGAGAAGCCATCGGGCCAGTCGTATGTCGATCTGATAGTTGACGTTCGACAGCACCGTGTAAGAGATCTGCGATGCAAAAGTCTGGATGAACCTCGCAAGGAGGTTTGCGAAGTTGGGATAGGACGAGATTGCCTCGAGCGTTGCGCCCAACGTCATCCTGTAGCCCCAACCGGCGACCTGCATCAGCACCTCGTGGACACTCACAGTCCCGCCGACGCCCGCTGATGTCGGGGAAAATCCCTCGCGACCAAACATCCCGGCCTCCGCCTGGTTTCCATCCGACGACACGGTGATGACTGAACCGATACCGCTACACAGAAAATAGACGTGGTCGATGGGCCCGTTCGCGTTGACGATAACGTGACCCTGTCGAAGGTCGATCATTTCCAGACTGCCGAGGATAGCCTGAAATTCCGCATCAGGCAGACGAGCCAGTAGCCGGTTGTGCATGGTTGATTGGTCAGAGGCGAACATGAGACTTCAATTGTATCGGATGAGGCATGCGGAGCATTACTCACACGCTGAAAAATGTCGGCTGTATAACATCCTGCAGTTCTTCATGTTCTTGGGTACGCTGGCAGACATTTCTACATCAGATGCATTGCGGGATGGCGTGGGTACCTCGCCCTTAGACAGACTTTGTCCCTCTCGCGGGAACTACTCACTTTTCTCCAAGTTGGGTCCAGGTAAGCAATCAAATGGAGGAAATCCCGATGCTCACGAAAATTCTCGCGGTCTCATTCCTGTCGATTGGCTTGGCGACATCCGCCATGGCCCAGTCATCCGGAGGATCGGGAAGTGGCGGTACCAGCTCTGGAGGCTCTGGCGCCTCAAGCGGCACCGGCACCGGCGCAACAAGCGGCACGGACGGTGCCGGCTCGAACAGTGGCAACGGCGGCAACGGTCAGAACACTGGTAATGGAATGAACAACGACACCAACATGAATGGCCAGAATTCCGGCGCATCCGGGGGCGACGCCAATGACTGCGCAAGACGCGGTGCTGGCGGAACGCCCAATCCATCGAGCAACAACAATGCAACCGGCACCGACCCGGCAAATACCTGCAAGTAGTTGAGGCGTTCGGTCGCCCGGCTGGTAGCCGATTATGCGCCTCAAGCAGCTAAGCTTGCTCGACCCCATGGGCAGGGTTGACCATCTCATTGATCTTCGATGCAAGCACTTCAACAGCGAAGGGCTTACCGATCATAGCCATGTTGGTCCCAAGGAAGCTTGCCTTGGTGGCGGCGTTTTCCGCATATCCTGTGACGAAGAGAACCGGCAGATCCGGCCTATGCTGACGCGCAACGTCGGCAAGCTGCCTGCCGTTCATCCCTGGCAGGCCGACATCCGACACCATAAGATCGATCCTCCCAGTTGCGGTCAGCGTACGAAGCGCGGCATCGGCGTCCTCGGCCTCAAGAACACGATAAGAGAGGTCCATGAGCACCTCGCAAATCAAAAGGCGGACAGCGTCGTCATCTTCGACGACGAGCACGGTCTGGCCGCTCCCCTCCGAAGGGCTTTCGGCATCACCTTGCTCTTCTTGCGTCTCAGCGCCCAATGCAGCCGGCAGATAAAGCTTGATCGACGTGCCTTGTCCGGGGGAACTGTCAATGCGAACCTGACCGCCCGACTGCTGCGTGAAGCCGTAAATCATTGACAAGCCCAAACCGGTGCCCTGCCCGATCGGCTTTGTCGTGAAAAAAGGATCGAATACCTTCTCCAAGATTTCCGGGGGAATCCCCACGCCGGTATCTTCTACGGCGATCATCACGTAGTTCCCCGCGTCAAGCCCACCGGCTTCCGATGCCGCGACCCGGCATTGCTCCGCGGTGATCGTAAGACGCCCGCCATCAGGCATGGCGTCGCGCGCGTTGATCGCAAGGTTCAGCAGAGCGCTTTCAAGCTGATTGGCGTCCGCCATGGCATATCCCACGTCAGCCGTGACTTTCAGCTCTATTGCGATGGTTTCAGGAAGGGTTCGTTCCAGGAGTTCCTTCGTAGCGAGGAGCTGAGCTGCCACGTCAAGCGACGTTGCGTCGAGGGTCTGCCGGCGCGAGAAGGCAAGAAGTCTGGCAATGAGCGCGGCGGCCCTGTGTGCCGACTCCGTGGCGGCATCCATGAAGCGCCCAACCTCCTCAACGCGACCGGAAGCGATGCGGCGCTTGGCGAGATTGATACCGCCGATAATACCGGTCAACATGTTGTTGAAGTCGTGAGCAATCCCTCCAGTCAACTGGCCGATTGCCTCCATCTTCTGCGCTTGACGAAGCGCTTCCTCGGCCCGGCTGCGCGCGGCCATTTCCTCTTCAAGTTCCGCGGTGCGCTGCACGACACGCGCCTCGAGATTTCGGTTGAGATCATCGAGCGCCTCGCGCTCGAGACGCAATGCAGCCTCCGACCTAGCCAGTGCTTCCTGCGTCCGCTTGCGTTCACTGATGTCGATGGCCGTGCCGACGAACCGAACGGCCTTGCCGTCAACGAAAATTGTACCGCCTTTCGCCGCGATCCAGCGTTCGACACCGTCTTCTATTCCGATGGTCCGGTAGTCGATCTCATACTCTCCGGAACCGCCGGGCCGCAGCGCATCCTTGACGGCTTGGTCTGACCTCTCGCGGTCATCAGGGTGTAGTCCGGCCAAGAACCCCGCTTCGTATGAAACCTGCCGATCGGAGAGAATTCCGAACATCGCTCGGCAGCGTTTGTCCCATCTCAGCTCACCGGTGATGAGGTCGAAATCCCATGTTCCGACACCAGCGGCGCTGGTTGCAAGACGCAGCCGCGTTTCGCTCTCGTCTAGTTCCGCCAGGCGGTCACGCATCTGGAACTGCTTGGAGCGCAGCCGCATTGCGGACGCGACGGCGCTGAAAAGCGAGGCTCTACCGAGCGGCCGCTCCAGAACCACGCTATTGCTTGCGAGATCAAACAGCGCCAACTGAGACAGACGCCCGTTCGGCGCTCGGCTGGTGCGAGGTGCCGCCAGAAGCACGAAAGGAACGTCAGACCACGAAGGCTGAGCGTCCAGCGCCGACTTGAGCTTATCGACATCCTTGACGAGGGCTTCTTCCGTGAGGAGGATTGCGCCAATACTCTCGTCGATCGCTTCGGCCACCTCGGCGATATCGAGACAGACGAGAACGTCGTAGTTTTCTTGGCGTAGAAGCGTCACGAGGCTGTCGGCATCGCGCCCGAACGGAGCGCTGACGAGAATTCGGCGGCCTTCTCGCAGTCGTTCAGCCATCACGTTCGCGATCTTCCATCAGCGGACCCCGCGCGCCCATGTATTCGGGTGTCCCGGTCAGAATTCCCCTGAATTGCGAAAGCGGCGCGCCAATCCTGATGCCGCCACTGTCAATGCGCAGTTCGCGAATGGTATCCTCATGCATGCCGCTGCGGTTCTTCAACACGGATATTGCCTTTCTGACACGCCCTTCCGCCTCGAAGAAACGAAGCAACACCACGGTATCAGCGACATAGGATACATTCAGGTTGGTCGACATGCTTCCAACGAGACCGTTCTGCGGGTTGATCAGGAAAGTAACGACGCCTTTCTGGCTGAGATAGGAAAGCAGTTCGTGCATCTGCAAGATCAGATGCTGCTCTTGCGGCATGGCGGCCATGTAGCCGTTCAGGCTGTCGATCACCACCACCCGCGCGCCTCTCGCCTCCACCTCACCGCGGACGCGGGCCGCGAATTCGCCGGGGGAAATTTCCGCCGGGTCGATCTGCTCGACCACAAGCAGGCCACTATCGATATGGGGTTGCAGGTCGAGGCTGAATGCCTTGGCACGGGCAAGCAGCGTTCCGATCCGTTCGTCGAATTCATAAACAATACAGGGCTCGCCGCGCTCACAGGCTGCGAAGAGATATTGCAGGGCGATCGTGGTCTTGCCGCAGCCGGCCGGCCCCGTCAGAAGCGTGCTGGTCCCCCGTCGCGGACCACCGCCCAAAAGACGGTCCAGCTCGACCACGCCGCTCGCCGTCACTTCTCCGGAAAAATCCGCGTGATGGGCGGCGGCGATGAGGCGCGGATAGATTTCGAGCCCACCTTTCCTAATTGTGAAGTCGTGGTATCCGGCGGTGAAATCGACGCCACGCAGCTTCTGCACCTGCATGCGGCGGCGGGCGGCGCCAAAATCCAGCGTCAGCCGTTCAAGGGTGATGACAACATGACAGAGACTATGGAGGTGGGCATCCCGCTCCTCGGCGTTGCCGGTCATGTCGTCAATCAGAAGGACCGTCGTGTCGCGTCCCGAGAAGAACTGCTTCAATGCAAGAACTTGCCGGCGATAACGCAACGGGTCCTGGGCCAACAGGCGCATCTCTGAAAGGCTATCGAACACAACCCGCTTCGGTTTGACCCGCTCAACCTCATCCTGGATCAGCCGGATCGTCTCGGTGAGTTCCATCTCCCATGGATGCAGAATGGACTGTTCTCGTCCTTCGCCAAAGACGTCGGACGCGGAGTTGAATTCGAAAACGTCGAACTCCTTGATGTCCCACCCATGCGAGTTTGCAACGGCGGACAACTCCTCTTCCGTCTCAGAAAGCGTGATATAGAGCGCCCGCTCACCCTGACGGACGCCTTCTCGCAAGAATTGCAGCGCCAGCGTGGTCTTCCCCGAACCTGGCGCTCCTTCAACGAGGTAGAGGCGCCGCGACGGCAGTCCACCCTTCAAGATGATATCAAGGCCTTTGTTTCCGGAAGAAAGAGTTGCTGGCAAGGTGTGTTCCTGGAAGTTCGTCGTCAAGGGTGTTTGGGAAATATGGAGGAATCGGGGAAGGCAAGGATAGCCGCACACACGTCGCGCCAGGCTTAAGCTGACGACGATTTAGAGAATCGCTTGCCGCGCGTATGCTCCACGAGTATAACGAGCCGCAGTCGCCAGCCGACTTTTGTACGGTAGCGCACAGATGAACATTTGCAGTTGGAAGGCCGCCAAGCAGCGGCTCCTAAAGTCACCCGACGAAAATGAATGTCAGTTGACACCCGGCTTGGCCGGTTCCACCGCAGGCAAAACCTTGATTTGAGCGACATCGCCGTCGATGAGGCCTGCTACCGCGCGGCACGGCACGCGTTTCGAGCCTCGATAAATAACGCGCTGGTGCGCTCCGGCCAGCCATCCGTCAGATGGATCATGGCTTCGAAAGGGCCCGCTACAGTCTCCGGCTTACCCCATTCACGATGATAACTGGATTTCCCCACTTGGTGATCGGCATGTTTTCCCCCCTGCGGATGCAAGAAACATCGCTCCCCTCGGGGGGCCAGCACGCGCTGGTTCGGTCACCACCGTACAAACGTTACCCGGCATTAGTCAGGCTAAGCTTCGCTTGTGACCGACTACGTCCCGAATGTGGATTGCACAGGCGGGCCGGGCGGGGATCAAAAATAGGCCATGAAAAGGCCCGGCATTGAACCGAGCCAGCCTTATCAATCGCGATGCTCGGGCATCGCCTTTAGCTGATCCTTCGTCCAGCTTGTCACCGCGTGAACAT
>Ga0170475_101783646_pt1 | contig 14170 bp, 8 predicted proteins | sample Soicark_Litter_5_FD_111474 | JGI IMG/M metagenome (GOLD analysis project Ga0170475, IMG submission 111474) | Avena fatua rhizosphere microbial communities from Hopland, California, USA. Combined Assembly of 48 SPs | reverse complement strand
GGAGGTGCCCGCCTTGCGATCCGGTGGAGTGGTCGTGGCAATTCGCAAGAGCGATCATTGATGGCGAGGCGCCAAGCGCTCGTGCACGGCCAGCTAGTCGACGAGAACGGAGAGCCGATGCCGCTAGCCCAGCTGTCGTGCCCTGTCGCGTCTTGCTGGCGAGCAGACCCAAAGCCGCCGGCCGCGCGGCGCCAACGACCACCAACGGAAACGACGACGAGGAAAGCCCAATGTATATCGACCGCCGCCGCACGGACGGCGGCCGTCAAGGACGACCCGGTTTGCGATAGCGATTGCTGGCCATATAGGGCCTCTTGAGCCGATGTGGCCGCCAGCGGGTGGCAGATCCAGTCCAGCGACCGGCGTGCACATCAACTACAATACAGCCGAAACACGCCGACACATTATGTCCCAACACACGTTGTCGGCGGACAGAGGTAGCTTGGCGTTGCATCTTCCGCATGTGGCTTGAACAGACAAGAATGAGGCTGAACATGGCGCGCATTCCTCGGCCACCTAATGAAGCGCCGCGCGAACCGCCGCCCGGATCCAAGCCGCCGCCACGTCCTCCCACGCCGCTGCCTCGTGAAGCCCCTCCGGCACCGCAGTCCGCAGGGCTTGCCGCGATACCTGCTCTGGTGCTCGGCAGCCCGTCTGGGCGGCGCACCTCAGCACGGTGGAGACTACACCAAGCCCTGTTTGAACATGGACCAGATCGAGATTGCGAGCGCGCTTGCAAGGACGAATCAAAATGGGCCGCCGCTGCCAATCACAACTTTCTCACAGGATACCTAGCACGTAATTGGCCCGCATGCCGTCCGGCCGACTCGTATTATGTCGCCAATTCTTGTGAACTGATCGGACGCCCTCGAGGTACAGATCGCGCCGGATAGAGGGAGACCGCTGCAGAAGGGACAAGCACATGTACAGGATCTGGTATTGGGCGACGATCGACCGCGAGAATGACGGTCGGTTCGTCGCCACAATCCCCGACCTCGGGGACTTGGCTGCATACGGTGAGTCGGACAAGGCCGCCGTGGCCCACGTTACGGACCTGGCACGCGATCGGGTGCGCTCCGCTGTAGAAGCGGGAGAGCCTGCACCGCCGCGCCGGCATTTCACCAACATGCCAAGCTCCGTGCATGCCAAGGAGATTGGCCGCGCAATCATACCGGTGGAAGTCGAGCGCAGAGCGGCCACGCCGGTGCCGCCCTACAGCATGTCCACAACGAGCTAGTAGAGGCGGCGGGGCGCTCAGCGCAACGAACTCGCGCGTGACGATTTCCGCTTACAGGCAATTAACATGCTGGAGTCGACAAGTGCCAGCCGGCGCATCCCCTTCGACGGGGCGAGCACGAAGATCGCCTTCGACACCGCCGCAGCGTCACGCTCACCAGCTTCTCGGGGACGTTCCGCGCGGCAGATTTCGTCTTCGCCTGACGCTGGCGGCGCACCACTCCAGTGGCCCGGGCACGCATCTCCTGCTCTTGTCAGCCCGCGCTACCATGAATTCCAAGTGAATGTCGTGCGCTTCGATGAGGCGGTGGGTCTGGAGGGGCTTCTCGGCCGCCTTCCTCCACAACCTCTTCGCAGGCGGAGAGGATGTAGCGCGACTGTCGGCCGCGGAGGTAATCGCTCCGTACGCCCGGCAACGGTTCCGGCCAGTCCAACCATGACATTTTGCAGACCGGCGATGTGGCGAAGCTCTTCCCCGGCTGGCACCGTCGAGATCGTCGACCGCATAGTTGATGCCAGTTCGTCGATCCACACGAACGCTTTCGAGCCAATCTGGGGCCGCCCGCGTCGACGATGACCAATGCCCCTGCGTGGCGGAAAGACGATATCTGCGATACAACTATTGTCCCGCAGACAATAGGGATGAATTGAGTCTGTTCTAAAGGATGCCTGCTCGTTCGACGAGGCCTGGCCGAGTTTGCACGCGCAAAACGCCCTTCGTATCGGGGCCTCTTCGCGAACTCCCGCTGGTGCACCGAGAGCACGATTTCAACGCCGGAGTGGCGTTGGCTGAATCGGGGAGAAGGCACGATGGCCACCAGCGGCGACGACAACGGCAGATTCCGGCACCCCATCGCGCAAACACAACCTCTTGCATCGCCCGAAGCGAACACCGGCGTTGTCGCGCAGCCGGGTGTCATCGATGTCCGGCCAGTGATCCCGTTGCCAGTCGATTTTGTCGGCAACCTGTTCGAGCGCGGCCGTCCAGGCGCTGCAGTCGTGCGGCCCGACGATCTCCTTGCGCTACGCGTGGAACGCCAGAACCTCAACATCGTGCCGGGAACGCCCCCGCGCCTGGTCAAGGCAAGCGCCGGAGCCGCCCGGCTGATCCTGCATTTTCCGCCGCAGGCCATCACGGAAGAGACTTTCTTCGAAACCCGTCCGGCCGGAACCAGCAATCCGCCGCCGCAGAATCCAAACGAGCCGCCGTCCTCCGACCCTGGCGGCAGCGAGCCGCTACGCGCGCCGCCGGTTCGCGCGCGCATATCGGGCGAGTCGCGCCTCGCCTTCGAGGTGCCGGATGGGTTCGATGTGCCCTACACTTTGGCAGGCGTCCTCGAAGCCTGCAGTAAACTCGCACTCAGCGTGGCGGCCAATGCGCAGTCTACGGCGCCGTCCAGGCTCGTCATCAAACTCCCCGACCTGTTCCAGCAGGCCGAGGTACGGGCGCTGCCAGCGCGCCAGCGCGCCGCGCTAGCAAGCTTCGCCATCCGCAGCCTGCGCATCGCTGCCGTGCAGCGGGATACCGCCACCGTGAGCCTGCGGCAGTCTTCGTCCGCAAGTGCGGGATTACGACCGGTCGCCCGAGATCGTGCGTCTGACTTAGTGATCGTACGCAACCCGCCAAAGCCTGCGGCGCCGACAGCGAACATGACATCGATCGAGTTGCCATGGCGACTCATCGTGTCGCCGCATGGCGCCGAACGGTGGCGCCATGCCACGGCGCCCGTCACCTCGCCAGCGACCGGGCACACAGAGCTCTGGCATTCGCGCCTGGTGGCACCCGACAAGGACGGGCACGTGATCCAGCCGCCTCATGCCGATGCCAACCGCACGGTTCGGGCGATCTGGGCGTTGACCGGCGAAGGCTCGCCCAAGGCGATGCAGGGGCAGTGGCCCAATCCTGCCGACCTGCCACCGCCCAGCACCAGCCCCTTCCGGATGCCGCTCGACGATTTCGATCGCTTCCAGATCGCTCATCTGTCGTCGAACTTCTCGGTGTCCGGCTACGCCCCGCGAGCGGTCGGCACTGACCTCATGATGCTGTCGGCACTCGGCGGCTGGCTAGATTCGCGCGGAAACTGGGACCCACCGGGCCTCTCTGTCGAAGAGTGGGTGCATCGTGCGACCATGGCGCGCGATCACTATGTTCGCGTCGTCTACCGCGGCTTTCTGTATCCCTTCGGTCACCGTGTGTCGCTGGTGAAGGTGAGCGAGCGCAAGTTCCACAACGGTGCGAAAGACGGCAACGGCCAGCCGGTCGTCGAGCAGGTCGCCGGCAATACCGCCTACCTCAGGCAGCGCCTGTTCCTCATCGTGCGCGAGCGCGAGCGCACCTTTGACGACCCGACCTACGCCAATTTGAGGGACAACGCCAAAAATGTGTTCTTTCAACGTGAGCTGCCGTTCTCGACCATCCGCATCCTGACGCAGGTCACGCCCAACCTCGATCGCCCCGACATCCTGCCTTCGTCGGTGAACAACCTCGGCCAGCGCATGTTCTGGCCGCACGTCAACGGCCAGCCCTTCAAGTTCCAGTGCGTCGCGATCGATCTCGACGGTCGTCAGGTTGCCTTCGACCTGCCCATGATCTTCATGGACAATACCGTGGCCTGCCCGCGGGTCTACAACACGACGACCAAGAGGCTCGATCCGGCATGGACCACCGCCGAGAACTATGCCGCCATCGCGCGCGATGCCTACGCCGCCGGGGGAACCAAGCGAACGACGGACCTCAAGCTGCAGAGGGTGGCGCTCGCCACTAGCCTGAAACCGGGCGACACCTCGGTGCAGGTCGAGGCCATGGCTTTCGGCGGAGAAGCCGAGGCCAACAATCCGACGCTCAGGACCGCAAGTGACCGGCTGAACCGGCCCCTGTTCTTTCCCAAGGTGGTCGAGACGACGGCCCGCATCGGCGCGCTGGCTCACCTGACCGGAAGCGCAAAGTCCAACCGCCTGACCTGGAACGCGCACTATCTGAAGAACGGCTTCGGCGCCAACAAGGGAGAGGTCTTCGTCGACGTCGCGAGTGAAAGCGGCATGGCGATGCTCGATTTCTCCGCGCAGGGCGATCATTCGGGCGGCTATGTGCAACCCAACCTGAAGCCCAGTGCTCTCAGCCGCTTGGCCGGTCCGGTAATGGGCGATGTTGGCCAGTTCATCGACGGCACGGTGCCGGACGGCGGCGGATTTCCGACCTCGATCAGCGACCTGCCACTGCCGCTCCTGTTCGGCTGCATCCCGCTGGGCGAGCTGATCAAGGCCGTCACCGATTTGACCGGCACACCTGACAGGATCCCGAAATTCGGCAGCGAGGCCACCAACAAGGTCGAGAGCTTCGTCAACGCGCTGGCCCGCCTCTATGGCTTCGTCAGCGACCTGGCCTCCAAGCCGGGCAGCATCGGCGACGCGGCCCTGACTGTTTTCAAGGCGACGCTTGCCGACCTGCTGCAGCAAAGTGCGGCGTACGCCGCGGCGCAGATGGCGCCCGTGCAGGCGGCGGCGAACCAGCTCACGACCGCACTGGATGATGTCGTGAGCAAGGTGCAGGCGCTGATCAATACGGTCGTCGGCAATGCACCGGGCTTGCCTGAGCTCGGCCAGCTGCCGGGCTCGATCACCGCTGCCCGCGCCCGGGTAACCGATCTTGTCTCCGCAGCCAATGCCAATGTGGGCGGTGTTTCCCTGCCGTCGGGCCTCCGTCAGTCGCTGCTCAGCTTCGCCAAGCAGCTCGACGGTTTCCTCGTCGACCTTCAGACCATTCCGACCCTGATCGGCGAGGGCAAGGCGTTGTTCGACGCGCTCGACGCCATCGTCGGTCACCCCGAACAGATCGGGACCCTGTTCTCCGATCCGGCGACCCTCAAGACGCGAGTCGAGGCGGTGGCAGGTGCGATCGGCCCGCTGAAGACTACGGTTGGCGGCGTTCGCCTGCTCGACGGAGCGCCGCGCAAGACGGTCATCGACGCCATGACGGCGGTCCAGGAGATTTTGGGCGGGATCGCCGACCTGCTCAAGCTGATCGAGATGTTGACCGGCGAAGAGCTCACCATCCGGTTCGACTGGAATCCCGAGATCGGCAACTGGTGGTTCCCCAAAGTCGATCATTCGGACGATCCGATCTTCCGCGCCAACGACAAGCGCGGTTTCCTGGTGGCCGTCGAGGCCAAGGTCAAGAAGAACGGTTCTTCGGCTCCCAAGATCAGCGTGGTCTGCGGACTGAAGCAGTTTGACCTGATCCTGATCGCGCCCGCCAGTTTCCTCGAGCTCAATTTCCAGAAGATCGAGTTCAGCGTTGACAGCGCGGCGAAGATGGATGTCGACGTCCTGATGAGCGGCATCAAGTTCGTCGGGCCGCTCAGCTTCGTGGAGGGCCTACGTGATCTGATCCCGCTCGACGGTTTCAGCGATCCGCCGTATCTCGACATCTCGGCCAAGGGCATCGATGCCGGATTTGATCTCGCCCTGCCCGGTATCACGCTCGGCGTCATGAGCCTGACCAATCTCAGCCTCGGCGCCGGATTCACCGTGCCGTTCATAGGGCAGCCGCTCAGCGTTCGCTTCAACTTCTGCACCCGGGAACAACCGTTCTGCCTCACCGTCTACATCTTCGGCGGAGGTGGCTCGTTCGGCGTCACCGTCGATCCGCATGGAGTCCAGCTCCTGGAGGCTTCGTTCGAATTCGGCGCGAGCGTGTCCATCGATCTGGGTGTCGCGTCGGGCGGCGTCCATGTGATGGCGGGCTTCTATTTCCGCATGGAGCAGGACGCCGCCTCGCTCGCCGGCTACTTCCGGCTGGGCGGGAACGTCGACGTGCTCGGCATCATCACCGCTTCGCTCGAGCTCTATCTCGAGCTGAAGTACGAGTTCCAGAGCGGCAAGTGCACCGGCAAGGCGCAGCTTACGATCGAGATCTCCCTCTTCATCTTCTCGGGCAGCGTCACCGTCACCTGCGAACGCAAGTTCGCCGGCTCCAACGGCGATCCAACACTGCGCCAGATGCTGGGCTTCCGATCGGACCTGCCACTCGATCAGGAGCTGGGCCTGATCGACGCCAACACAGAGTACGCCTGGCGGGAGCACTGCGAAGCCTTCGCGTGACGGCCGAGATCGACGGGGAGATTGAGCCATGGCCAAGCAGACCATCCTGTGGACGGTGGTACCTTATGGGCGGGTGCCCGATGGCCCCCAAGCCGGCCGCTGGCGGGTGAGCATCGTGGTGTCGCCGCGCCTCACCCCGCAGGCCGCCGACGAACAGACCCTGAACGCCTTCCCCGAGTTTCTGGACTGGCCGCAAACGCTGGGTCAGGCGCGCTTCGGCCTGCGGATCGGATCGGACACGGTAGGTCTTGTACCGTTGAGCACACCCGATGCCGGATTGTGGATGAAGCTGTTCGGCCCGCAGACACCGGTTGCCGGGTTCGTGTTCAAGGACATGAGCAAGGTCAACCTGCACTCCTATGCCGTGCGCAACGTGCTTGGCTTCGTGCGCAAGCACTATGGCAAGCTTGCCGTACAGGCGGCCTCCAACCATCCGACCTTGCTGCCATGGCGCAACGCGCACCCCGATCTCAAAGGCATGCTGGACGCACTGGGCACGCGGACCCAAGGGATCAACTTCGGCGATCGGCATTACGAAGTGCCGCTGCCGGGCTTCGGCCGGTTCTTCGAACGCGGGGAACAGTCCCTCGAAGACCGGTTGAATCGGACCGTGTTCGGACCGGACAGTCAGTATCACGCGCCTGTCGTCGGCATAGACGCCGAAGAATCCGGCAATCCGCCGCAGGCTGGTCAGATGGCGTTGCGCGCGCTGCCCTCCGATTGGCGCAACCCGGCCCTCAACGGCGCTGACGCTGCACTGATGAGCCAGTTTTCCAGCGCCGACGAGTACACCTTCTACCAGGCCAACCGCTTCTATCACCGCGAACCACCGAGCGACGACGAGCGCAGGATGCGGCGGCCCTCCTATAAAGACGTTTTGCCCCCTCCCAAGGCGCCGGAGTACGACTTCCACCGCATGGTCGCGTCCTACTCCGATTATCCGTGATTGTTGCGGGCACTCGGCCTGGTGATCGACTGCGCGCTGGAGAAGGATACCCCCATCGGCACGCGCGTCGCGGCCGGCGGCGGGACCGCCAAAAGCCTGATGTCTCTGTCGATCAAGTGGTCGAACAACCACGTCCCCGCCACTGACACCACGCCACGCACTGCCTGGCAGGCCGACAAGGAGCGCTTCTTCGCGCGGCCCCGCGGCAGCGACCTCGAGCGCGGCCTGCTGAAGCTCCTGCATTCCGACGACAGCTGGGGGCTTGCACCAAAGGACAGACCGGGCCTGTTCGATGTCTACCAGGTGGATCCAGACGGCACGGCGCTCAAGACCGTGGGGTTCACGCTCAGCGCCCAGAACCTTGTGGCCAAGAGCCTCAGCATTCGACAGATCGACGGAGAGGTCACCTATACGACTGGCGACAAGCAGCCGGTGGCGGCGTTGCGTTCCGGCGGTCTTGGCATATCCCGGCATGGCCGCGCCAGCCAGGTGGCGCAGGATGCGGGCGCAGCCGCTCTCAAGAACCAAGCGGTCGACGCTGGCAACGGCAGCAAGATGGTGTTGTTCGCCGAAGACGTGCTGCGTGGTTACAGGGTCGATGTGGCCGCAGTGCCTGATGCGATCAAGCCCGGCAAGTGGCAGACCCTGTGCGCCGCGACGGCGCCTATCGCCTGATCAAGACCGACGAAACAGTAACTTTGCCGCCGGACGAAGGCTATGTGTCGGGCGCCTCGACCACCAGCACGGCCAGTCCTGGCGTCAATCCCGACGATCACTATCTGCACGAATCGATGTTTCGTTGGACAGGCTGGAGCCTGTGCACCCCGAGACCGGGCCTGACCCTTCAGGCCAAGCCCGTACCCGGCACGCAGCTGCAAAGCGAGGAGCCGACGCAGGTCGCGGACCAGGCGGCGCAGGGAAGCGGCGTCGCCGCCACCTTCAAGGCTCAGAAAGGGACGCTGCCGCGCCTCCGCTTCGGCCAACTCTACCGTTTCCGCGCCAGAGTCGTGGATCTCGCCGGCAACAGTCTCGACCACGACGACAAGACACTGGGCGACCTGGAGAATGCCAGCGACGCCACCGGCTATTGGCGCTTCGAGCCGGTCGATCCGCCGGCAATTGTACAGCGCGCGCGCGTCACCGAAGGCGAATCGCTGGAACGCATGGTGATCCGCAGCAACTACAATGCGACCACCGCATCCTACCTCGTGACTGCCGACTTCGCCGCGGCGATCGCCCTGCCGGCGTCGAAGGACTTCGAGTACACCGCACTCAACGAACGCCATCTCGTGCCACCGAAATCCTCGCAACAGCAGTGCGAGCAGCATGGCGTATTCGATCCCTTCTTCACCGATCCGGCGAGGATCAAGGACGGCTACGCAATCGCCAGCCGGGAAGCCGGCACCCTTTACGATTCACTGCCCGGGTCGAACGTCGTCCTGGTGACACCTGCGTCGCTGGACACGGTGGCGACCACGACGGCCGTGCCACCGGCGATGCCCTCGCCCGACAATCCCGTCGGCGATCGCCTGAGCGGCGGCCAATACGTCATTCACCGCGAAGCCGCGATGCCGACGCCATACCTGCCTGATTGCGCCGCAGGCGGCATGGCGCTGCGCGCCCAACCCGGGCATGTCCTGCCGGGCGTCACGACCGAGATGGTGCTTGGGGCAAGCTGTGCCATCCGGCGCGGACCCAACAATGAACTTGTGATCATGGTCGCCAACAAGGACGACTGGCCCGATTCGAAGGGCTTTCGGCTGGTCCTGGCGGAGCGCAGCGCGGCCTTGACCGAAATGCCCTGCGCCGAGGCTTTTGCCGACGATGGCGCGCCCAGCTGGGACGAGACGGCGCGGACCTTGACTCTGTTCGTCGCCAAGGGACGGATCCTGCGCTTGTTCTATGCAAGCTTCGCCCATCCGGCGGTGATCCAGAGCTTCGGCGTGCCGCGCTGGACCCTGAACGACGCTGAGCGCAAGTTCGTCGTCGCCATGGCCGTCATGGGCAGTCACTGGATGCTGACGCCATTCCGGTCATTGACGCTGGTCCATGCGACGCAGCAGCCGATTTGCCTCCCAGAGCTGATCGTGCTGTCAGCCCAACGGCCAGTCGGCGCGCATTACGCTGATCTGCTGTGCCGGATCGTCCGGCTGCACGGGCCGTCCACGGGCAAGTTCGAAATCGAGGCCGACTGGAACGAGTGGGTCGACGATCTGGAGAAGGACGGGCCGGAGCGCGTGTCGCACAAGGGCCAGCTCGGCGAGATCCAGCTCGCGGAAAATCACGTCAACGAGTTCAACTTGGGCGATGCGGTCAACGCCTCGCGCATCGCGGACAACGACAATCCGCAGGGCATAACCGTGGCGCGGCCCCGCGCCCGCGGCGATCGGCACGAGTTCGGCGACAGCCGCTTCCGGCTTGTCCATTACCGTGTGCGCGCCACCACGCGCTTCCGCGAATACCTGCCGCCGTCTCTCTATGGCCAGCGCGATCTCGTCACCCGGCTGGGGCCGGTCGCCCAGGGCATGCGGGTGAAGCTACCGGCTGAGGATGACCCAGGCGCACCGGTGCTGACCGATGCGGCCGGCAGCGATCAGCAGACAGTCGTCATGGCGAGCGCGCCGCCGGACGATCCTCGCGTGCTCTACGTGGTTCCGACCTTCCGATGGCAGCGCAGCACCAGCGGCACCATCCAGACCGTGAGCCGACTCGGCAACGGATTGCGGGTGTGGCTCGACCGGCCGTGGTTCAGCTCTGGCGACGGCGAGCTCTTGGGTGTCGTGTTGTTCGGCGACGGTTCCCGCTTCACCGACATCCCGGCCCGCATGCTGCCGATGGTGACGCAATGGGGCACCGATCCCTTGTGGGATACGGCACTTCCCAAGACCAAGATCCAGGTCACTGACTTTTCCGCACGCGTTACCAACGACTCGGTGAAGCTGCAGGAACGGCCCGACGACTCCTTCGTCGAGGTCGTAGGCCATCGAGTCCATTGGGATGCTACTCGCCGTCTATGGTATTGCGACATCGAACTCGATCCCGGTGCCACCTACATGCCTTTTGTTCGGCTGGCGCTGGTGCGATATCAGCCAAACGCCCTATCGGGCGCCAAGATCTCCAAGGTCGTGCTCGCAGAATTTTCCCAGGTCCTACCGCGCCGCTCCGCGGTATTGGATCGTCAGGCGAACAATCTTTCGATTAAGCTTTGGGGCGCGGCGCCGCATTTCGGGCCGATGAAGTTCCCCATCGATTCAGAGTTCGCAGACATCTCCTTCATCCCGGGCACGCACGAGACCGGGCGCACTCGGGTAGAATTGGTGCTGCAGACGCGCGATCCCGCGATCGATAGCGATCTAGCCTGGAGCGATTCTGGAACGATAAGCACCAGCGTGATCGGGATCGCCAACGATTCGAGTGGAGGCGCAGTCGTCAATCCGGGCGGTATTTTTGCACAGCCGGCAACACCTGTATCAGCTGGGCGGACGGTGCCGTTGCGCGCGGGCGGGGCAGTTACGCTCGCCAACGCCGTCGAGCTTGCTGCGGGGGGTATTGTCAGCGACAGGCTAAGCGACAGTATCCGGACCATTCCGATTGTGATCGATCCGCCGATCTGGACCGCGACCGGGGCCTTGCCGAATACCGGCGGCAAGCCGGCGCGACTGGTTCTCCGCGAGTTCGAGCGCTATTACACCGATCGCACTGTACCGGAGAACCGCGGCGGAGCCGTGCACCGCCGGCGTGTCATCGAGGAGCGCCTCGTCTATGCGGCAGTCTTCGAGATCGCCTCGTAGCGTAAGTGGTGCGGGCCGGATGCAGGTAGCGGCAAACCTGCCGGCCGCTCAGATCGCCTCGGCAGACTTGCTCAGAAGCTTCTTGTGCGCATCAGGTAACTGCAGCAAGCGTCTGAGCGTTACTCCATAACATCCCATTCTGCGATCTTGATCGTGCTTACAGCCTGGGCCCTCACACACCTAGCTGGCTCTCATGGGACTTGTCTCGAAAGGCACTGAGTTGGTGCCGGCGTGCTGAGATTTCTAATCCGCGTCTATCTCGGCGAGCAGCCGACGAGCCAGCACAGGCACCGCATCGGGTCGCGTGCGGTCCGACGCATAGACTGCCAGCAGCTCACGCGGCCTTCGTGAATGAGATTGCCGACGGTCATCGCTAGATACACGGCGGCGGGCGCTGGTGCTCCCTCGAAGCTGCGCAGGAGGGGGACAACTTTCTCCGCAGGCAAATCCAATCGATCTCCAAGAGAAATCCCCGCGTCGAAGCGCCGAGACCGCTACCCTTGAGCGCAAGCGCCAATGTGCCGAGCGCGATGGAGCCGGCCCAAGGGAACAGGAAGGTATCGCCGTCAATCTCGACGATGCTCCTCTGCCGCAGCCCGAGGCGTTCGAACTCGCTTCTACCTTCCGTGAGCAGACGCGTGGCGACTTCATCAAGAAACGGCGGCACCGCGGTGTCCAAATACACCTCTCGCATCTTGGCCGCGACCACATCACGTATGTCGCCACCCTCGCCACCGAACATGGGCGGCACGCCGGCCGTTGAAGGACTAACGACGACGACCTTCTCGTGGTCCCTGGGCACTCACGGCCAGTACTTGCTGTGCCAGGGTCGAGAGGTGGAGGGCGCCGACCCGCGGCGGCTCGCACCATCGCCTCGCCAGCAGCTGCACCATGGCGACCGTCTGCACAAGCTGGCAACGCAGCCTTTCGGCCGTAAAACGCTGGCCCGCTTGCATTTTACGCTCTGGTGCCCCCGGTCGGAGGGAGCTACGCTGGTTGGGAACGCCCAAGGAATCGATACTTTAGCAAGGTCGAAAACACTGCTACGAAGCCGTTTCGTAGCACTGATTGGGAGCGGGCTCCAGCCATTCTCTGTTCGACCGCAGCCACTCCCGTCGGCTTGAAGATTTCTTCTCCGGCAGTTCATCGAAGCGGCCAAAGCGCAGGTAAATCACGTCTTCTTCCGGTAGTGTCGAGGATGAGAGGAAGTGCGGTGAACTGACGGTACCCATCTGCCGCTGGAAGAAAGAATCAACGGGAGTCCGAACAACGATTCATTTGTTCACCAAAATGGCGTGACACGATTCGCACCGGACCTTATTCCGCTGTCCTCTGCCTCAGCTGCAAGGGGGAAGCGAAATGCCTACTGCGATGGCCGGTACGTTCAGTCGCGTCCCTCCCCTGGTCCTTCCTCGCCAAGGACATCGCTTGATCCTTGTCTTCGACGACCTGATGGATCCAGCCGCGCTTGAGGCGGTCTGCTACGAGCCAAACCTCGTGGGGGTCGCTCGCTACACCTCAAAGTGCTTTGTCATCAATGACGCCGGCGTTGCCACTCTCTATCCCAGGCGCGATTCTGAGGTATGGGGTGTCATCTGGGAAATCTCAGAGTTCGCTCAGGTGGGGCTCGACCTCTGTCTTGGTGTGCCCAGCGAGTGCGAGCGCTTTGGGTCGTTCGCCAGGGGCATCAATGGTGAGATGATCGCATCCGAATATTATGGTCGGCGCAACAATCGGACGCGCGGCCTCGCCTCGTCGAACTATCTCGACAAGATCATTGCCGCTGGACAAACGCACGGCCTCCCAGCTTCCTACCTCAAAGAGTTGCGCCGCTGGCAAGTCACAAAGGCTGCCTGAGATCGAAGCTTTGCCCTCCCTGGTGGGTGATTGGTACTCACCCGTAGACGACAGCACCGTCCGCATTTGGATGCCAAAGCCCCCTGTCATCGAGGAGGCGTGGCTCGACGCGGCTGAAGCGGCGAAATTGGAAAGCTCCCACGCACGCCAGCCGAAATGTTCAATGCAGTGGGGTCCATCGCACGGGCAACCCCTTGGCTGATGTACCGATGAATGTGATAGCGAAGGATCTCCATGGCCTCGCTTCCAATATGTTCTTCCAGAAAGGTGAGAAGCTCCGGTGCCTCGAACGAAAAGTTCCACGATAGGAGTCCTCGATCGAATTCTTCGCTCCGCTAACCACGCCCTCGTTCACCGTGGATGGCTCCGCGTCAGCAAGAACGTCGATCACGCGCTGAAATCGCATGGTATGGGCCCTGGTACCCAGTTACAATTGCTTTGCGGAGTGGTTCGTGCCTCGCAATGACCTCGTCGGCGGCGCCCAGGAGAACCAATTGGCCCTGCGCGTCGATCTCGGCCATGAGCATCCAGTCCTCAAAATGAACCTGGAGCCGATCGCCACGGTCCGCCAGTACCGATCCACCTTTCGCTCGATGGCCGTCCAATCCGTGCAGTTCGATCCAGTCGGGCCCTTCAACAATAAACTCGCCACGTTGATCGACCGGCATGGCCGCTATAGCGCTGCGAACAGCGTCGGGAAGCTGTGCATCTGGATGGCCGAAAGCCCCTAACCACCGGGGCGGCGGAGCAAATCGTATCCTGCTGGCCGAGGGTCTCTGCATCGTGCGCCACCCTCCCTCTTTGTGCTTCGCGTCAGATTGCATGTCGATGTGATCCACTTTCCTACCTCCTTCGCTGAAACTGGATCCCATTAGTGCGGAGTTCAAGGTGCCGACTGACATTCTACTAATTCGGCCTCCTTGCGCTCTGCGCCTAATCGGTTTGACGCCCGGCGGCCCTGCACGAGACCGCCGCCAGCATCGCCGACATGCCGCCCATCGAAGGGAAGACGTCCGCCGCCCAAGATGTGGCGCCGTTCGCGACAAGCGATGCGGACCTGACCTTTGGCAGTCTCATAATTTGGCTTTGTGCCGCCCGACGTCTGGCCCGATGCCGGCCGAGGCACTCCCAGCTTCCTACCTCCACGTTTGCGGGCATTCGCAAATGACAAAGGCTGGCTAAGTCCCGCGGGTGCCGCCTGCCCCGGGGGAATTCGCTCCTGCTCGCTATCGACGGGGTC
>Ga0170475_109098767_pt1 | contig 14176 bp, 9 predicted proteins | sample Soicark_Litter_5_FD_111474 | JGI IMG/M metagenome (GOLD analysis project Ga0170475, IMG submission 111474) | Avena fatua rhizosphere microbial communities from Hopland, California, USA. Combined Assembly of 48 SPs | reverse complement strand
GGGGCTCCTCAGGTAGGCTGCGGGCGAATTGCAGGCCGCGCTCCAGGTGATTCCTGGTCTCGGCCAGGCCGGCCTGCTCTGCGGACCGCTCGCCTGCCGCGCGATAATAATCTGCAGCCTTGGCGATGAGGCCTGCCTGAGCACAGTGGTGGCCGAGACGACTGGGGGGAATTGCGCCGACGCTGCTGTCGGCCTCCGCGACGCGGGCAATCGAGGCGTGAATCTCGCTGCGGCGGTGCCGCGGCAGGCTCTCATACGCGACGTCGCGCACCAGGGCGTGCTTGAACGTATAGAGCGCGTCCATCCCGGCGTCGCGCTGGAATGCCAGGCCGGAGGCGACAAGTTCCTGCAGGCCCTGGGCAAGTTGCCGCTCGGGCAGGTTTGCGACCGCGGCCAGCAGCGCGTGAGAAAAATTCCGCCCGATCACGGCGCCGATCTGCGCCACCTCCTTGGCGCTTGGCAGGCGATCGAGCCGTGCCATCAGTGATCCTTGCAACGTCTTCGGAACCACAATTGCGTCGGCCAACGCGTTGCTTCGGCTCGCCTCGAGCACTGCCTTGGTCATTTCCTCAATGAACAGTGGCACGCCGTCGGTCTGCTGGATGACACGCTCGCACAGTATCGGCGGCAGAGCGTCCTGCGCGGCAACCTGCCTGGCGAGCAACTCGGAATGTCGCCGATCGAGTCGACCGAGCGTCAACACCGTCACGTTCGGCCGACCGATCCAGGGCGGGACGAAGTCGGGGCGAAACGACACGATACGGAACACCGGCAGACCAGCCAACCGGTCGATGCCCGATCCAACCAGTTCCAGCGTTGTCGGGTCGGCCCAGTGGGCATCCTCGAACAGCGCCAGGACAGGGCGTATTTTCGCCAGATCTGCCAGCCGCTGGATCAGCACGTCGAAGGTCTTTTCCTTCCGGCGCTGCGCGCTGAGATCAAGGGGGGGATACTGGTCCCCGAGCGGAATCGACAGCATGGCGGCGAGCAAAGGCAGGCCTTCCGGCGCAAGCCCGTGCGATGCGACGAGCGACTCCAGCTTGCTTAATTTGTCATCGGCGGAGTCGCTGCGACCAAAACCAAGTTCGCGCTCCCAACGAGAGATGATCGGGTAGAGCGCATCGTCCTGATGATACGGCGAACAGAAATACCGCAGGCTGAAGTGGCGCTGACCGGTCAGTCTCTCCTCCAGCGCAGCGAGCAGCCGCGACTTGCCGATACCCGGCTCCCCCGAAAGCAGCACGACGCGGCCATCGCCCGTGAGGGTGCGCTGCCACTGGTCAAGAAGGAAGCCCAATTCCCTGGTGCGACCGACAATCGGGGTTGGTGCGGTGTCAAACAGGGCCTCTGACCGACCCGAGAGAGTGGTCGGCCGGTGCACGCGCCAGACCTGCTGGGCGGTGCTGAAGCCCTTCAGCGAAAGCGGACCTAGATCCTCCATCTCGAACAACAGGCGCACCTGGTCATTCGTCGACCCGCTCACCAAGATGGTGTTGGGCTGGGCCAGGGACTGCAGCCGGGCGGCCAGGTGCAAAGTTTGCCCGACCGCCATCTGTTCCTGCACTGCGCCGGCGCCCATCAGATCGCCGATGACCACCAGGCCGCTGGCAATGCCGACCCGGACCGACAGACGATCTGTGTCAATGGCTTCGATGATCGCCAGGCCGGCCCGCACCGCGCTCTCGGCGTGAGCTTCATCGGCATTGGGCCAGCCGAAATAGACCAGGACCGCATCGCCGACGACGCGAGCGATATAGCCGCCGGTTGCTCTGGCGGCGGCATTCACGTTCTGCTGGTAGCGGCTCAGCAGCTCGCGAAACTCCTCGGGATCGAGCTGCGTCGTCAGCCGTGTCGAATCGACAATGTCGCAGAACAACGCGGTGATTTGCCGGCGCTCCGCCGAAACCCCCAGTTGTGACACGTGAGCACTTGCCGGATCCGGCGCCGTTGCGCCCAATGCTCTGATGGCGACGAGCAAGCGCCGCCGGTCTCCCACTGAACCGATGCCGGCATCCTTGAGGTCGTCGGCGGTCAGATGTGGCAGGACGTCAGCCGAGATCCCGTGCTGCGCGAACAGCTCAGCATACCGCTCCAGGCCGAGCTGCCGGAGCCACTCAGCGACCTCCATGTCGCTCTCCAGCGAAACGGCCCGTAAGTGCCCGAGCCGCCACGGTCTGTCCACCTATACCTCTGGTGCGATCGGACCTAATGTTTCTGGCGAGACGAAAGATTTCGCCATGCTCGACGAGCCGCGCCTCCTGGCGGCTAATCCCTGGGTGACACGCCGTCCGATCACGGTGGTCGAGTACCACCGGATGGGCGAGGTGGGCATTCTCGGCAAACGCGACCGTGTCGAGCTGATCGAGGGAGAGCTGGTCGCCATGTCGCCGATCGGCAGCTATCACCAAGGAACAGTCAACCAGCTTACCCACTCTCTGGTGCAATCGATCGGCGAGCATGCTGTGGTATCGGTTCAAGGTCCGGTACGACTGGACGACTTCAGTGAACCCGAGCCGAACTTTGCGTTGCTCAAGCCACGCCCGGACTTCTATCGAGCGGCACACCCGGGGCCGTCCGACGTCCTGCTGCTGATCGAGGTGGCCGATACAAGTCTGAACTATGACCGCGCAGTGAAGCGCGCGCTTTATGCCCGCCATGCGATCCCCGAGCTCTGGATCGTCGATCTGAACGCCGGGGAAGTCGAAATCCGCCGTCAACCGGACGCAGCGGCTATACGGCGATCACGCGCGTCAACCGGGACGGCGTCCTCGAGCCGGACATGCTGCCCCGGGTCCGCATCCAGGCCGCGACACTGTTTCGCTGAAAGGACAACAATGCCTGATACAACAGTGACCGAGATCAAGCCGCTCAGCCGCGTCGAGATGGCGGCCCGCGTCGCGCGGGACATTCCCGAAGGGTGGTATGTCAATCTCGGCATCGGCATTCCGACAGCGATCGCCGATCATGTGCCGCTCGATCGCGAGGTGATCTTTCATTCCGAGAACGGCGTACTCGGAATGGGGCCAGCGCCACCGAAGGACAAGATCGACCCGTGGCTGATCAACGCCGGCAAGCAGTACGTGACATTGCGCCAGGGCGGCAGCTTCTGCCATCACGCCGACAGTTTCTCGATGATCCGCGGCGGGCACCTCGACCTCTGCGTACTTGGTGCTTTCCAGGTGGCGGAGAACGGCGACATCGCCAACTGGGCGACGTCCGAGAACGATACCGCGCCCGCGGTCGGCGGCGCGATGGACCTTGCCGCGGGGGCAAAGCGGCTGTGGGTGCTGATGGAACACACGACGAAGGACGGCGCACCGAAGCTGGTGCAGCGCTGCTCCTATCCGCTGACCGCGGTAGGCGCGGTGAAGCGGGTCTACACCAACCTGGCAGCGTTGGATGTAACCGATCGTGGCTTCGTGGTGATCGACATGGCGCCGGGACTGACCTTCGACGCACTGCAGGCGCGTACCGACGCACCACTGCACCGCAGCGCCTGACGGAGACGGCTGCATGTCCGCGACGGTGGATCGCCTCGAACATTTGCAGATGCTGAAGGACAGCGCGGCGGGGATTGCGCCGCGCCAAGGCGACTTCACGCGGATTAGGGCGCTGCGGTTCACCGAGCCCGGCTTCGATCGCGCTATCTGGCGCGAGATGTGCGAAATGGGCTGGCTCGGCTTGCGCATTCCCGAGAGCGACGGCGGCTCGGGCCTCGGCGCGCAAGAGTTCTGTGGCCTTACCGAGGAGCTGGGGGCGGCCTTGGTGCCGGAGCCGTTGATCCCCGCGGCCATGGCGGCGTCGCTGCTGCCACCAGATCAGCTCGGTCCGGTGCTTGCCGGCGAGCGCATCGTGCTCGTGGCGTGGCAGGAGAAGCCGAACAGCGTCGCGTTGAGCGGCGACACGGTGATGCGCGATGGCAGGCTGAGCGGACGCAAGCTGTTCGTGCCGATGGCAGCCGGCGCTGATGCGTTCCTGGTGACCGTGCCAGGTGGCGTCGCGCTGGTGGAGCGCGATGCACCGGGCGTTTCGCTGGAACTGCAACAGACGCAGGACGGCGGAAACTTCGGTTCACTGACCTTCGTTGGTGCACCAGCCGAGGCGATCGACGGCGATGCCGAAGACGCGCTGGAGCACGCCATCATGGCCAGTTCCGCCTATCTGTTCGGCCTGATGGACCGAGCGTTCAGGATCACGCTCGGCTACATGAAGACGCGTGAACAGTTCGGCCGCAAGATCGGCAGTTTCCAGGCGTTGCAGCATCGCGCCGCCGACATGGAGATCCAGATTGCGCTGACCCGGGCCACTGTCGCGTCCGCAGCCTATGCGCTCGACAACGCGCCGACAGTGGCGCAGCGGCGTGCAGCGGTCTCGCGCGCCAAGGTGCGCGCATCGGATGCGGCGATGATCGTGACACGCACCTGCATCCAGTTGCATGGCGGCATTGGCTACACCGACGCGTATGACATCGGCCTGTTCCTGCGCAAGGCGATGGTGCTGGCGCCGCTGTATGGATCGCCCATGGTGCACCGCGCGCGGTTTCGGGCGGTGGCGCCAGAGGGCGATGATGACTGAGCCTCTGCCGATCCTGACGCAACGTAGCATCGAGGCCGCGTTCGCCAAGGGAATCTTTGACGAGATGAAGGCGGAGCTTGGTGAGGCGACGGCCAAGCGCATCCTGGCCAACGCGGTGATCAAGCTGGCCAAGCAGGCGGCGGCAGAGATGGCGAAGCAGGCGCCGGGCGGCGAGCCAAGCCTCGACTCATTCCGCGCCATCCAACCGCGCTGGACTGCCGGAGACGCGCTGCGCATCGATGTAGTGACCACCACCGAGCGCGAGTTCCATTTCAACGTGACGCGCTGTCGCTATGCCGAGATGTATCGCGCAATGGGTCTGGCGGAACTCGGCGCGATCCTTCGTGCAATCGCGATGGCGCGTTCTGTGAAGGCTACGATCCGAGGCTCAAGCTCGAGCGAACGCAGACCCTGATGGGTGGCGCCAGCCACTGCGACTTCCGTTATCGATGGCAGGAGGCGCCGACGGGGTAATGCAGTCTCCTGCGAGATAACGTGCGACTGCCGCCGCGAGTCGGCACCAAAGGATATTGGCCCATGACCCATACCATCCCTGTCATCGACGTCGCCGATTACCTGGCTGGGCGGCCGGGTGCACTGCAGGAGACAGCGCGTGCACTGCACGACGCGCTGACCACGGTGGGCTTCCTCGTGCTGACCGGGCACGATGTCCCGCAGAATTTGATCACGCAGACCTTTGCCGAGGCCAAGCGGCTGCATGATCTGCCCATGGCCAGCAAACTCGCTGCGCGACTCAATGAACATAACAACGGCTATATGGCGATGGGTCGCTATGCGGTTTGGACCTCGGACGTCAACAAGAATGATAAGGGCGACCTGAACGAAGCCTTCTTCATCAAGCGGGAGCGCACACCAGACGATCCCCTGCGGCGATCTGGCCGACGGTTTGTCGGCGCGAACGTCTGGCCGGATGACGTCACACTGCCCGGGTTTCGTCAGCGTGCGCTGCAATACGCGGATGTCATGGACAGCTTCGCCCGCAGAATGTTGCCCGCGGTCGCCGTTGCATTGGATCTTCCGCCCGATTGGTTCGAGGAGGCATTCAAACAGAGCCAGTTCACTTTGCGATTGTCGCATTACCCGCCGGTGGCAGCCGATGCCAACCAGTTCGGCATCGCTCCGCACACCGACAGCAACTTTATGACGTTCCTGGCGCAGACCGAGGTGCCCGGTCTGCAAGTACGGATGCCGTCGGGTGACTGGCTCGACGTGCCCTACATTCCGGAATCGTTTGCGGTGAACTCTGGGGACATGATGCGCCGATGGACCAACGGGCGGTTCAAATCCACACCGCACCGCGCGCTGCCGCCGGTCGGCGGGCACCGCTACGCCATCCCATTCTTCCTTGGTCCGCAATTCGACTGGATGATCGAATGCCTGCCCACCTGCGCCGGCCCTGACAATCCGCCGCGGTGGGAACCAATCACCTACGCCGCCTGGCAGGAATACTGGTACGACGCGAACTATGACCCGAAGGCGCAGCAGGACTTGGTGGCGTAAAGGAAAGCGACATGAGACGCAGACACCTATTGGCGAGTGGCGCGGCGCTGGCGTCACTCGGTCCTGTGCGCCTCGCACGTCCGGCGATTGCTCAGGGTGCATCGGCGAAGCTGCTGAAATTTGTGCCGCAGGCGGATCTCGCCAATCCCGATCCGATTTGGACAACGGCAACGGTGGCAACCAACCACGGCTATATGGTCTGGGACACGCTGTATGGCATCAACGATGCGCTGATCGGTCAGCCGCAAATGGTTGCCGGACATGACGTGTCCGCGGACGAACTTACCTGGACCTTCACCCTGCGTGACGGGCTGAAGTTCACCGACGGCGCAGCGGTGCGCGGGGCAGACTGCGTCGCCTCGATAGAACGCTGGGCGGTAAAGAATCCGTTCGGGCAGCAGCTTGCAGCACAAACCGACGAGATGAAGCCGCTGGATGACAGGCGCTTTCAGATCCGACTCAAGCGACGGTTTCGCCAGATGACCTATGCGTTGGGCGCGCAGGGATGCTTCATCATGCCGGAAAGCATGGCGAAGACCCCGGCGAGCGAGCAGATCAAGGAGTTTATCGGCTCCGGTCCGTTCATCTTCAAGAGGGACGAATGGCAGGCGGGCTCGAAGGCGGTGTACGTGAAGAATCCCGACTACCTGCCCCGCCAGGAGAAGTCGGAGTACCTCTCGGGCGGCAAGATCGCGCATTTCGAACGGGTGGAGTGGCACACGCAGCCTGACCCCGCCACGGCTGCTGCGGCATTGCAGACCGGCGAGGTCGATTGGCTGGAGTTCCCGATGCTCGACCTGCTTCCGATGCTAAGGAAGTCGCCGGGGTGCGATGTTGTGCGCTATGACCAGCTTGGGTCATTGGCGATCATCGCTTTCAACCATCTCTATCCGCCGTTCGACAACCCCAAGCTGTTGCGGGCGCTGCTGCCGGCGGTCGATCAGCAGGAATACGTCACCGCCTGGGTGGGCGAACAACAGGACCTTGGCACCTTCCCGGTCGGCTTTTTCACGGCCCATTCCCCGATGGCGAATGACGCGGGTATAGCGACGTTCACCTCGAAGCGGGATTTGGCGCAGGCAAAGAAGTTGGTGGCCGAGAGCGGCTACAGCGGCGAAAAGATCGTAATGATGGCTCCGTCCGACCAGCCATCTCTAGTGGCACCTTCACAGGTGTCGCGTGATCTGTTTACCAGGCTCGGTCTCAACGTCGAGTACCAGGTGATGGATTGGGGCACGCTGGTGGCGCGGCGCGCGAAGATGGATCCACCGTCGCAAGGCGGCTGGAACGTGTTTCATACCACTTGGGGCGGGCTTGCCACCTCAAATCCCGGCAGTTCGTTCCCATTGCGCGGCAATGGCAAGAAGGGCTGGTTCGGTTGGCCGACCGACGCGAAGCTCGAGGAATTACGCGACCAGTGGTTCGATGCACCCGATGTCGTGGCGCAAAAGAAGATCTGCGAGCAAATTCAGTTGGAGGCTTTCCAGAGCATCCCGTTCATGCCGGTCGGGCAGTGGTACTATCCGTGGGCGGTGCGGAAGGATCTGACCGACTTCGTGAAGTGTGCGCAGGTGCTATTCTGGGGAGTCAGGCGCGCCTGACTATTATAGTTCATATTAAGCCATCGGCCTTTTGCCAACGGTTAAAATCATCGAGCCCCCGGGACGGATGCGCATTGATGGTTTCCATGTATAGTGATGCACAGCGAACATCAGGAGTGGGCTGAGATGCAGAAACGCAGGCTGGGACGATCCGATATCGAACTGCCGCCGATCATGTTCGGTGGCAACGTGTTCGGTTGGACGGCAGATGAGGCGACATCGTTCAAGCTGCTGGACACCTGCGTCGCGGCGGGGATCAACGCGATCGATACCGCCGATGTGTACTCGGTCTGGGCGCGAGGCCATCAGGGCGGTGAGTCAGAGGTCGTGATCGGCAACTGGCTGAAGCGTCGCGGCAAGCGTGACGACGTGATCATCGCCACGAAGGTCGGCAGCCAGATGGGCTCAGGCGACAAGGGTCTGTCGCGCGGCTGGATCATCAAGGCATGTGAAGCGTCGCTGCAACGGCTGCAGACCGACGTGATCGACCTCTACCAGGCACACCGCGACGATCCGGACACACCGCAGGAAGAGACGGCGCAGGCGTTCGCCGACCTGATCAAGCAAGGCAAGGTGCGCGCGATCGGTGCGTCCAACTTTACCACGACCCGGCTGAAGTCGGCGCTCGACGTCAGCAAGGCACACAATCACCCGCGATATGAGTCGCTGCAGCCCCTGTATAACCTGGTCGAGCGGCCTGCCTTTGAAGCGGAACTCGAGCCGCTCTGCCAAGCGGAGCAACTTGGCGTCATCAACTACTACGCGCTTGCCGCCGGCTTCCTGACAGGCAAGTACCGGTCCGAGGCTGACCTGAACAAAAGCCCGCGGGGCGGTGGAGTGAAGAAGTATCTCGACGAACGCGGCCAGCGAGTGCTGCGGACACTCGACGATATCGCAGCCGCTCATAAGGCCACACCTGCGCAGGTGGCGTTGGCCTGGCTGATCGCGCGACCGTCGGTCACGGCGCCGATCGCCAGCGCGACTAGCCTGGAACAGCTGAAGGACATCGTCCAGGCGGTTCAGCTCAAGCTGACTGCAAAGGATGTCGAGACGTTGAATACCGCCAGTAAGTAGACTTACTCGCTGGCCTGTATGACCTTGGGCGCCGCCCGCTGGCGTGGGCCGCGCATCAGCAGCAGCAACAGCAACGCGGGCATGGTGGTGAAGATCATCAGCACGTAGTCGTTGATGTAGGCAATGATCTGCGCCTGATGATTGACCATCTGGTCAAGCATCGCCGCGCCGTAACGGCTGGTCGGATCAATCGCGTCGTGCGTTGCACTCAGCGCCTGAAGCGCGCGATTGAATGGATTGACCGAGGCTCCAATGACCTCATGCAAAACCTGCGCGTTGTGGGCCAGCAGGGATGTGGTCACCGATACGCCGATTGCCGCGCCGATATTGCGGCCAAGGCTGAACAGCGCCGCGCCCTCTGTGCGCAGCGAGGGCGCCAGCGTGGCGAATGCCAGCACTTGCAATGGGGTGAAGACCAGACCGAGACCGGCACCCTGGATGGCGATCGTGATGATCAACTCGGTCTCGGATACGTCGGGCGTCCAGCCGGTCATCACCCAAAAGGACCAGCATTGCAGCACAAGGCCGATCGCAACCAGCCAGCGTGAATCAACCCACGTCACCAGACGTCCGCACAGCACGATGGTGACCAGGTTGCCGATGCCACGCGGTGCCATCAGGAGGCCTGCCGTCGCGACGGGATAGTTGCCGAGCGTCTGCAACCAGGGCGCCATGAGCGCGATCGAGGACACGAGAAGGGTCCCGACCGCAAACATCAGCACCAGGCCGGCCGAGAAGTTCACATCGCGAAACAGAACCGGCCGGATGAGCGGACGCGGCGCCCAGGCCATGTGCACCAGGAACAGGTAAATGCCGAGACCGGCGAGAACAGCCTCGACAACGATCTCCCGCGAGGTGAACCAGTCCAACTTATTGCCGCGGTCCAGCATCATCTGCAACGCGCCGATGCCGGTGCTGAGCACGAAGAAGCCGAGCCAGTCGAAACGCAGCCGATGCTCACCCTCGGCTTCGTGCATGAACAGCATCACCCCCAGCGCGGCAAGTATGCCGAACGGCAGGTTGATGTAGAACACATAGCGCCAGTTGTACGTCTCGGTCAGATAGCCGCCGAGTGTCGGTCCCATGATCGGACCGATCATCACGCCCATGCCCCATACGGCCATCGCGAAGCCGCGTCGCTCCACCGGGTAGATGTCGAACAGGATCGCCTGCGACAGCGGCACTAGTGCCGCGCTGCAGACGCCCTGCATCAGGCGGAACAGCACGATCTGTTGCAGCGACTGCGCTGCGCCGCACAGCATCGAGGTAATGGTAAAGCCGATGATGCAGACAACGAACAGCCGCTTGCGACCGAACCGGGCCGCCAGCCAGCCGACCGGCGCTGTCATGATCGCGGCGGCAGTGATGTAGGTGGTCAGGACCCAGGTGATCTCGTCGTAGCTCGCCGAGAAACTGCCTTGCATATAGGGCAGAGCCACGTTGGCGATGGTCTGATCCAACGATTGCAGCAGAGTGGCGCAGATGATGCACGCAGTGATCATGCCGCGATGCGGGGTGCTCTCCTGCAGCATGGCGGCGCCGGCAACGGCCATCGAACCTTGGCGTTCTCTCCCTGACCGCGATTCTGAGCGATCGGGCCAAGAGGATCAAGCCAATGCTGGCCGGCAAGCTCAGCGTTCGGCGATGATCGTCCTTATTCTTGAGGCGAGTCGGTCCATCGGGAAAGGTTTGGTCAGCACATGCATTCCAGGCTCCAGGGGCGCCCTGCCGATGGCGGCGTTTTCGGCATAGCCGGTGATGAACAGCACCTTCAGACCCGGGCGATCTGCGCGCGCCGCATCGACCATCTGACGCCCGTTCATGCCTCCTGGCAGGCCGAGATCGGTGATCAACAGATCGATCCGCACGTCGGAGCGCAGGACCTTGAGCGCTGACACGCTGTCTGCTGCTTCGATGGCCGAGTACCCCAGGTCCTCCAGAACCTCGGTGACCAGCATGCGAATGGTGGGTTCGTCATCGACTATCAGGACGGTCTCGCCCGTGCCGGCGCGCGGAGCATGCTCCAGATCCGATCGCACATCCTCGTCTTCGGGCTGCGCGCCGTGCCGCGGCAGGTAAAGCCGGACCGTCGTTCCGTTGTCGATTTCCGAATAGAGGCGCACCTGGCCGCCAGACTGCTTGGCAAAACCATAAACCATAGACAGTCCGAGCCCTGTTCCATGGCCCGCCACCTTGGTGGTGAAGAACGGATCGAATGCACGCGCCAGCACATCGGGCGGCATGCCGGTTCCCATGTCGGTGACGCAGACCGCGACATACTGGCCGGGCTGCATGTCGCGATCACGCGCACCGCGCTCGTCGATCCATGCATTGGCTGTCTCGATCGTGAGCTGACCGCCCTGCGGCATGGCATCGCGGGCATTGATGCAAAGGTTCAGCAGGGCGCTTTCAAGCTGATTGGGATCGCACAAGGTGGGCCACAACCCAATGGCCAGCACGGTCTCTACCTTGATTGATGGCCCCACGGTGCGCTGCACCATGTCCTCCATGGTGGCAATCAGCCTGTTGGCATTGGTCGGCTTCGGATCAAGTGTCTGGCGGCGCGCGAACGCAAGCAGTCGGTGAGTCAAGGCGGCCGCGCGGGACGTCGCCCCCTGCGCGCTGGTGATATAACGATCAAGATCGCCGATCCGGCCCTGAGCGGTTCGCGTCCGCAGCAATTCCAGGCTGCCGGAGATGCCGGTGAGCAGATTGTTGAAGTCGTGCGCGAGGCCGCCGGTCAACAGACCGACCGCCTCCATTTTCTGCGCCTGGAACAGTTGCTCGCGAGACTGCTCCAACTGCAGTTGTGCTTCGCGACGCTCGGTGAGGTCACGCGTCACCTTGGCGAAGCCAATGATCTCTCCCTTCGTGTCGCGGATGGCGTCAAGCACGACGCTGGCCCAGAACCGCGAGCCATCCTTTCGCACCCGCCAGCCTTCCGCTTCATAGCGCCCCTCGCGACGCGCGATCTCAAGCGCGTTCCAGGGCAAACGGACCTCGAGGTCTTCCGGTGTGTAAAAGCGCGAAAAGTGCTTACCGACGATTTCGGCTTCGCTGTAGCCCTTGATCCGTGCCGCGCCGGTGTTCCAGTTGGTGATATGCCCTTCCGGGTCAAGCATGAAGATGGCGTAGTCCGTGACGCCCTGCACCAGAAGACGGAAGCGCCGTTCGGTTTCCAACGCAGCAAGCTGCGCGTTCCGCTGCTCGGTCATGTCGCGTGTTATCTTGGCAAAGCCGACGAGCTCACCGCGATCGAAGATCGGATCGATCACAACGGCGGCCCAGAAACGCGTGCCGTCCTTACGTATGCGCCACGCCTCGATAGTGAACCGGCCGGCCTCGGCGGCCTTCTTCAGCGCGGCCGAGGGGCTGCCGGCGGCGCGATCCTCTTCGGTATAGAAACGCGAAAAATGTTGTCCGATGATCTCTTGGGCGCTGTAGCCTTTAACTCGCTCTGCGCCAGGGTTCCAGCTAACGACGTAGCCGTCCGGGTCGAGCATACAGATGGCGTATTCGACCACGCTGCGAATCAGCAACTCGTGCAGATCTGTCGTCAGTGGCACCCAAATGCTCCAGTCACGATCGGACTCGCTCGACCGGCATTCATGCCCTTTACCCCGGGCCACGTCTGCGCCTCGATGCGACTGCTCCGCCGAACTTGCCATGCCGGAGCTTCACTCCTGTGTGAGACGTCAGGCTGCCATCGAAGCCGAGCCGCCGCCGGGGACGGATTGACGCCACTGCCACTCAGCCGTAGTTTCCGGCCCCGCCGGCAGGTTCCGGCCCTCGTGATTTGTCCGGCCGGATTGCGGCGAGGTGAAACAAGCGCGCTAAAGAGGCCAGCGACAGCCCCAGCGGGCTTTAGCTGCTCCACCGGTCGGGCCAACAGTGCGAAGGGCCCAGACAGTGACCGACTCCTCACAGTATCGGACCGCAACCCGCCTGGTGCATGGCGGCATCCAGCGCAGCCAGTTCGGCGAGACGGCCGAGGCATTGTACCTGACCTCGGGCTATGTATATGACGATGCCGAACAGGCTGAAGGAACGTTTGCCGGCAGTATCGATCATTACCAATACTCCCGCTTCGCCAATCCGACGATCTCGATGCTGGAAGAGCGCCTGTGCCTGATCGAGGGTGCAGAGGCCTGTCGCACCACGGCCACCGGAATGGCGGCAGTGAACGCGGCGCTGCTCGCACATCTCAAGGTGGGCGATCGCGTGGTGGCGTCGCGTGCGCTGTTCGGCTCCTGCCACTGGATCGTATCCACGCTGCTGCCGAAGTTTGGCATCGCCACCGAGTTCGTCGATTGCGCCGACCTTGCGCAGTGGCGCGCGGCTCTTTCGCGATCAGCACAGCTCGTGCTGTTGGAGACGCCTTCCAATCCGATGCTGGAGCTGGTTGATCTGCGTGCCGTGTGCGAGCTGGCGCACGCCGCGGGAGCGATTGTGGTGGTGGACAACGTGTTCGCGACGCCGTTGCTGCAGCAACCGTTGAAGTTCGGGGCCGACGTCGTGGTGTATTCCTGCACCAAGCACATCGATGGCCAGGGCCGCGTGCTGGGCGGCGCTGTTCTCGGCAATCGCAAGTGGATAACCGAAACGCTGCAGCCCTTCATTCGCAACACCGGCCCGGCCATGTCACCTTTCAACGCCTGGGTACTGTTGAAGGGACTTGAGACGCTGTCGCTGCGCGTCAACGAGTCGTGCCGCACGGCCGCCGCATTGGCGGACTTTTTGGCAGCCCAGCCCGAAGTGACGCGAGTCTGGTTTCCGACGCGCGCCGATCATCCCCAGCAGGCGCTGGCGCGGGAGCAAATGACCGCTGGAGGCACGGTGGTGACGTTCGAGCTGGCCGGTGGCAAAGATGCGGCGTTCCGCGCGATGAACGCGTTCAGCCTGATTGCAGTTTCGAACAACCTGGGCGACTCCAAATCGCTGGTGACGCATCCGGCAACCACGACGCACATGCGGATCGGCGCGGAGGAGCGGGCCAAATTGGGCATCTCTGGCGGGGTGATCCGGCTTTCGGTCGGCCTGGAGGATGTCGAGGATTTGAAGGACGATCTGGCGCAGGCGCTGACGACACGAACCGTCGCCAAAGCAGCCGAATAGCCGCACTGGCAAGGACGGCATTAGCGCCCCGTTAGGCTTTATGCGGCAAATCAGAAGCTTGGTTCACCGCGTGAATGGTTGCGGTGACGAAGTCTCAATCAGCCCGCCCAGTCTTCTCGATCGTGGTGCCCGCCTTCAACGAAGAGCGGAACCTGCTGCTGTTGCATGCGCGCATTGCCGCGGTGATGCAAAGCCTCGGCGAGCGATGGGAGCTGGTATTTGTCAACGACGGCAGCCGCGACAGCACATTGGAGGTGATGCACGACCTGCGCGATCAAGACCACCACGTC
>Ga0170475_100291340_pt1 | contig 14176 bp, 9 predicted proteins | sample Soicark_Litter_5_FD_111474 | JGI IMG/M metagenome (GOLD analysis project Ga0170475, IMG submission 111474) | Avena fatua rhizosphere microbial communities from Hopland, California, USA. Combined Assembly of 48 SPs | reverse complement strand
CCGGACAGGGCCAGCACACCGGAAGCGAATTGCGCACCGCTGGTCGAGATCGAGAAGGAGGCGGAAGAATTAATCACCACCTGCCCGGCAAAATTAATGGAACCGGAACTGCCCGCCGTCAAGATCTGGCCGCTGGATAGTACCTGGTTGGAGGCCGTGGAATTGGTCGAATCATAGTTCCAGATATTGACATCGCCGCCAAAGCCGCTGGCGGCCGTGCCATTGGAACTCAAGGCGATATTCGAGCCATCATCCGATATCAGCTTGACGCCGTAAAAGGTGGTATTCGTTGCATCCTTAAAGGTAGCGAGCTGTGCCGTCACCCCGGTCTTGGAGGACTTGGCATTGAAAGAGGTAATTGCCTGTGCATAGTCTTCCGCCTCGATAATGCCATTGCCGTTGGCATCGCCCACGGTAAACGATACCGCATCAAAGGTGCTGGTCTTGGATGCCACCGTCAGATCATAGACGCCGGAACCCAGCGACAAGGTTGCCTCCGAGCGGGCCGATGCCGCTACCCCGGCATGGGCGGCATTGATCTTATCCGCCACATCCTTGGCCATATCGGTATCCGTGACCGAGATATCCACGCCATTGATGGTAAAGCCGCCGCTGGCCTGCACGGCCCCGCTGGAGACATTGACCACGCCCGTGGCCCCCGCCGCCACCGTGGTGGCCGGGTCCAGCAAGAAATTGGTGGTGGCCAGCGTACCGGTGCCATCGCCGACGCCAACCTGGTAAGTCCCATATTGCTTGGTGCGAAAATCCGACGAGGTGGCGACAATGGTCTGGTTGGCATTGGCGCCTACCTGGAAGATCGCCGTGGAAAAGCTGCCGTTAAACAGCTTTTGGCCATTGAAATCGGTGCTATTTGAAAAGCGATCCAGTTCCGCCACCAATTGCGTTACTTCATTATTCAGTGCCGCCCGGTCCGAGGTCGAATTGGTCGCATTGGCCGACTGCACGGCCAGTTCGCGCACCCGCTGCAGAATATCGCCCATCTGCGCCAGGCCGCCTTCGGCCACCTGCGACAGCGATACCCCATCATTGGCATTGCGCGTGGCCTGCGTGCCGCCCCGTATCTGCGCCGTAAAGCGCTGCGAGATCGCCAGGCCGGCCGCATCATCCTTGGCCGAATTGATGCGCAAACCGCTGGACAGCCGCTGAAGCGAGACGTTCAGGCTACTTTGCGAATTACTCAAGTTCCGCTGCGCATTGAGCGAGGGGACATTGGTATTAATCACCTGCATGATGATTCTCCTTCAATCTGCGCCCTGGGTAGAAAAGGGCATTTCAGCGTTTGAACACCGAATAAACACACCGAGCAGGAAACGTTTCTTGTTCAACGCTGCATTTCCTGGTTGCTACCCAGGCCCCCGGGCAACAAACTGACTTGGCAATCACGAACACCTGTACATATGCAATAAAGCAAGGGCTGACAAGCGTGGATATCGCAAGGCCTATCCATGCCGTAGCAGCCTGGAACGCATCGATTAGGAGTTGTCCCGGCAAGGCATATCAGCAAACGCTGTGCCAGCGGCAAAGAGGGGGAATAGGGTGGCGTTGACGCCGGAAAGCGGGATGGGGATGGCTGATTTTGGATAGGCAAATCCAAAACAAGCAAATGAATTTAAAGGAAATTTATCTTTTTCGCCGGGTGGGGCGGCAAGTTCACCTGCCGGCCTGCAGTTTTTGCCAGGAACCGGCAAAGGCTTGCCGGGGTGCTGTTGGCAAGCTTTGCCGTCGACGGAATTTGCGGTATAGGCGGCGCGCGCGCCGCCAACATTACCCTTCAGAGTGGACGGATACAAAGTACAGGATCAAAATAGCGAACTTCATCTCATTGCGACACAAGGCACCATGAACTACTCAGAAAAACGAATACTCGTCTCCGGCGGCACCGGCTCCTTCGGCAACTTCATCGTACGCCGCCTGCTGGATCTGGGCGCCAAGGAAGTCCGCGTGCTGAGCCGTGATGAGAAGAAGCAGCACGACATGCGCGTCTTCTATCGTGGCCGCGACAATATTTCCTTCGTGATCGGCGATGTGCGTAATCCTGATCGCCTTGACGAAGCCATGGATGGCATCAATCTGATGTTCCATGCCGCTGCCTTGAAACAGGTGCCGACCTGCGAGAATTTTCCCGCTGAAGCCATCCATACCAATGTGATCGGCGCACAGAATGTGGTGGATGCCGCGCTGCGCAACAAGCTGGAAGCCTTCGTGATGATCAGCACGGACAAGGCGGTCAAGCCGGTCAATGTGATGGGCATGACCAAGGCGCTGCAGGAGCGCATCGTCCTCAAGGCCAACCAGTCGCGCCTGAATCGCGGCACGCGCTTTGCCTGTGTGCGCTACGGCAATGTGCTGCGCTCGCGCGGCTCCGTGATCCCCCTGTTCCGGCAATTGCTGGCGAGTGATCGCCGGCTGTCCATTACCGATGAGCGCATGACGCGCTTTCTGCTTACCCTGAACGACGCTATCGACCTGGTGCTGCACGCTGCCGAACAGCAGCAGGGTGGCGAAGTCTTCGTGCGTAAGGCGCCGGCGGCACGCATCGTCGATCTGGCGGCCATCGTCAGCGAAGAATTCGGCAAGCCGCTCGCCTATGACGTGATCGGCATGCTGCCTGGTGAAAAGCTCAACGAGATCATGCTCACGGAAGAAGAGCTGATCCGCGCCGAAGATCAGGGCAAGTATTACAAGATTCACCCTTGGTGGAGCAAGGTCAGCTTCGACCACCTCAAAGCTGAATACAGCTCATACGATAGTGTCGTGGCCCAGGACGAGATCAAGCAATTGCTGGCGCGTGCCGACAAGGAATTCGAAGATATGGAGATGGCCGGTGGCTTATTCGCCAACTTCTGATGCAACGGGCACCAAGCCCTTCGGCGACATTCCCTTGTTCAGGGTATTCCTGCCGCCGCGTGATGTGCTGATGCCCAGGCTGGAGGCTATTCTATATAGCGGCCAGATATCTGAAGGCGCACCTGTCGTCGAATTCGAACAAGGTTTCGGCGAGCTGGTCGAGAGCCCGAACATTCTGTCCTTCTATTCCGGCACCGCCGCCTTGCATGGCGCGTTGGTGCTGGCAGGGGTGCAGCCGGGCGATGAAGTGATCTCGACGGCAATGACGGCAGAGCCCAGCAATATGGCGATCCTGCATGCCGGCGCCCGGATTGTCTGGGCCGATGTCGATCCCGCCAACGGCAACCTCACCGCGCAAAGCATCGCCGACAAGATCACTGAGCGTACCCGCGCCATCCAGGTTGTGCACTATGGCGGCATACCCGCGCCCATCGCCGGCATACGCGCTGTGGCTGCCGAGCGTGGCATCCCCGTCATCGAAGACGCAGCCCATGCGCTGGGTGCCCGCTACGACGGCAAGGTGCTGGGCAGCCATTCCGAGTTTGTGATGTTTTCCTTGCAGGCCATCAAGCATATGACCACAGTCGACGGTGGCATGCTCGCCTGCAATCACCATCCGAACATGGCGGCATTGCTGGCGGAAGGTCGTAAATTCCGTTGGTTCGGCATCGACCGCGCCGCGCCGCGCACGGAAGTGGATGTGACGAGCGTTGGCTACAAGTACCACATGAATAACGTCAATGCGACCATAGGCTTGGCGCAATTGGCGCATATTCGGCCGGTGCTGGATCGGCATATCGCCAATGGACGTTATTTCGATGAGGCATTGCAAGGTATCGCCGGCTTGTCGACCTGTCGCTGGGAAGATCGCGCTGAACCGTCCTATTGGTTTTACACGGTACTCGTTGAGGACAGGGCCAGCCTTGAGCGGCACCTGACGGCGCACGGCATCGGTAATTCCCGGGCACACAAGCGTAATGATGAACACTCCCTGTTTGCTGCAAGCCGCTGTGATCTGCCCGGCGTCGATGCCTTTTTCCCGCATATGCTGCATATACCCTGTGGCTGGTGGGTGGATGATGCACAGCGTGAATATATCGTCGACGTGATACGGAAGGGTTGGTAGTAGATGGCTTTGGCGTTGACCGTTCCCCTGTTCCGAGTTTTTATGCCGGATACGGCACATGCGGCGCTGGCGCCGGTGCTGGCCAGTGGGCGCTTGGCAAGCGGTCCCAAGGTGGCGGCGTTTGAGCATGAATTCGCCGCTTGGCTGGATGTCCCGCGCGTGGTCGCGATCAGTGATGCTTCTGCAGCACTGACCTTGGCGCTATACCTTGCCGGCGTGCGCCCCGGTGACGAGGTAATTACGTCGCCGCTGGCTTGCGCTGCGACCTTGATGCCGATTGCGAATCTGTTTGCCAAACCGGTCTGGGGCGATGTCGATCCGCGAACGGGTATGCTGGATACGGCATGCCTTGCCAGGCTGATTACGGAAAAGACGCGCGCTATTCTGCTCTACCATTGGTCTGGCAACGTTGGCGATATTGCGGGCATTGCCGCAGTTGCCAAACGGCATGGCTTGAAATTAGTCCAGGATGCCAGCGAAGCATTGGGTGCTATGCATCATGGGCATCATCTTGGTGCTGAAGCAGATTTCACCGTCTATTCCTTTTATGCCACCAAGCATATCAATTGCGGCGACGGCGCTGCCTTGCTAGCTCAGGACTCAAGCGATATAGAGCGGGCGCTTCGATTGCGACGTTTTGGAATCGACAACAGTCAATTGCGCCTGGCGAATGGCGACCTCAATCCTGCGGCAGACATACCGGTCGCGGGATACAATTTCCCCATGAATGAAATTGCGGCAACGCTCGCTAGCGAGGCATTGCCGCATGCACGTCGCATCGTGGAGCGGCATCACGAGAACGGCGCTTTCTATGATTTGGCGCTGGCAAATATTCCTGGTGTGCAGCAAGTGACCTACCAGCGTGATATGCAGTCCGCCTACTGGACTTATACCTTGCTTGCCGAGCGCCGTGATGCCTTGCTGGCAAAGTTATTGGCTCATGGTATCGGTGCACAGCGTTTGCACCTGCGTAACGATGGCTATCGTTGCTTCGGCGGTAAAAAGGCGGAGTTGCCTGGCGTACAGGCATTTGATGAGCAGAACCTCAGCATTCCCTGTGGCTGGTGGGTAGATGACGCTGCGCGTGAATATGTGCTGAACTGTATCCGCACGGGATGGTAAATGGACCCTGATATTCGCCCGGCCACGCTATTGGAAATACCTGCCATTGTTGCCGATATGGATCAGCAATTCGTGTTTGGAAAAGGGCGAAGCATCTCGCTTGCGCAGCGCTATCCTGGTGTTTATGAGTCGCGCAACGTAGGAAACATCTTTGTTGCAGAGGCAGAAGGTGGCATCGTCGCTGCCCTTACCTGTAAATTATTCGACTTTCAGCAACACGGAGAAATACGCCAGGGGGCCATGGTGGGCGGTGTGTATACGCTTGCAGCATGCCGAGGGCAGGGTATAGCCAGCGCCTTGCTTGTCGAGACCGTAGAATTGTTGCGGCAGCGTGGCCTTGATTTCGCTGTGCTCTGGACCGACCAACCGACATTCTATGCGCGCAGCGGCTGGATGGTGTCTGATCAAGGCATGCTCGGACAAACGAATGCACTGGGTTTGCCAATTCACCCTGCTGCATGCGTCGTGCGGCAAGCGGCCGATGCCGCCGATGTTCAGTTTCTGCAGCAACTGCGCCAGCGCTGGCTGTCTGAGGATGTTGTTAGGCGCGATGCTACTACCTACCGTAGCTTGCCACTGCCGGCTTTGTCGGTGACGCTATTGACGTGTGGCAGTACGGTCGATGGTGCGGCCTATGCCTTGTTGGGTCGCAATGGCGCTACCAGCATCCTTTATGAAATGGTCGGTAATCCTGCCGCTTATGGCGACTTATGGGCACAGATAAGTCGGGAGCCACAGCTCTATATCAATGAAGTCCATGGCAGTCCTGCGCAACAATGGCTGTCAACACATGCAAATATTCAATGGCAAGATAAGCCACTCGCCATGTGGATGCCGCTTTCAGAGAATATGCCGGCCAATGCTAGCGACTATGGCTATGTTCCCTATTTTGATCGCATCTGACGGGATATCGCCGCTTATCTTTGAGCGGATCTACAGTTCAAGATAGATGCCACATCGATTGGTAGAGGATACGTTCTCGAGGCGTGCTGGCCTCGAACGCCGTCCTTGCATGTAGCACTTTTTGGTCGTTGAAGGCGACACAATCGCCAGAATTGCAATGTATCTTAAATGTCGAGCTGGAATCCTCCTTGCTCGCCAGGAATTTGAAAAATGCCTTGCATAGGCCATCTATCGCGGCTGTACTTTTCTCTGTGCGATAGAAATTCCAGAATACTTGCTTGTCTGTATCGCCAGCAATGATGGTGGTGACATTTTTGAAATCATCGCCACCTTTTTTAATGGTGACCTGTATGTTGCAAAGGTCATGAAGCAAGGTTTTGTCGTAGGCATCCAGGTCGGCGATCAGGCGCGAAATGGGGTATATGATTTGCTCGCCACCGCTGATTGCCTGCTTCTCCATGGCAAAGAAGTTGATCTCGGCAGGGTCGGAAAACCAGGCGTTATCATTGTGAAAAGGCTGAGCTGTTTTGCTATAGGTATAGCTGCTGGCTTTTTCTGGCTGATATGAAATTTCCCACCATGCTGCATAAGCCAAGCTTTCATCGACCTGGTAGTGCCGCTGGTCATGCCGCAATCTGCATTCGTTCTTGAGAAAATGCTGCCAGAACACCAGGTCATGTCGTTTCTCTGTGTCGCGAATGAGTATGGGAATCTCGCTGCCTTTTAATCCCAGTACCGCATCGGTTAAATTTTGCACGGAGGCGGTTGCGAGGCTCAGTTCATTGAACATGGAAGTTTCCATTTCTGATGTCTTGCACTTGGCCTGTGCAAGCATTCTCTAGCGTGACAAGGCTCAGCATTTCCCGTATTGTATCGACATTATAGTGCATCAATAAATCAATAATAGATAATCCGCGGTGGAAACGTCCAGGCACTGGCTGCAGTGGCTTCAATTCGGGGGATAGGAAATTCAAGGTGACTTTGCTATCGGAGAATTGCTGGGTTTGATATAACGCTTTGCCACCGACAAGGTTGACATAACGAGCTGCAGTTTCGATACGGCAGATATCGACGACCCGCTCTGCGCCGGATAGGTTGCCGTTGTTGTAAGTGGTTGATGTGGCGATGAATTTTGTATTTAATCTAAGATGGCTGGCCACTTGTTTAATGCTATTTTTGGCCATCGCCGCAATAAAATCATCATCGCTGTTGATGACGTCTTCAAATAATTGTATTGCGCTGCGAAAAAAAGGGGCTTTTGCATAGGCATGACGCATGGTACGGCAAATTTTCTCCTTCCAGCACCGATCGGGAATTATTTCAATTTCATTGATCTTCCTGAATGAGCTGGCTTTGGCTAGTGGAACCGTAAAGAAAAATGGCTCGCCATTGAGATTGATCCGATTCCGATTGATCCAGCCGCCGCAGATATAGTTGACATCATCGTAAAATACGAATTTGTCGACTGCTGCGACCAGCTGAAAGTAGCCCAGGTAGGGAAAGAGATAAGGCTGCATGATAGCGATTGTTGTGCTCATTGCCCGGCGTACCGACGGATGACGTCAACCACGGACGCTATTGACGTGTCTTGCATGTCTGGGAATATCGGCAAGCACAAAACGGTATCAGCGATACGGTTGGCAACTGGCAAGTTCTCGCGATCTGCACTGCTCAGCCTGGCATACATGGGTATATTTGAGATTAGCGGATAAAAGTAGCGCCTCGTGTAAATTTCATACTCTTTTAGCTTCAGATATAACGCATCACGGCTTATGGCGTAGCCATCTTCCACAAAAATGGGGAAATAGGCGTAATTGTAGCCTTCGGCACCTTGTTGGCCGCAACGTATGCCCTGTATGTCTTTCAATTGCAGTCGATACTTTTCATCTATCGCCTGTCGCTGCTTTATTAGTCTGTTGATGTGATTTAATTGCAAAATACCCATGGCAGAATTAATTTCGGCCATTTTGCCATTGATGCCTATGGTGGTGATGGATATCTCATCGGAGAAGCCGAAGTTCTTCAGATGGTCGATTGCCAACTTCATTTCTTCATCGGGGCATACAACAGCACCACCTTCAAAGGTATTGAAAACTTTGGTTGCGTGAAAGCTCAGCACGGATAAATCACCTTGCCTGAGTATGCTGGTGCCATTTTCAGTGACGCCGAAGGCATGCGCGGCATCGTAGATCACCTTCAGCCCATGCCGATCAGCGATGGCCTGTATGGCCGCCGTATCGCAAGGATGGCCATAACAATGCACAGGCAGTATCGCTGTCGTCTTCCCCGTGATCGCGGCTTCGATTTTAGCTGGGTCGATGTTAAGCGTCTGCGGATCAATGTCGACAAATATTGGCGTGATATCATTCCACAGCAGGGAATGGGCCGTGGCTACGAATGTGTAAGGGGTGGTGATTACCTCGCCTTTGATGTCCAGCGCCCGTAGCGCAGCGATCAGACCGATGGTGCCATTATTAAATAGTGAAATGTGCGGCACGCCGAGATGGGCGCATAGCCCCTGTTCCAGGCGGTGATGAAAGGGGCCGCAATTGGTGAGTATCTTTCTATCCCAAATCTCTTCCAGCATTGGGATGAACTCTTCAAGCGGCGGTAGATAGGGTTGTGAAACATAGAGTGAATTAGGCATAACGCGCTCAATCAGCAGCCAAGGTATTGCGCGACAAAGAATTTTCGCGTCAGTTGCTGGCATATGCCATATTTCCCGCTACCCATGATATGTTTTTCAATGACCTCGTTGACACCGACATAAGTGGAGAAGGCATCATCAAAGCAAATCCAGCCGCCAGGAAGAAGAAACCTTTCTACGTTCAGAATATCGTTGCTGACGGCTTCATAACTATGATCGCCATCGATAAAAGCCATACGTAAGGCAAGACCAGCAGGGGCCTGCTCGGCGAACATGCCAAGATCGCCTTTGTATGGTGTCACAAACGCGGCGAGCTGCCGTTTTTGCAAGGTTTCCTGAAAGATATCCAGAATGCCGTTATGTTCGGCATAGACAGGCAGGATATCCCGCTCATAGGGTTCACGCCACACCGTTTGCTGTTGATAGGCGCTGAGCTTTTTGCCGTTTGCCGTTACCAGCATGGAGTAGGTACCATCCGCATTTTCAAACCAATCTCCCTTTTCCGGGAACAGATCGACGCAATGCAAATGACCCTTGCCGGCCAAACGCGTCGCCATCGCCAATGCAACGGCGGAGCGTCCGCACCATGAGCCCAGTTCGAGGATGTCGCCGGCAAGGTGGGCGCTACTGATCGCCAGCATGAAGAGTGAATGCAGTTGGTCGAGTGGACACCAACCGGGGATGTCATGAACCAGGCGCTCAATGTGTGCAATGATGGGTTCTGTGTTGTGTTCCAATGGCATCTTCAGTGCGTTCAATTCTTGGCATCGTAAAGAGAAGTGGGGCGCTTCGAAAAAAGTTGCTTTGCCGCTAGAATTGTACGTGGCCGGAACCGCTTGGCTGGCTACATTATCACTTTGATAATGTTCCATCCATATTCATCTTACACGTCTATCGTTGCAGGGCAAGTCGCCGTGTGCCGATCACTACCGTAGTTTCTGACGTTTTTTCGTCTGGAGGCCGTGTGCATACAGCAAGCGCATTTCATTACCATCCTTCATTTGGTCCCACTTGCCAATATGCAATGCGTTTGACGGCCGTGCATGGCAACGCGGCACTGCCGCCAAGCGCTGCTTCAGCAAGGGCAACGCAAAATGTGGCTGAGCCATCCCCCGAGCCCCCCCAAAAGGTGATATCAGCAATGATGGAAAGGGTCGCCCGGCTGCTTAGCCAGCGCCTGACGCGCGCCAATATGCAGGAGGCGGCGGCTTGTTGTGAGCGCATCCTGCATGCTGCTGCGGATCATTATGACGCACTTTCTATTTTGGCCGACATCAGCTATCAACTCGGCGATAGAGTCCGCGCCAAACAAGTGTTCGACAAACTGCTGGCGCTCGCACCAGAGGCGTATGAGCCCTATTTTGGCCGTGCGGCGTTGGCGTGGGACGAAGCGGATTGGGGGGGGGCGCGGGAATTTTTCCGGCTCGGCCTTGTGCGCTTGGCGGACGATCTTGGGCCGTCTGCGGTGCAGGATCACGCCCAGTTTTTGCTCGGCAAGCTGGCGTTGCATGGTTTGGGCGAAGATACCGATGAAGCGGTGTGGCAGAGGTCCATGGTGTATCTGCTTAAGCCGGAACGAACGATAGGTGAGACGCTGTCCTTTCTACAGCGGGCTGGCCTCAAGCTCTATTCGCCATTGCTAGGTCGGATGGCTTTGTTCGAAAGAATTGTCGTGCCGTTGATCCAAACCCTCTTGCATAGGCAAGACTACCTCAGTGCGCACCGATTGGCCGAACAAAGCTTTCGTGTGGCGACCTACCCACACTCCGCCGAAAATTGGTCGCAATGCATGGCGCCATTGTGCGCATTGTTCGGTGCCGCCGGTGCGGTGGAGCGCGCGCGATTGCCAGCGTTGCCTGTTAGTGTAGCAAGGCCAGCAATGCCGCAAGTAGGACTGCTGATTGACGAGTCCATCAGTTGCGGGTCTGGCTTACAGTATATCGAGGAGTTGCTTACCGAATTTGCACAAACGCCGGACCGCTTATTTACACCGGTGGTGTATTGTCTGTGCTCCACACCGCAAAGCTTGCGTGAGTTATGCCAGCGCTGGTCTATCGTGCTCGTAGACATGGATGCGCTACGCCTACGCGCCTTCGCCGATGATGAATTGCATCTTCGTGTATTGGATGTGCGCACCCATGCGCAAAGTCAGGGTATTTCAGCGTTCATCTATTTTTCAACCATGGAGTGGCTAATCAGCCTGGTTGCTGCAATAGGTCTCGCCCCGGTTCAGATATACACGACCTTGATGTTCCACTCCTTCGCGTCACCCTATATAGATGGTTATCTGGCAACGGCCTCCCTCAAGGCCGGCCTGCTCGATATAGATGGCCGGGTGTGGCGAACGATTCCTATTTCCGCTGTGAATCGTCTGCCGCCGCCGGATATGCCCGGCGCCTCGGCGTTCGAGCAGCATGCACGAGAAATTCGCACGGAAATACTGGGAACACGCTTTAGTACCATCATTGCGGCAATTGCGCGTCCCGAAAAAGTGGATGACGACTTCATGAACCTGGTGGCCAGGCTACTGAAGCGGCACCCGGATACGGTATTCGTTTATTTTGGTCTCGAAGCGCAGCCGCCGGCGCATATCCTGAGTCTGATCAAGGCATACGGCATAGAAGCGCAATGTCATTATGCGGGATGGGTGAGTACACTGCTTTATTCCAAGGTGGTCGATATTCATCTGGACCCGCTGCACATGCCCAGCGGCTATACCATGTATGAGACATTCTGGGCAGGAGGTGCCTATGTACTCAAGCGAGGGGAAACTGCCGACCGTATCGGCATGACTCCTTATCTGCGGGAGGTTGCCGACGCAGAGGACGACCGCGACGGATTACAGCAGGCAAAGGCCATATTCCACTGCCCTGATACGGGAGAGAACTTGTTGATGTTGGCGAGCAGCATAGCCGAATACGAAGCCTTTGCAGAGCGCTTGGTCGCCGAACCGCTATTTCGCGCCAAGGTGGCGGCGGCGGCGGCCCAGTTCATGCAAAATTATTTTGGTACGCCGGGCCGCGTCACGCGAGCTTATCAACACCACCTGCTTGAATTGATTGCAGCCAAGCAGGCTGGTTGACGCTTTATTCATCGAGTGGTGCGCTCTCAGTGCTCTCGGCTGCGGGTGCATTCCACATTTGAAACATGGCCTCGGTAAATGCTGCGGCGAACGCTGCGCCATCTGTGAGTATGTTGCTGGACAGGCTTGTGCGTATGTTATTTCGAATATTTGTCAGTTCAGCACCGTTATTGGCGAGAGCAATTGCCTTGGCGATGTAATCTTTGACGTCGCTCGCGACAAAGTTATTTAAATCTGCATGCATCATGATACTGGCGCCAGCGCGCTCGTAGGAGCTAGGCCCCGCAATAGTCAGCGTAGGTACCCCCATCCACAGCGCGTGCATGGTGCCGACCCCCCCCGGATAGGGGAAGGTATCAAGAACAACATCGGCTTCACCACTTACCTGACTCAGGTACTCAGCCAATGGCAACCGCGGCCGTATATCGAGGCGCTCATCATCAATTTCACGCAGCGCGAACAGGCGGCGTATACGCTCCAGCGTACCCGTATCTCTTGCATCGATACCTGAGAATATGATCAGGCGCGCGTCTGGCAGTGCTTGCAGAATTTCTGCCCACGCGTCCAGCACGGCCGGTGAGGCACGGTTGATCTTGGAAACGGCAGCGAAGGTAATTCTGCCTTGCCTTTGCATGGGTAGCGGTGTGATCGCCGGTGCGTTTTCATTCGGCTGATAGGTCAATACACTGGGAAGATAAAGCAGCCGCTCGCTGTGCAATGCTTCTGTTTGGCCCGGCGGGTCCATGATGGCGTCGGTCAGACGGTAGTCAATGGCATCAAGGCCGGTGCTCGCAAAGAAACCCAGCCAACTCATCTGCACCGCAGCGGGCCGCATGGCAAACATGCTCAGACGGTTGCCGCCCGTATGCCAGGACAGATCAATCAGGATGTCTATGCCGTCACGGCGGATACGTTCTGCCAGATCTTTAGGCGACATGGGTGTAACTGCGCGCCACAGGTCGACATAAGACTTGAAACGCGCCGACACCTCATCTTCCTGCGGAGATACGGCAAAAAGGCTGATTTCGATACGCGATTTATCATAATGCTTGAGCAAGGGCTCCAGACATTGCGCGACGGAGTGCTGACGGAAATCTGCCGAGACAAAGCCGATGCGCAGGCGGTCACGTGGGCCGAGAGTGCGCTTCGTTAAAGGGAACATGACTTTGTCGGGGTGCCCAAAGCGCTCGTCCCAATCGCGTGCCGCTTGAAAGCGCGCTTCCGGGCTTAGGTTGGCGTCGAAATGCAGGCCGAATATCAGGCTGGAACATAGTTCCGGCATATTTGGCGCCAAACTGCCGGCGCGACGCAGGTTCTGGATGCCAAGCGCTACCTCGCCGCTGGAAATTTGCGCCCAGCCCAGATTGGCCAGCACGCCAGCGTGGCGGCTTTCCAGCATGATGGCGTGCTGTAGATCTGCAACTGCTGCCGCCGGTTGGTCCTGTGCAATGCGTACCCCGGCAATTCCTGCCAGGCACAGTGCCGGATTGGCCCCTTTCAGCGCCATCGTTTCCTGAAATACCTCGATTGCCTCGTCGTAGCGGCGCTGCATTTGCAGTACGCCACCCAAGTTGACTCGTATACCAATGGCTTGCGGGTCCAGGGCGATAAGTTGCCGATAAATCTTCTCGGCTTGCACGGGGCGGCCACTGGACACCAGGCCCATGGCTTGATTGCGCAAAATATCCAGATCGCCGGGCCGTTTTTCCATGGCGCGACGCACGGCGTCGTCCGCCTCCGCAAACAGGCCCAGTCGGTAAAGCGCGAGGACCAGATTGGCTTGTGCCTGCGCCAAATCGGGATTCCATACCAGCGCCTGCCGGAAATGGCTGGTTGCGGATTCCAGCCTGTCGGTGCGCATTTGTATGTCGCCCAGGTTATTGTGGGCTTCTGGATAGGCCGGCTTGAACAGCAATGCACGCTCAAGTGACTTTTCCGCCTCTTCCAGGTCGCCCATATCGTTCAGCACCGTGGACAGGTTGTAATGCCCGTCGGCGAGACCTGGCTGCAGGGTAATTGCCGTCCGATAGGCCGTTACGGCTTCCGCAAGCCGTCCCTGCAACTTCAAGGCGTTGCCGAGGTTGGAGTAAGCCTGTGCCAACTTGGGGTCGATTTCAATGGCGCGCTCGATGTAACTACAGGCCTCCGCAAGTCTCCCCATTTGACCGTGCGCCGCCCCCAAGGCCAGCAAAGCCGGCACATGGTTGGGCATTTGTTCAATCGTTGACATCAACACCGGCACCCCGACGTCGAATTTGCCAGCGTGACAATCCTGAATTGCCTGCCAGATCGGATCGACTGCTGGCGCTTCTGCTGCCGGTGGCGGCACAAGATCGGCGATGAAGGCAAGGGGATCGACCGCTGCTGATTGTGTTTCCTGAGAAGGCATGTCCATTGATCCACTTAAACGATTGAACGAGAGGCGTAT
>Ga0170475_128260603_pt1 | contig 14188 bp, 13 predicted proteins | sample Soicark_Litter_5_FD_111474 | JGI IMG/M metagenome (GOLD analysis project Ga0170475, IMG submission 111474) | Avena fatua rhizosphere microbial communities from Hopland, California, USA. Combined Assembly of 48 SPs | reverse complement strand
GCGAGATCGAGAAGGACGTGGCGATCGTCGGCGCCGGCCCGGTGGGGCTGTTCGCGGTGTTCGAACTCGGTATGTTGAAACTGTCCAGCGTGCTGATCGATGCTTTGTCCGAAGTGGGGGGACAGTGCGCGGCGCTGTATCCCGAGAAGCCAATCTACGACATCCCCGGCTATCCCACGATCCATGCCGGCGCGCTGATCGCGCAGCTCGAGCGCCAGATCGCGCCGTTTCATGCGCCGCGCCTGCTGGGTCGCCGCGTGACAGGCCTGGCCGGGGAACCGCGCGACTTCGTCCTGACCACCGATCACGGAGACCGCGTGCGCGCCAAGGCGGTGCTGGTTGCGGCTGGTGTTGGCGCATTCGGTCCGAACCGGCCGCCGCTTGAGGGACTGGCCGCGTTTGAGGCGTCAGGAGCGGTGCAGTATTACGTCCGGCGCCGAGAGGATCTGCGCGGCAAGCGCATAGTCATCGCCGGCGGCGGCGATTCAGCGGTGGACTGGGCGCTGGCGCTCCGTGACATCGCACGGGTCGCCGTGGTGCATCGACGGGCGAAGTTTCGCGCCGCCCCCGAAAGCGCGGCGCAACTCGATGCAGCGGCACAGAACGGCGAGATCGAGATGGTGGTGCCCTACCAGCTCCATGCACTGCATGGCGCCGATGGCGAGCTGCGCAACGTTGAGGTGGCGACGCTGCAGGGCGATACGCGTCTGTTGCCGGCGGATGTCCTGCTGCCGTTCTTCGGTCTGTCGATGGACCTCGGCCCGATCGCGGCGTGGGGACTGGATCACGAACTGCACCATGTGAAGATCGATCCGTCCACCTGCCGAACCTCGATGCCCGGTGTTTTTGCGATCGGTGACGTCGTCAGCTATCCAGGCAAGCTTAAGCTGATCCTGCAGGGATTCAGCGAGGCCGCGATCGCGGCCCATGCCATTTTCGGCGTCGTGCACCCTGGCGAGGCGCTGCACTTCGAATACTCGACGACGAAGGGCGTGCCGGCATAGTTCAAGCGGTGCTTCCGCTGCTATGGCTGGCACGATCCCGCCGACCCGTGCAGCGGCAGCCTCACGTGTCCTCCTTTGCGCTCCTGTGGCACGCTCGGGGGAGCGTGCCAGCGTTTGGTTCAAACATCAGGTTTCATTCAGGAGATGAGGATGAGCATCGCAGTTGCCCTGGCCGACCAGATTGCCAGTGTACGGTTTGATGCACGCCATCATGGATACAGTCGGCTGCACTCTGGCCGGCGCGATCGAGCCTTGTGCACGCATCACTGCGCGGGTAAGCGCGTCGAGCGGTCCGTGTCTTGTATTCGGCACACACCAGCGCGTGGCACCGCTGGATGCGACACTGATCAACGGCACGGCGGCGCACGCATTGGACTTCGACGATTGCAGCAACACGCTGGGCGGACATCCGTCGGCGCCGATCCTTCCCGCGCTGTTCGCACTGGCGGAAACGCGTGCCGTGAGCGGGCGCGCGTTTGTCGCCGCCTACGTTGCCGGCTGGGAGACCGAGACGCGCATCGCACGCGGAGTCAACTTTCATCACTATGAGAAAGGCTGGCATCCGACGGCGACGCTCGGGGTGTTCGGCGCCACCGCAGCATGCTGTCACCTGTTGCAATCGGCGCCCGATGCCACCGCCCGAGCGCTGGGACTTGCTGCGTCGTTCGCCTCGGGGGTCAAGGCGAACTTCGGCACGATGACCAAGCCGCTGCATGTCGGCCACAGTTCACGTAATGGATTGTTGGCGGCGCTGCTGGCCGCTGAAGGCTTCACCGCCAATCCTGGCGCGCTCGAGCATCCGCAGGGTTTTCTGCACGTATTCAATGGCGTAGGAAATTTCGACGTGGACGCGATCCTGCGCGACTGGGGGCAGCCGTGGGACATCGTGCGGCCCGGCGTAGCGATCAAGCAGTATCCGTGCTGCGGCAGTACGCATCCGGCGGTTGACGCGATGCTGTCGTTGGTGCGCGAACATTCCCTGACGCCGGAGATGGTGGTGCGGGTTGACTAGTGGACGCACCCGCGACGGCTCGCGCACACCAACCGGCCTGAGCCGAACAGCGAACTCGATGCAAAGTTCAGCGTGCAGTACTGTCTGGCCCGCGCACTCGCCGACGGCCACATATCACTGGAGCATTTCGAAGGCGACAGCTTCCGTGAACCTGCGATCCGCGAGTTACTGCCGCGGGTTCATGCGGCACCGCATCCAGACATGTCGATGGCGAGCAGCGAGCATTTCGGCGCCGAAGTGCGCGTGACGCTGACCGATGGGCATGTATTTACGGCGAAGGTGGCGCGGCCGCCTGGGCGTGGTCCGGAGATTCCGCTTCCTGCCGAACTGCTGGAGGCCAAGTTCCTCAACTGTGCCGCACGCGTCTTGCCGATGGAACAGGCAGAGAGCCTGCTAGGGGTTCTGCGCGAACTGGACGCGCTCAGCGACATGCGCCGCGTCACCGACGCCATGCGACCGTCGGCGGCGCTGGCTGCAGATTGAGCAAGCGGCAGCACGGTCGCAACAAATCAGTGGCTTTCCAGGCGGCGGGCCGTCACCAGAAATATGGTGGCCGATAGCCGGATCGGCCCGGCTTTGGCTTCCGCCGCAAACGCCTGGGCTATATCATCAGCGATCATCTGGCGGGTCGCATCGGATGGCTGCTTCGCCTCGATCAAACGCGCCGTCGGTCCCATCATCACCGCCTGGCGCGCCTCTTCCTCTGCCGTGCCGCCGATGATTGTCGGGTGCGCCCGCTCGATTGTAATCTCAGCAAACCCAGCCTCAGCGAGGATGTGTCGGACATAGTCGGGGTTGGCAAAGGCCAGTGGGCCGGGGTGGGCATCCTCTGACGTCGGCGCGCCCAGGTAACGCAGGGCGATGTCGTAGGAAATCAGCCAGTGCCGGTTTTCCTTTAGCGGCGCCCAGCAGGCAAAGACGAGACGGCCGCCTGGCTTCAGCGCGCTGGCAATATTTCGAAACGCCGCCAGCGAGTCGGCGAAGAACATGACGCCCATACGCGATGTCGCGATATCGAACGCGGAACGCTCAAGTGACATCACCTGGGCATCACCCAACAGCAGGGTGACGTTGCTCATGCCAGTCTCGCTGACGCGCTGTCGCGCCACGTCGAGCATCGGCTCGGAAATGTCGACGCCAACGACGCGGCCATGTTCACCGACTGCCCGCGCCAGAGGCAGCGTCACCGCGCCGGTACCGCAGCCGATCTCAAGCACGCTCTCGCCGCCGCTCAGCCGTAGACAGGACAGCAGCAGCGCAAGGCTTTCCTGACTCCGCCGCTCCCTGAACCCCTGGCCAGCCACCCACCTTGGCCCGGCGACCTCGTTCCAATAATGCCGCATGGTGTCGTTGGCGTCGGATGGTTCTCCCATCATCTTGCAGCTCTCCTGCTTCTGGCTCCAGGCGGATCACAAGCGGCGCTGAGTATGGATGCTGCCCGGCCTGCTGGGCAAACCGACGACCGATACCTATCGCATCAGTGGTGACGAGCGCGGTATCGCGCCGCCAGGCGTCGATCAGAGCGTCGTCGGATCCCGGACAGCTTCCGCCTGATCGCCTCAACTATGAAGGAGGCGAAGGCGGATGGGAGCACTGTCCGCTTGATGGAGACTGCCGAGCGAACGCGCCGCCCGATCCGGCAATAATCGGCGCGCCAGGTTTACTGCTGGCTTGACGCTGAACTGTTACAGCAGAAACCAGAGGAGCAGAGCAATCCCGCACCACGCGACACCGCCCAGCACAACCCCAGTCGCGACGCCCCGAATGGGAGAGCCGTCATCGTTAGTGGCCGTCCCTTGCTCCGCGCCCGCCGGCAAAGCAATGTTTCGCATGCTGGACATAGTAAGGATGAACGCATTACCTGTTCGTTAGGTTGGCGCGCCGGCGCCGTTAAAAATGCGGTGCCAAGCCCGATAGACATCCGCCGCCAAAGGGGAAAGCGGCACAACCGCGGGGGTGAGGGTTAGCCCGGCATTCCGGCTGCCATGTAAAGACGCTTAAACGTGCTGCCCGTATCATTGCGTCACCGCTTGGGGCCGTCCCGCGCGGATCCCGCGATCAACGGCAAGCCGGACGCCGTGGACCATAGTGGCCGCCTCGTGGCACGATAATTGCCGCTAGGCCATTAAGAAGAGAGGGACCGCAATGGCGCGCACCGTCCAATGACTTCTGCCACTGGCACTGCTGGCCCTGCCGGTGCCGGCGATCGCGGCTCCGTTCTGCGTCGTGTCCGAGGCAGTCCCCGCGCAGTGCATTTATTACGACGCTGACTTGTGCCAGCAACGCGCCGATCAGATGGGCGCGGGGGCGCACGGTAACACCAACGAGGTGAAACCGACCCCTAGCGTTGGCCATTACTGCCTTGTGACGAGCGGACGTAAGGAGGCAACCCACCAGCAGGCCGCTTGCATCATAGCGCCAACGCGGCCTGGGAGGCCGACCCCTGATCCGTTTATGCTGATCAGGCCTGGAAACGCCGGCCTATTTTGAGCCACCTGTCGTGGCCCGTGGCGTTGTCGTGCAGCCCCGTGCTGCATCTTTCGGGTAGCTGGCCGGTCCTCGGCGGGTCACAATCCATGCGCAACCAGGTAGGCGCCCAGCACGAGCAATGTCGCCGCCACGACAAGGACGGTGGTGATGGCCTCCTTGGGGGAGCACATTCTGCCCTCTCTTCGCCCCAGTTCGTAAGCTTCTCTGCACAGCAGGGCGGCCGTCATCGAGTCGTATTCCTGGCGAGGCTGGAATTCCGAGACGAGATTGATGAATTCCCGGCTTACTTCCCCTGTTCCCCCATACGACCATACGGCCGGATGGTCCGGCTTCTCTGTCAGCAGCTTATTCACGTCCTCCCCCAGCAAGTACAGCAGGCAGGCCCTCATCATCGGCGCGACGTGCCGCACCACGTAGCAGCGAGCCTGCAGCACACGCTCGCGTCGCTCCAAGCGATTGTAGGGCGACGGACAGCAAAATCGGGCGCTCACGCATTCGGGACGGCAGGCCGCAGCATCCGCCATTGCTTCGGGGAATGCTCGGCGAACTGGCGCCAAGATGTTAACCGACGAGACCGAGCGGCCCACCGCGTGACCTCATATCTGATCGGGGCTAGCCTTCCGGCCGACACCAGGAGGATCGTCCTTGCAACGCCAGATCCTTGCGATTGCCGGCGTGGAGCTCGAGCTGTTCGAGGCTGGCGAAGGTCCACCGATTCTGTTCCTGCACAATGGCGGCGGCTTCGCACCCGACCAGCCGTTCGTCCCGCTGCTGTCAGCCGGACACCGCCTGATCGCACCTTCGCATCCGGGATTCGGGCGATCGAGCCTGCCTGGCTGGCTCGATTCCTGCGACGATATTGCCTACATCCATCTGGCCCTGATGGACCGGCTTGGCCTCCGCCAGGCTGACATTATCGGCTGCTCGATTGGCGGTTGGATTGCTGCGGAACTTGCGACCAAGTCGCCGGAGCGCGTCCGGAAGCTGGTCCTGGTGGCACCCGAAGGCGTGAAGGTGGGCCCATCCGACCGGCTCGACATACCGGACATTTACGCGACGCCGGCAGAAGAACTGGAGCGCATCTCTTACCACAATCCGGCGCAGATGCAGATCGATCCGTCTCGGCTCAGCGATGAAGAGCTGGCGATTCGCGTGCGTAATCGCGAGACGACGGCGCTATTGGTCTGGGAACCTTACATGCACAATCCAAAGCTCCGCCATCGCCTGCCGCGCGTGACCGCGCCAACGTTGTTTCTACGTGGTGAGAGCGACGGCCTGGTGTCAGCCGAGTACGTCGCGGCGTATGCACGCCTGCTCCCGAATGCGCAGGTCGAGACAATGCGCGCCGCGGGTCATTCTCCGCATCTGGAGCAACCAGAAGCATTCACCCGCACGGTGCTGCAGTTCCTGGAGGCGGCGCGATGAAGGCCTGGCATTTCAGCGAGAACGCCTATCCCTATCTGCCGCCGGCCGACGAATATCCGTCAATCAGAGTGAGCTTGCCGAACCGACACTACGATCCGGAGAAGGGTGCCGCTCTGTACGATCGCTTCCTCGACGAGTGGCTCATCGCGGAAGACGAGGGCATGGAGATCATGCTCAACGAGCACCATCAGACGGCGACCTGTGTCGATCCTGCGGCGCCGCTGGTGCTCGCGGCGCTCGCGCGCCTGTCCAAGAAGGCGCGTCTGCTGATCCTAGGCAACCCCATCGCCAACCGTCGGCAACCGGTGCGCGTCGCTGAGGAAATGGCGATGGTGGATGTGCTGTCGCGCGGGCGCCTGGAGGCGGGCTTCGTGCGCGGCGTGCCGTACGAAGTGTTGCCGGCCAACAGCAACCCGGTGCGCATGAACGAGCGTGAGTGGGAAGCGCTGGACCTGATCGTCAAGGCGTGGACCACACATGACGGCCCGTTCAGCCATGAGGGCCGCTTCTTTCACTATCGCGCAGTGAACATCTGGCCGCGCTGCTATCAGCAGCCTCATCCGCCGATCTGGATAAGCACGACGAGCCCTGGGGGTGCGGCGCGCGTCGGTGCCCGCGGCTTCGTGCAGGCGACGTTCCTTACCGGCTTCGATGGTACTAAGGCAATCTACGACGCGTACCGTCGCGGCTGGCGCGAGGCAGGGCACGGGCAGGATGTGCCGGCGCATCGCCTGGCCTACGCCGCGATGGTCTACACGGCGCCGAACGAGGCGGACGCACGCGCCGGCGCTGAGAAGTTGTTGTGGTACATCACCTCCAACAAGGTGCCGCCGTACTTCGCCAACCCGCCGGGCTATGTATCCGTGCAGGCGAACGTGGCAATGCTGCGCGGTGCCGAGCACCCGCTGAGCGCATTTCGCAAGTCGGCCAGTGTGGAAGGCGCAATCGAGGCCGGCATCATGTTCGCCGGAACGCCCGATCAGGTGCACCGGCAGCTGAAGAAACTCTACGATCATGTCGGCGGCTTCGGACACTTGCTGATCATGGGCCAGGCGGGCTTCTTGGAGCATGACGATACGATACTGGGCATCCGCACCTTCGCGCGTGAGCTGTACCCGCGGCTGAAAGAGGAGTTTCCCGACACGGCGATCACTGGCGTTGGGTAAGGATCACCATCGCCGGTAAGCCAGGACGACCATCCCATCGGGGCCGACGGAGGTTGGGGCAGTCGCGGCCAGGTCCGGAAGGATGCTAAGCTTGAGATTGTGAGTTCGACGGGTATCAACTCCGATCTGGCCGGGAAGGGAGCAGGTGGTCGCCGACTGGTGGCGGTGGTCCATGCCGATATGGCTGGTTACAGCCGCCTGATCGGCCAGGACGATGCGGGAACCATTCGTCGACTTCGGACGCTGCGGCGCGCCCTGCTCGACCCCGCGATACGCGAGCATGGCGGAAGGGTGGTGCAAACCGGCGGCGATTCCCTGCTCATCGCATTCGACAGTATCGACGGCGCCGTGCGCTGTTCGGTCAGAGTGCAGCAGCAAGTTCCGGTCTACGATGGTGACCAACCGGCGGATCGGCGCATACGCTTTCGTATAGGCATCAACATCGCCGACGTGATTCCGGATGGTACGGACCTGCATGGCGATGGCGTCAATGTAGCGGCGAGGCTACAAGCCGAGTGTCCGCCTGGTGGCATTTGCGTCTCACGAGCGGTACGAGATCACGTGCATGACCGGCTCGGCCTTGCGTTCGAGGAGTTGGGCTTTCTCGCCCTGAAAAACATAAGCCGACCCATCGAGGCATTCCTGTTGAGGCCCGCCAACGCGGAGATCGCGCCGAGATCGCTCGAGCAGTCGATCGGGCATGGCCCATCCGATGCATTGCCGCTGCCGGAGAAACCGTCCCTGGCTGTGTTGGCGTTCACCAATATGAGCGGAAATCCTGACCAGGAATATTTCTCGGACGGGATGGCCGATGACATCATAACAGAGCTCTCACGCAGCCGCTCTCTGTTCGTGATCGCCCGCAACTCGAGCTTCATCTATAAGGGGCGGGCGGTCGATGTGAAACAGGTGTCGCGTGAGCTTGGCGTACGCTACCTCGTCGAAGGTGGCGTGCGTCGTAGCGCCAACCGGATCAGGGTCACCGCCCAGCTCATCGACGCCGAGACGAATGGCCACATCTGGGCGGAGAGGTTCGACCGCGACGTCATGGACATCTTTTCGGTGCAGGACGAGATCACTGCGGCGATTGCGGCCGCTATACATCCTGCTGTCGAGGATGCCGAGTTACGGCGCGTCCTGCGCAAGACGCCCGAGAACCTTGGTGCGTGGGGAGCTTACCAGCGTGGCCTTTGGCATATGTCCAGGCATACCCACGCTGACAATGAGCAGGCGATCGAGCTTCTCCAGCGGGCAATAACCCTGGATATCGCGATGACCTCGGCCTATCCACCATTGGTCATTGCCTACATCGATTCGGGCCAGGTGTACGGACTGAGGCCACTTGATGAGGTCTCTCGGCTTGCGGATATCTGGGCGCGCAAGGCGCTGGATATCGACTCGAACGATGCTGAGATCCAGATGGCCATGGCGCTGGTTGCGCAGGTCACCGGCCGGGGTGAAGAGGCCTACGAACGGGCCCGGCTGGCACTCACGCTCAATCCGGAGTCATATCTGGCAAACGCCATTCAGGGCGCACTGCTGCTGTTTGATGGACAGCCCGCCGAAGGTAGAAGTTTCCTGCTGAAGGCGCTGCGGCTTAATCCGCGCGACCCGCGTGGCGCGGCGCGGTGGAATCAGGTCGTGATCTCTTACTACTATGAGCGGGACTACGGTGGTGCTGTCGAAGCCTCGCGTCGTCTGCTTGGACGGTATCCCGACTTCCCATTGACCTATCGTTGGCTGGCGGCATCGCTTGGTCAACTCGGGCGTCTTGATGAGGCGCGGCAGGCGCTCGCGCAGGCCATGACGATTACGCCCAAGGCTTTCGACCTGTTTGTGCGTTCGCGGGTGCCCTGGCATCGGCAGGAAGACTATGACCATATGCTGGAGGGCCTGCGCAAGGCCGGGTGGAACGATTAGTTTCGTCCCGGAGCCTGCGGCACACACATTGGCGATCCCCGAACCGCATTTCGGCATCCCGCCAATGGTGTGTAGATTGCACGGGAATCACTGGAGTGCTTCATGACATTGACTGACACGTCCGACGTTGAGGTAGGCCGCGATTTCATCCGCGACATTATCCAGGATGATGTCGATTCTGGACGTGTGAAGACAGTGGTGACCCGGTTTCCGCCGGAGCCGAACGGCTACCTGCATATCGGCCACGCGAAGGCGATCTGTCTCAACTTTGGCGTCGCCGAGGAATACCGCGGCCGCTGCCATCTACGCTTCGACGACACTAATCCGACCAAGGAGGAACAGGAGTTCATCGATGCCATCAAGCGCGATGTCCACTGGTTAGGCTTCGACTGGGGCGAGCATCTCCATCACGCCTCGGACTATTTCGAGCAACTGTACGAGTGGGCCGAGTATCTGATCCGAGAGGGTAAGGCGTATGTCGACGACACGCCGCCCGACCAGATGCGCAGCCAACGCGGCACACTGACCGAGCCTGGTCAGAACAGCCCCTACCGCTATCGTACGGTCGAGGAGAACCTGGAGCTGTTCCGCCGCATGCGTGCCGGCAAGTTTCCCAACGGCGCGCGGGTGCTGCGCGCCAAGATCGACATGGCATCACCCAATATGAACATGCGTGATCCGGTGCTGTACCGCATCCTGCATGCAGAGCACCCACGTACAGGCGACACCTGGTGCATCTACCCGACCTACGACTACGCGCACGGCCAGTCAGACGCGATCGAGAATGTGACGCACTCGCTCTGCACACTGGAGTTCGAAGATCATCGCCCGCTGTACGACTGGTGCATTGACAACCTGCCGGTGCCGGCGCGGCCGCACCAGTACGAGTTCGCTCGTCTCAATATCGCCTACATGGTGATGTCGAAGCGCTTCCTCACTCGTCTGGTCAATGAGGGCCGCGTCAGTGGCTGGGACGATCCGCGTATGCCGACGCTGGCCGGTGTGCGACGGCGCGGCATCCCCGCCGCCGCGCTGCGCGAATTCGTCCGCCGCAGCGGCATTACCAAGTCGAACAGCGTTTCCGAGTACGCTGCGTTCGAATACCCGATCCGCGAGTTGCTCAACCGCACGGCACTGCGGCGAATGGCAGTGCTGCGGCCGCTGAAGCTCACGATCGAGAACTGGCCGGAAGGTCGCACCGAAACCTTGGAGGCGATCAACAACCCGGAAGATCCGTCCGCCGGCACGCGTCCGATCACCTTCGGCCGCGAACTCTATATCGAGCGCGATGACTTCATGGAAAACCCGCCGAAAAAATTCTTCCGCCTCGCACCGGGTCGCGAGGTGCGCCTGCGCTACGGCTACTTCGTCACTTGTCGCGAAGCAGTCAAGAATGCGGCGGGCGAGGTGGTGGAACTGCGCTGCACGTATGATCCTGCGACGCGGGGAGGCAACTCACCACCGGATGGTCGCAAGGTGCAGGCTACGTTGCACTGGGTTGCCGCCGCCGATGCCATCAAAGCCCAGGTGCGGCTATACAATCATCTGTTCACCCGCCCTGACCCTGGCGCGAACGGCGATCTGATCGCTGACCTCAACCCGGATTCCCTAGAAGTGCTGCACGACTGTCTCCTGGAGCCTACCCTTGCCGCTGCACCCATCGGCGAAGCGGTGCAGTTCGAGCGTCTGGGCTATTTCTGTCTTGATCCCGACTCGGCGCCCGGAAGGCCAGTGTTCAATCGCACCGTCGGGCTGCGCGACACCTGGGCGAAAGTGCAAACAAAGGGAGGCTGACGAATGCATTTCGGTGCCGCGATGTTCTTTACCGACGCGTCAATGACACCAGCCGAACTCGGCCCCTTGCTCGAGCAGCGCGGCCTCGAGTCGCTGTGGGTGCCGGAGCATTCCCATATCCCGCTGGTACGCACCAAGCAGTTCCCCGGCGGCCCGGAACTACCGCGACCCTACTACGACATCATGGACCCATTCCTGGTGCTGACCGCGGCGGCTGTCGCCACTCAGACTCTGAAGGTCGGCACCGGCGTCTGCCTGATCAATCAGCGTGACCCGATCCAGACCGCCAAGCTGGCCGCCTCGCTGGATCAGCTCTCGAACGGCCGCTTCCTGTTCGGCGTCGGCAACGGCTGGAACAAGGAGGAGATGGAGCATCACGGCACCAACTTCGAGACGCGCCACAAGCTATCGCGGGAGCGCATCGAGGCGATGAAGCTGATCTGGTCACAGGAGACCGCGGAATATCACGGCGAGTTCGTCAACTTTGCGCCAATGCAGACCTGGCCCAAGCCGGTGCAGAAGCCGATGCCGATCATCGTCGGCGGCGCCTTCCCCTATGGCGCGCGACGTGCCGTGCGCTACGGCGACGGATGGATACCCGGCGCCGGTGCCACACGGCACGGTGACATCGTCGAGACGCTGCCGGCGCTCCACCGACTGGCGCATAAAGCCGGGCGCGATCCCGCGACCCTGCCGGTTACGCTGTTCCGCGTCGGCGAGGACCTGGAGCGGCTGAAACAGTACCGCGATCTCGGCGTCGCGCGCGTGGTCATCAGCCTGCCCGCGGCGAAGCGGGATACGATCCTGCCGATCCTCGATCGATGGGCGCCGTTGATGCGCGCGGTTGCGGCGTGAGCATCCACGTCGGCGTTGGCGGTTGGACCTTCGAGCCTTGGCGCGGGACCTTCTATCCCGCCGGCCTGCCGCAGAAGCGCGAACTGGAATACGCCAGCCGGCACCTGACGTCGATCGAGATCAACGGCACGTATTACGGCACCCAGAAGCCCGAAAGCTTTGCCCGCTGGTACCAGGAAACGCCCGAAGGCTTCGTGTTCTCGCTGAAGGGGTCGCGCTTCACCACCAATCGGCGCGTGCTCGCCGAGGCGGGAGCATCGGTCGAGCGCTTCGTCTCCAGCGGCGTGTTGTTGCTCAAGGAAAAGCTGGGACCGATCAACTGGCAGATGCTGCCGACAAAGAAATTCGATCCGGCTGACTTCGAGGCCTTCCTGAAGTTGCTGCCCCGCCAGGTGGACGGACAGCGACTGCGTCATGTCGTCGAGGTGCGACATCCCAGCTTCGCCTGCCCCGAATTCATCGCGCTGCTGCGTGGCTATAGTGTAGGCGTCGTGTTCGCCGACCACGACAGCTACCCCTGCCTCTATGATCCCACCGCGCCATTCGTCTATGCACGCCTGCAAAGTGCGTCCGAACAGGAAGCTTCCGGCTATTCGGCGGAGGCCCTCGGCGCCTGGGCGAAGCGTGCGCACTCCTGGGCCAAGGGAAAGTCGCCGCGGGACCTGCCGCGGGTTGCGCCTGCGGAGCCCAAACCACCGGAGTCACGCGACGTCTTCATCTATATGATCAATGGCTTCAAACCGAAGGCACCGGCCGCCGCGATGGCGCTGATGAAGCGGGTCTCCTAACCGGCTGTGATCTACCTCACAGACAACGGGTGCTGCACGACGGATACCGCACGCTAGCCGGCCCAGGGGAGTACCGCGTATGGGCAGCGTGGTTGCCGACTGTGGCACATCCGTAGACGGGTGCGCGCCCCCTTGCAGCAACGATGAACGGATCGCCGCGACTATGCGACTGATCAAGCCGGATAGCGTGCTTGGCCTGCTAGCCGAGCGCGACCTGCTGGCGCTGCTGCGGCAATCAACCATCCGGACGCTGCCACGGCAGCGGGTGCTGTTTCGCTGCGGCGACTCCGGCCGGATTGTTGCGCTGGTCCTGCAGGGATTTGTGAAGCTGTCCAGCACAGCCATGAACGATCGGGAGGTGGTGCTGGAGATTGCCGGTCCCGGCACGATCTTCGGCGAAATTGCCGTGCTGACCGATGCACCGCGGCGCGCCGACGCAACGACCTTGACCACCTGCCGCATCCTGGCGATCGACGGTAGCGCGTTCCGCCATGCTCTGGCGCGTTCCCCAGGGGCGATGTTCGCGGCGATCCGGTTGCTCAGCGATCGCCTCTCGGCAGTCACCGCGCGGGGGATGGATGCCGTGTCGCTGCCAGCTCCGGTACGCCTGGCAAAGGCACTGCTGCATCTGGCGGAATTGGCCTCCGAACACGTGGAAAGCAGGATCCATATTGGTTTCCGCCTGTCGCAGCGTGAGTTGGGTGCGATGACCGGGCTGACGCGCGAGAGCATCAACAAGCACCTGCGGACGTGGCGAGCGATGGGGTGGGTGGAGCTCGCCGGCAGCGCGGTAACCCTGTGCGATGTGGTTGCTCTGCGCAACTACGTGCACCTCAGCGACCCAGGATAGCCTGGTTCGGCAGCGCAAAAATCCGCATCTCGGCGTGAATTGATTCACTCCTGACGAGGTCTGGCTCTGTCAGTCTGACCACGGCGCAATGGGGCCGAGGTGAATTGGCCGAGCCATGCGCCTGCCAGCCGACAACGACGCATTGAGGAGCCGAAAGGAGGCGGCCATGATCAGCACGTTGTTGATAGCCCTTGCAGCGGTGGCGCTCGCGGTAATTGGGTGCGCGTTCATCGCCCCGACCAACTGCGTCATGGATGATGGGGAAAGCGCCAAGGATGATGCGGTCTGAGCATGCGTGGCCAAGGCTCTGGTGGACATAAGCCGGTGCGCCGACCAGTCTCGTCATGGCCAGCGCACGGGGGAACGTCATGCCCACTACCTGCATCCGCAACGTGGCCTGTATCATCGCCTGGGACGCAACGAACAAGCACCACGCATACCTCAACGGGGGGGACGTCGCCTTTGCTGAGGACCGTCTGACCTATGTCGGGCGTCGCTTCGAGGGCGCCGCTGATACCATCATCGACGGCACCGAGGTGATGGTCATGCCGGGCCTGATCGACCTGCATTCGCATCCCAGCACTGAGCCCTTCTACCGTGGCGTGCGCGAAGAGCACGGCGTACCCGCCATGTATATGAGTGGCCTCTACGAACGCTCGTTCGCGCTGCAGCCCGATGCAGCCGCGCGCCGCGCGGGCAAGCAGGTGGCATTCTGCGAAATGCTGCTCTCCGGCATCACCAGCGTCGCCGATCTGTCAGGGATCGACGAAGGCTGGATCGATACCGCCGCACAGAGCGGACTGCGTGTGTTCCTGGCACCCAGCTACGCCTCGGCGCGATGGCATCTGGAGAACGGCTGGGCGCTCAAATACCGCTGGGACGAG
>Ga0170475_125147467_pt1 | contig 14189 bp, 9 predicted proteins | sample Soicark_Litter_5_FD_111474 | JGI IMG/M metagenome (GOLD analysis project Ga0170475, IMG submission 111474) | Avena fatua rhizosphere microbial communities from Hopland, California, USA. Combined Assembly of 48 SPs | reverse complement strand
TGCACTTGGTACCCGTCATCGCTGGGACCGCCTGTACCCAGACCGACTCTGCACCTGCATCTGGCACGTCCCATTGTCGGAACGGCTTGAATGATGCGAAGACGCTCAACGCCGCAATCGCGGCGAGCCCCGAGGGAGGGGAGATCGTCATATCAGGCACGTGTCTGCTAACCGAGCCGGTCAAACTGCTAGGCCTCCGCTCCTATCGGGGCAGCAGCAGGACGGGCACGGTGATTCGCCAGGCTGACGGTGCCAACCTGCCGGTACTCTTCGCCTCGGACTCCTACCTTGACAATGCCCCTGGCACCGGGCTGCCTCTCACGATTCGCGACCTCAGCCTGAAAGGCAACCGGGAGAACAATACCGCGGCGACCGACGGACTGGTGCTGCGCTCATGGCAGACCGTCGTCGACGACGTGCACGTCGAGGGCTTCGGCGGCTCGGGCATCCGCGTCACCAACCTCGGCGCCGACGGAACCGAGCTCTCGACCACTCAGGTCAACGGCATCATCAAGGACAGTTTCATCTCGGCCTCGGGTAGGAACGGCATCTTAGCCGAGGACACCGGGAACTCGGTGACAGACTGGCAGCTGGCGGGGAACTGGATCGCCGACTCGGGCGAGCGCGCGATCAGCCTCGACAACGCCGCGGGCTGGGTCATCACCGACAACCACCTCTACGGTGTCGGCACCGACGGAATCTGGGCCCGGCGACTCTACGGAACGACGATCAGTGACAACTACGTCGAGGGGTTCGGCGAGGGCCCTGCGGGGATCCACTACGGGATCGGCGGTCAACTCCAAGGCGACGCCGCGTCGACGATCGCCCTCAATCGCGTCTTCACCTTGAAAGGAGAAGAACCCTCCTCGACCTACCGGTATATCGGCATAGCCGGGGTGACGTACGGCAACGGTGTAGCCGCTGTGACCGGGAACGTCGTCCGCGGAGCGGGTTCGGCGAACAGCACCGGTCTGTTCTATGAGAGGGGTACCGGCGACAGCCTCACCGTCGCGTCCGCCGGAAATCTCGTGACCGCCGTCGCCACCCCCCTCCACGTCGCGGAAGGCGTAACGGTGACCTCAGGCCAGTAGGCCGGGGCACACGCCATGCAACGATGCAAAGGGCATACATGTTGTCAGGGCGGGCCGTCTTCGCGGTATTCACGGATGGACCCGACGAGGCGGGCCGTATCTTGGCCCGCCTCCTCCACCGCCCCCCGGCTTATCGAGAATCTGTCCGTAAAATTACCGCCGGAGGATCTCACGAATTCGCCTTCGAGCCTTGAGTTGCTCGCGGTGAACTTGCCGAACCCGTATGGCTCGCCCGTGTTCTGCCCGGCAGCGCTGCTGAAGTAGCCGGCTTCACGGTCGACGAAGTCGACGTCCTCTTGTGCCACACCAGCCGTGCCGATCGTGATCTGGATCGTGCCCAGGCTCTTCCGATAGTTCGCTCCGACATCCTCATCGCCGACGCAGTTGTCGTCGAAGGTTCCGACTTTGAACTGCGGGCAGGCGACATCTTGAACGAGCTGCTTCGTGCGTTGATAATTGTGTTCATGCCCGGTGAGTATGAGGTCCACCTTACGGCCGACTAGAAGCCGAAAAAGGTCCACCCCCATATCGCAATGCTCACTGCTCAACGAGATGCATGGGAAGTGCATCCCGACGATAATCCAACTGATCCCGGCACCTCGTGCGGCATCGATGACGTCGCGCACCCAGTTGTAGCGCGCCGAACCTGCGCGGTACGACCACGATGACCCGTCGATCCGCTCTTCCGGCGAGACCAGAATGAACCTGGCGATCGGATCCGAGGCAGGATAGTCGAAGTAGTACTGGCGGCCGTACTGACCGACACTGTCGAGCCGGTCCGGCAGACAGGAGGCGAAGCCGTCGATGTGTTGGCCGGGCGGCTCACCATCGTCGTCATGGTTGCCAGCGACGACCTCAACAGGAAGCTCACCGAGCGTCTGCTTCACGTAGTTGCACCATGCGCTTTCGGGTCTCAGCTTTCCATAGCTCAGGTCACCAAGAGCCAGATTGAACGAAGCACCGGAGCGCGCGATGCCCTTCAAGGTCTCCGATGTGTCCGACCCGCTGCTATAGTCGCCGGCTGCCGAGAAGGAGAAGCTCCTGTCTGTGCGCCGGGTTCCTGACGGAACAGGGGCCGAGCTTTCTGGCCCAGCGGGGACGTCGGCGGTAGCGGCCAGGGCGACGCCGAGACCGACGGCGAGAACGACGGCAATGACCCGCCAACTCCTCATCGAATGCGCCGGCCTGACCTGGTAGGAGCCTTTCATGTCTGCTTTCCTCGAGCCGCACGCACTGCCGAAAAATTGTCAGTCGGTGTCGGTCCGGTATGCCCGGACGTAGTCCACCAGCATTGTTGCGGGAAACCTCGTCTCGCCGGGGTCACCTGGCCAGCCGCCACCCACTGCAAGGTTGAGCACGATGTAGAAGGGGTGATCGAACACCCATCCATCCTCGCCAGCTTCACTTCTGGTCAGTGACCTGGTCATGCGCCCGTCGATCTGCCAGTCGATGCGACTCGGCGTCCAGGTGATCGAATAGGTATGCCAGTCCGCAACCGACTGGCCGGCCGGCAGGGCGGCAGGTCCGCCGAAGTCGAGCCCGGGCCCGTGCGCATGCTGTTCAACCTGTTCCGGTCTGTCGCCCAGCACCTCCATCACGTCGATCTCGCCTGCTTTCGCCGTGCCAGCCCAGGTGATGTTCTCACCAATCAGCCAGAATGCCGGCCACAGCCCTTTCCCCGTCGGAAGTTTGATTCGCGCTTCGAAGTGACCGTATCCCTGGGCGAACAACGCGAGCTGAGGTCGGCGCGTGGTCAGCTTGGCGCTCGTGTAGCGACAGGACCCGTACCAGCATGACAAACCCGGGGACTCCGAGCGCGCGGTGATCGCGAGGTGGCCCCGGCCGTCGAGACAGGCGTTGTCCACACTGTCGGCGTAGTACTGCAACTGCTTGTCACCCCATCCGGATCCCCCGACGTCATGGAGCCAAGCCAGCGGGTTGGGCGGGGCGCCGGGCTCACCGTCAAACTCCTCGTCGAAAGTCAACGTCCAACCAGCTGGTCCAGGTGGTGGGCGCGTCGACGCTGAGGGAGGCGGTGGCGGAGCCTGTGCCGGCCGGGCGGCGCAACCGGCGGTGACGAGTGTCGTCACGCAAGCGAGCAGGGCGAGCAGCACGAGTGAAGCGCCAGGAGTCCTGCCCCCTCCTCCGCAGGGTGACGGGAGGCACCAGGGAAGGCCTTGCGTGTTGCTCCGCCTCTTCCGATCCGGCGGCGGGAACGGCTCTGCTGCACACCTTTGATGCCGACGCGGAAGAGAGCCCGGGTGGACGCTGAGAGAAACCATCGGACACTAGTTGACATCCAGGAGGGCCAGGCCGCGCGGACCTTCCCCGACGGGAGACGGTGACCGTCTCACCGCCATCGTGCGCAGGTCGATCACGGCGAGGTCGTTCGAATACATGTCGGCCACGTAAGCTTCCGCTCGATCGGCGTCGACCTCGATGTCGGAAGGCGCCAGCCCGACGTGAACGGGATCCGGTAGTGCTCGAAGCGTCCTGGTGTCGATCACCCGCACGTCCGACGACACCTGACCGGCCACGAGCAGGCGGCTCCCGTCGGCGGTCACAGCCATCCCGTACGGGTAGTACCCGACGCTGATCGGATTCCCGACGATGCGGTCCGACGCGGTGTCGATCACCGAGATGTCGTTGGAGTTGAGGTTGGCCACGTACAGGCGCCTGCCGTCCGGGCTGATCACCATCCGTGCCGGTGCGGCCCCCACGACGATCGGGTTCCCGACGACCTCCAGGGCCTCGGTGTCGATCACTCGGACGTCGTTCTGGTACTGATCGCTGAAGTAGAGGCGTCTGCCGTCCGGGCTCACGGCGAGCCCGGCCGGGGCGTCGCCGGTCTTGATCGGGTCTCCGATCACGTCCAAGGTGCGCGTGTCGTAGGCGCGGACGTCGTTGGACTGCCCGCTTGCCACATACACCCGGTCTCCGGTCGGGCTAACGACCACCGCGGAGGGATAGTCGCCCACCCGGATCGGATCACCGACGACATGATGTGCCCATGTGTCGATCACCTGCATGGAGTTCGACAGTGAGCTGATTACGTAAGCCCGCCGCCCGCCAGGGTCGACCGCCACCTCCAAGGGGAAGCCGTCGAGCTCGATCGGCTCCCGGTACATGGCTAACGATCGCATGTCGAAGAACCGCATATCCCCAGATGTCGCGTTGACCACGAGAGCGTACGTACCGACCGGCGGCCGTCGGGGCGTCGCCGCAGTTGGGGTACAGCCGGCCGCACAAACGGCTATCGCGACGAGCAGGGCAACCGTGGCCAGGGGGTGCCGAAACCCGAGTTCAGCACGGCTCCTCACGTTCAGCGCTCTACACATCCCGAAATCCGATCGCCTTTTTCACAACTGCCTTGGCCATGGCTTCGTAACGGCTCACGGGAATACGCTCGATCCGGTACTCAGCGTAGCTGTACGCACGTGCACCGAAGTTCTCTTTGAATCGTGATAGTCCCGCTGAGCTCCCCGATTCCCCCATGTGATAACTACGGCATCCCTGCTCGCACGCCGCCTGGATGGCTCTCGCATGCAGCAGGTAGTTGGCGAAGGAGCTGGCCGCGAGCGGCTTGTCCATCGCGCCGCGGGTGTAGTGCGCGACGTTGGCGCTCTGGAGGACGAGGACCGCAGCGGCCGGCCGGCCGTCGTACCAAGCCACCGAGATGCGGCATCCATCGCCTAATCGCTCGGCCAAAACTTGGAACTTGTCGAGCGGATCCCGATACCTGCCCCGGTATCGGGCCATCCAACGGGGCTCGTGTTGCTGGTCGGCCCAGCGGTCGAACGCCCGCCTCAACAACTCATGGAACGTCCCGACCAGTTCACCGGAAGTGTCGGTCCGCACTACGACCCCGAGCCGCTCGGCGCGCCTGACTTTCGTGCGTGTCGCAGCTTTGAACCGCTCGTTCCATACGACGTCGAAGCCTCCGGCCAGATCAAGGACGTGGGCGCGCCGCGGAAGCCGGTGGACCGAGCGACGACCGGCCGCGGCGGAGGCCCAGGCAGAAGCGTGGAGGGGGTTAGGTCGCAGGTGCGCGCGACAGGTCAACGCGCGACAGAGATCATCCAGCACGCCTCCGACGAGGTCGGTGGTGACGCCGCCCGGCGCGATCGGCCCACCGAAGCCCCAGCTGCTCGGCATCGACTCCGCTGTTCCAAGCCAGCCCGACAGTCCCGTTCGCCGGACCAGCGGCAGGACTGCGCAGCGTCCGTCGGGCATCTCGTAGAGCCGGCTCGCATCGCGATATCCCCTTTGCGCACACAGGGCGTCGACCCACTCCGGCGCCTGGCTGGGCAGCGCATCGAGATCAGCATTGAAGAGCCGACGCCACTGGTCACGGCCGACGCTCGGCCGGTAGCCGGGTCGGAGCTGATGACAAGTCCTACTCGCCGCGCGCACGGTCACCTTCCTTGTCTCCGTCGGTGGCGAAATCGCGCGGCTTGCGGCGCCCGCATTCACCGGGAAAGGCCGATTGAAATTTGCGGTAGAACCGCCACGCACGGGTGGTCACCTTCTCCGGGGACGGGGCGGTTCGGGCGCGACCGCCGGCGAGCCAGGCCCTGAACAGGCTGATGTCGGTGTCCGCGCGAACGGTCAGTCTGGCGAGGGCGAACGGCCTGTCGGTGTCGGAGCTCAGCGAATTCATGACTGCACAGGCCGAGGTGTAGCCGGCGTCCTGCACTAATCCCACCTCCCGTCTTGAGTGGAAGCCGTGCGGATAGGCGAAGCTGGTTACGGCCCGTCCGAGTGCGTCTTCCAGCAGGTGCTTGCTGCGACGGATCTCCTCGTCCGCCGCTCGTGGCGGCAGCACGTCGAGTTGCGGGTGTGTATGGGTGTGCGCGCCGATCTCGACGCCCCGCTCGCCGAGCTCGCCCATCTGCGACCAGCTCAACATGTCGTCCGGTGGCAGGGCCAGATCCGGGTCGGGAAGGCCTCGTCCGCGAAGCGCTCCGGTCGTGACGTACAGAGTGCTGGGCAGGCCCCGGGATGCCAGCACTTCCGACACCTGGACGAAGTCGGCGAACCCGTCGTCAAATGTCAGCAGCACCGGGCGTGGCGGTGGATTCCGGCCCGAGAGGACGACCTCGCGCAGCTGGGACACCGTCATCGCCGTGCGTCCGCTTTCGATGACTGCATCGAGGTGCCGGGTGAAGGCGCGCGGGGTGACGGTGAAAGGTGCGATCCAACCGGCGGGTGTCGCGGAGACCGAGTGATAAAGGAGAATAGGAATGATCGTCATTTGTCGGCCCTTCCCCTTCGGACGCGAGAGGCCGCCACGGCCTCCCCGGCTTCCCGCACCGTCGCGACAAGTGCGGCGATCATCGTGATCAGTGCCAGGACGGACAGGCGCAGTGCCACCGAACCGATGCTGATCACGGTGAACGCTGTGTTGACAAGAACGGCGATCGAGATGCTCAAGGCCACCGCCAGCACCCACCGCACGGCGCCTTCGCGAATCGGCAGCAGCAGGGAGATGGCCAACCCCGGGCACGTCAACGCAAAGCTGAACACCAGCGCCACCCGAAGCCCTGACCCCGCGGGCAGAATCATCACTCCCACAAGGGTCAACCAGCCCGACCCGGCCAGCAGAAGCGGCCACCGACGTCCCTCGCGAAATCGCCACGGTGCAGCGCCGACCAGCCGGGACAATCGCTTCAGCAGCGGGACCACCGCAGCCCTGCTCATTGCGCGCGCTCCGGTGCCGGACGCACCATCGTGATCACCACGGCGTCGGGATCCCGGTAGAGCACGGCGAAGTCGGGTGAGCGGACGAGAGCCTGCTCGATTCGAGACAGACTGCCGGGAGGCATCATCCCGGTCATCTCGACGTCGAAGCGCTGGGCTCGGGTGAGAATCAGGTATGAGTGGTGGTGTCGCTCCACTGCCATCAGGTCGGAGAATGTTCCTACCGGATCGTCGAGCACCTTCTGTCGATACGTTCTGTCCTCCAGGGCGAATCGGGCGTAGTCATACGCCTCGTAGTTGACGAACCCCCAGGGAAAGTCGCTGGTGGCCGAAGCGATCAGCGAGCCGCGGGGGGCGACGCCGTAGACGAACTGGGCCGCCCGTACCTCTCCGCGGCTGAAGTAGTTGGCCTCCTCCTTGCCGTAGTAGGAGAACGCGAAAGCGGGTACCAGGATCAGCGTCACCACCGGCAGGGCCAGTCGCGTCGACCACGACCGCCCCGACGTAGCCCGGGGAAAGAACGCGGCCGCGGCGTAGAACGCGGCGAAAGGCAGCCCGAAGAGGTAGACTCTGAAGATCATCTCTCCGTCGTAGTCGTTGGTGAACAGCATCGGCACGGGCGTCAACGCCAGGAGCGGCAAGGCGGCCTCACGTCGGTTGCGGAAACGACGGGCGAAACCGATCAGAGCCAGCGCCCACACCGCCACGCTGTGTGCGCGGTCCACCTGAGCCACGACGACCTGGCCCTTGCTGGCGGTCGCCAGATTGATGAAGCCCGAGTTCGCATTCGCGCCCAGAGTGCCGAACGAGGACCGGATGCTGGCGAGGTTCTGCGAGAGCCAGGGCCCCGCGAACAGGAGATCCCAAGCCACGGTCATCGCGATGGCGAGGACGGTGAGCACGACCAGGCGCTGCCGGCACAGCACCACGAGTACGACGAGGGAACCAATCAAGACAACTGGTGTGAGCTGGTGGGTGGACACGATGGCGGCGATCATGAGAAGGACGGCTGTCGTCGTCGCCGCCCGCCCGTGCCGGATCGGAGCGTGACGCGGAACAGCCGGGCATTCGGACTGTTTCGGTCCCAGGTAGCGCAGGCACACCGCCACCGCACTCAGGAAGAGAAGATAGGCGCAGGCTTGTGGCGCAAAGTAGTCCTGGCCGACCCAGGAACCGAGGAAGAAGATGCAGATCGCGGACCAGACAAGCCGGCGATCATCGGTGTAGGTCCCGAAGATGAGATACAGAGGGCCGACCAGCAGTGCATTGAAGAACGGCGGACCCCAGATCGCATAGTCTGTGGACGTCACCAGTCCGGCGGCCTTGGTCAACATCGCGTTGGCGGTGAAGAACCCCGGCCAGTACTGGTAGGCGCTGAGTTCGTGGAGTGCCCGGTTCACTCCGGCATGGCGCATGAAGAAGTCGGTCACACCGACGTGTTTCCACGCCCAGGAGTAGCGCAGGGTGCCGTACAGGATGCTGGGTGTGGCGTGCAGTACCGCGACCAACCCGAGGACATGGGCGACGAGCAGCGGTGTCGGGCTGCGGAGATGGTACAGCTGGATGCAGAGGCCGACGAGCAGGATCACCAGCGCGAGCCAGAAGGTGACCGGCAGCAGGGGAACGAGACCCAGGTCGTCCATCCGGCGAGGATCGATGCCCCGAAGGGACACCAGCCACAGCGTGATCGCCGTTGGCAGAGCCGCATACCGTGCGATCGCGGCCGGGAACGCCCACCCGGCTGACCATGCGCCTTCGCCGGAAGGCAGGGGGCGCAACAGGCGTGCGCGTTCCACGGCGTGGCCGATGAGTGTCATGCCTCCGACCACCATCGCCAACGGTCTTGCGCGAACGGGCGGTGGGCCGCTGGACACTGCGGTCTCGGGGACGGAGATCGGGCCGGGGACGGCGTGGTCGCGCGTCACGTCCGCCCCGCCGTCTGCCGCATGTCAGCCACCGCGCGGAGCACGGGTTCTCCGTTGAACGCCCACCACACGCGACTCTCCCGGTACAGCTCACACTTGCGCCACAACTCGGCCACGTGGTGCAGCCACGAGAGCAGGACCAGTGCCCGCTCGTCGATCTCGTCGGGCGCGGCTTCCTCAGATCTCGGTCCTGGCAGCCGGGCCAGCAGTTGACGCTCGCGGGCCGGCAAGCCGCCGTCCGACAGCGCTCGGCGTACCACTTCCCCCAGTTCGATACCGTCGCGGTGACAGCTGGCGGACATAAGCAGCAGGCAACTGTCGAGCGGGGCCGGCCAGCAGCGGCGAGCACCGCCCCAGTCGATGATGCCGCTGACCCGATCTCCGTCGTCGATCAAGATGTTGGCCGGCGTGAAGTCACCGTGGGTCCAGCTGACGAGCATCCGGGTCCCCGTCAGGGCGGCACGCAGCATGGCGCCTATCTCCGCCACCGCGGGCAGAGATGAGGGTGTCAACGCCTCGCACGACTCGCGCAACTGATGGAGTGGTGCGTCCACCCACTGGCGGAGGTGGTCGTCGCTCACCTGCTCGATCCGGCCGGTCAGCCGGTGCAGCTCATGGATCTTGCCGAGGGCCTGGACCAGAGCCCGGTCGGCGCGGCTCGGCTCGGCGGCGAGGCGGTTGGCCAGGTCGGTATTGCCAAGGAAGGTCTCGACGGTCAGCGTGTGCTCCTCGTCGTCACGGTGCATCAGCACCTTGGGCAGGACGCTGTCCCAGCCCGCGAGCACCGGACAGGACGCGAGGCTGCTGAGCACGAGCCGCTGAGCGCGGAGCTCCTGGGCGGCCCTCGGGGTGCGCGCAACCTTGAGTACCGCCGCCGGTTCTCCCTTCGGGGGGTACAGGAACGCCACGTTGAGGTCGGTGACGGTGGCAACCGGCTGCAGACCTGTCCAGCTGGGCGGCGAGGGCAGGCCGGGGACGGCGGGCACCTGGAGGAGCAGCGAGGGCAGCAGGGCACGCAGGTCTCGGCGGTCATGCCGCCCGCGCCATCGTGCCGTCAGTCTGGCGAGCCGTGCACGTTGACCGGTCACGGCGGCCAGCCGGAGGCTGACGATCAGCAGCGCCGCCCGAAGACGCGATAGCAGAGGCCACGAGGCCGGGCCGGCACCGAATGCCGCCTCGTCCGCGGGCAGCCAGAGGTCGCGTCGGAGCAGCAGGAAGCCCGCAACGAGGGCCTGGGTCGACAGCCAGCCGAGCCCTGCGCCGTTCAGGCCCATGATCGGCAGAAGCGCCCAGCTCAGGCCGAGCGTCAACCCGCACTGCGTAGCCTGGATCAGGACCACCGTGGCCATTCGACGCAGCACGCGAGCTGAGTTGATCGCGACGACCACGAGCAGGTGCGGCAGCGATGCGAGGCTGAGCAGCAGCAGCGCTCCGATCGCCGACGCGTATGCCGGGCCGAAAGCCGCCAGCAGGTAGGGGCCGCAGACGGCCATGACGACGATCGCCGGCACCAGGAGCCGGCCGATGTGCCCCAACACATGCCGACAGGCGCGGCCGAGGCCGGCGTGGTTTCCCGCGGTCTCCACCACCAGGGAGGCTCCCATGTTGATGTTTAGAAGGTGCAGCGAATAGGCCATGACCCAGGCGATCGCGAAGCCAGCGTTCGCCGACGCGCCCAGTGCCTTGATGACGAGGATGGGCAATAGTGTGATGGAAGCAATCGAACAGACCGCCCCGGCATAACCGGCCATGACGAAACGTGCGATGCGTTGACCGGGCGCCGAGCCACGGTCGACCGGCGCGGCCCGCTCGTGGCGCGGTATCGCCCAGCCGAACAGCAGGACACCGACGATTCCGACCACGGCAACCAGTGGTAGCAACCAGGACACGAAGATCCCGTGCTCGGGCATCGCTGTCGAAAGGCCGAACACGAATGCGACTTTGACCGCGGCGAACAGGGCGTTCTCGAGGGGAACCCAAGCGGTTCGTCGGAGCCCGGTCAGAACGCCGTCCTGAATGACGAACATCGTGTAGGCAAGGGTGGCGATCACGAAGCCGGCACCCGCCAACGGGTGGGCGAAGTATGTGACTCCGTGCGACAACCGCGGGGCGATCACCACGAAACCGGTGCTGACGACGACTGCGAGGAAACCTGCGAGCAGGTATGTGCAGGCCACCATACCGCGCGTTCGACGGCCCGCGCCGGGCACGAACCGAACCATCGCGGTCGACAGGTCGAGTTGGGCAATGGCGGCCAGCAACATCATCATTGATATCGCTGCGGAGTTGCGGCCGACTGATTCCGGGTCGTAGCGCCATGCGGCGATCGCCCAGTAGCCGAGCCCGATCACGCCGGTGAGGCCCGTGCTCAGGGTGAGCAGGTGACCATTTCGTAGCAGCGGGCTGCGTGCCGTGCGGAGTACATACCGTCGGAGCTCACGCAGGGCCGCCACGGCCATCACCGAGATCACTGGTGCCACCTCGCTCGTACGGCATGCGGGACGAGCCCGGCAAGTCGGGCGGGCATGCCGACCCGCCCGGCCTCCATGACCGACATCAGAGCCACCAGCGCCCGGGTGCCGGCAGGCAGCGCCGGAACGCGGCACGTCGCGCAGCTGCCCGCCGGATGCCCCAGAAGTGCGCTCACCGCTTGCCCGAGGCCGGCCTGATAACTCGCAGACGTCCGTCCCGCGCCGTACCGGCGAAGCGCCGGATGGCCGTTGCGCGGCGCCAGCCCGAGCGTGGCCATCGCCAGCATTCGACCATCGGCCGGGCCGTCTCCCACCGCTAAGGCGAGGGGACGACGCTCCGCCGAATGCGCGAGCCCCGCCAGCAGGTGCCGCAGACCCACGGACTTGTCCACCTCGACCGGCACGAAGTCGGTTTGAGTGTCCCCCGGAACGACCCTTACTCGCCCGGCCAGTCCCACCGAGCGCACGGCCGCCTCGGCCGCAGGCTGCTCCATTCCGCGGCGCTCGCCAGAGACCTCGCGGTAGGCGCGCAGTGTCAATCGATGCCCGGGATCGATGTGCACCCCGGAGATCCGGGCGAGTTCAGCGCGCAACCGCGCCAGATCCGCTCGGGCGCGCGCGCTCACCAACTCGGTGACCGTGCCGGTCCGACGCTGGTAGACCAGCGCCCCGTACTCGGCCACACCCCCTGCGAGCCCGTAACTCTCGCAGCGGTCCCGCAGATCCTCGAGGTTCCGGCCGGTCGCCAGCAGCGGCTGGTACCCGTGCACGAGCAGGGAACGCAGCGCCGTCGCGCCTGCCACGGTGGTCATCGAGAAGCCGAGGGGACTGATCTCGAGGACGCCGTCGACGTCCAGGGCACAGCAGGGACCGGTGGGGGCGGGTGTGACGTCGTCGAGGTAGGCCGCGGCAAAGTACCGTTGGACGGCTTTGGCGCATCCGCGTCGAGCAGCCTCGGAAGAGACCCGGCCGGCCTGGAGCCCAGCCCGATGGTGAACCAGCTGGTACACCAGCCAGCGCTCCTCCGGAACACGCTCTCCTGTACGTACCTCGTTGTATTCACGCAGCCGGGCAGCAAACGGTTCGCACCCGGTATGGACGGCCGCCCCTGCAAGATCGAAGACAGGGTCGTAGCAGAACAGCTCGCGGTTGCTGAACGCCCCTTCCGCGAAGTTCTCCTTGAGGAGCCCGCTTCGGCCGGACATCTTGTGACGCCAGTGGTCCGGGAACATCCGGCCGTCGATGATCCCGGGGTTGGTGACGGAGAGCAGGAACCGCAAGATCGGGTCCAACAGAGGAATCCGCAGTGGCATTCCCAGCCGGCCCAGCGCCGGGCAGAGATGGCCCGCGGCGACTTCCCAGACCGGACACTGACCAGCCATGTGCATGCTGCGGTCGACCGCGGAGGGCAACGCTCGACGACGAGCGAGAACGTACTCGGCCACGTGCTCAGCGGTACCGGCATCCGCCCACAGGCGCGACCGATTCGTCAACGAAGGTGCCGCGGTGGCGTCCCGGACCAGGACGCCTTCGGTAAAGCCGTGGACGGCCGGAACCCAGCCGTGCAATGCGCGTCCGACCGCGACCGCGTGACGACCAAAATACCCGAGTCCCACCCCCTCGGCGACGAGGTCGCGTGACAGAAACTCCTGGGTGGCCCGGTCGTGCAACTCCGCGGTGTAGGAGGCACTCAGGTGCGCACGAAGCGTGCCTGCCGCACCCGGGAGCTCCGTGTGCACATCGAGCCGGAGCAGCTCGGTGGTCGGTGGAAGGAAGTGGCGCAGAGCCCGCGCGACGGCTTCCGCCCGGAGGGCGCGGACGATGCGCCAGTCCGGACCGCTTAGTGTGACGTGGAGGTAGGGAGACAGAGCGGGGAGTGCCTCCGGTTGTGCTTCCGGCCGGGCGAGAAGCGCCACGATCGCGTGTGGTGGCAGCCCCGCCTGCCGCACCTGCCGCGCAACAGCAGAGACCGAACGTCCGGTCACGGGTGGATCGTCGACGAGGAGGGCCATTCCACCGGCTACGGCAACTTCGCGTAGCAGCCTCGATTCGCCGGCCATCAATGGCTGGTTCGGCCGTACGGTCAGCTGTGCGAGGTTCGCGTAACCGAGCTCCTGCAGCGCCGCGACACAGAGCGGAGCCAGGTAGCTGCCCGAGGTTCGCACCCCGACCACGGCCAGGCGGCGGGTTCGGTCCGGCCACCGCTCGCTGAACCGGCGGGCCAAGCTGCGTATGTCCTCCGGGTGCTGGTCGAAGCTTCGGAAGCAGGCCGGCAGCCGCAGCACCTGGGATCGAACCTGCGGAGGCACCTCGCCCGACGTCCGGGACCACGCCGGAGTCACCCGGTCGATCTCCCGCAGAGCCAGAGATGTGGCCCCGGTGTCCGTCCCCATCGCGAGAGGTGCCAGTGAGGCGATCAGCTCCGCCAGGCAAAGCCGGTGGCTGATTACCCTGCGTGCCCAAGGAACGTTCGCACGAGCGCGGTCGAGCGCCACGGCGGCTGACCGGCAGGCTTCGGCCACACCTCTCGCTGCCGGCCCCCCGGAGGCGAGGAAGCGGGCACCCATCCGCAACGTCGCACCAGCGCTCCGCATGTAGTCGTCGATCACCTGACTGGCGCCGGCGGCGAGCAGGAACGCGTCGAGCCAGTGCTCGTGGTCGATCTCGATCCGGAGGCGATCCGTGAGAAGGCCGAAGTCGTTAAGCAGATCCACCGGCGCGAAGTCCATGGACCGGCCGGGAACGACCGAGAAACCTTGCACGCTCTCCACCTGGGTCCCGCACTTGATCGCCTGGTTCGCTCGCACGCTCCCTCCACTCATCGGGGCCGTCGCAGAAACGCCAAGGAGCAACGTGCCCCAGGGCTGCGGTCAGGTGACCGACCAAGCCGCGACGGTCCGAGATCACACTTATCAGCAGACATGGGATCGGAAACTCCGTGATTCGACGGGGTGCAGCGCGACCGATGACGCCCACTCGATTGCGTCGGCCGAATCGACCTT
>Ga0170475_105142646_pt1 | contig 14210 bp, 1 predicted proteins | sample Soicark_Litter_5_FD_111474 | JGI IMG/M metagenome (GOLD analysis project Ga0170475, IMG submission 111474) | Avena fatua rhizosphere microbial communities from Hopland, California, USA. Combined Assembly of 48 SPs | reverse complement strand
GATCCCCTTCTCCTAGCGCACATGGATGATGTGAACGAGTCGGATGAAGCCAATTTGTATGATAGTGATATTGATTATGACAGTGATTTTGAGAACACGGCCGATAAGGACAAGGATTTAGAGTACTTAGCAGATCGTGTGGATATTGATACCGATCGTATTGATGATCACAGTCGTCTCACGTATAACAAGCCAGAAGCTATCCCTACGTCCCATTTACGTGGTTTAGCGGATACCATGAAGAAGAGTCGTAGTCGTGCACGTTTAGCTAAAGTAGCTGCTAGTCGTGCAGCACCCAGCTATACACATCGACCACGGGCTGGGGCTGGTATTATGGGTAGGTAAAGGCAGTGCTTATGTTTTGCTAGATATGTGTACATGTTCTTGTGTCAGCATTGACGGTACATTCTGATCTCGTTTGGCTAACACGTTTGCATTGTCAACATGTATATTATCATATCATATGTAAAATCTGCACGTATAACCTACAGGCATGATCGGTGGTGAAGGTAGTAATGCCACTATGCCCTTATCCAGTGGTGAAGTAACGGTAGTGTTACCATTGCAAGCCAGTGATTTTGGTGCTGCTGAGCATGCATGGCAACATCGTCATTTTGAACCTAAACCTAATGAGATTGAGATCTTAGTGGCATTCATGTCAGGTGCTGCAGAAGCATTAGTCACACCACATGAAAACAAGCATATCAAAGATACCGAACACAACCAACAGTTGGGACGATTGTTGTTGGCAGCACACAAGAAGTTGTTAGAGAACAAGCTGTATCGTGATGTAGATATGCATGCCATTGCTGAGCGTGATGAGGTGTTACAAGCATATATGTATGCCAAACATCGTGTTGTGATGGTCAGTGCTGAGGGTGATTCTTCAGCACAATTAGCACCCGTCAAAGAGAGTGCTCTACTGTATCAAGCATCCACTGGCCAAGCACGTTTAGCTATGACATTTGGTGGACAAGGTTACAACTGGTTATATGATTTTACTACACTCTATATCACCTATCCACAGATGCATACCTTTGCACACTCATTGATCCATGTAGTACAACAGGAGAGTGAGTCGATGGAAGCACAGACACTGGGTTTGTATACCTATGGTATGGATGTGTTACAATGGATGAAAGGGAGCCGACGTGAGTTGTTTGATTTACGGGCGCGAATGGAAGGTACACGTCCACCAGCTAAATACATACAATCGGCACCCATCTCCTACCCCATGATTGGTGTGACCCAGTTGTGTAACTATTATATGACCTTGCGCACGTTGGATAAGACACCTAGTGAGTTTAACAGTGCATTCCAGGCAGGTGGTTTAACAGGTCATAGTCAAGGTATTGTACCAGCTATTGTGGCAGCTGCATCCGATACATTACAAGATTTTACTATGAAGAGTATTGAAGCAGTGAAGTACTTGTTTTGGCATGGTGCACGTACACAACAAGTACAACCCTTACAAGAAGTACCGTTCAAGATCTTACAAGAGTCATTGAGTAAATCCTATGGTCAACCATCACCTATGTTGTCCATACGTGGTCTAGATTATGAGACCGTGGAGGAGCATGTCAATACTATTAACCGTGGTAAGAGTGATGCACAGAAGGTATACATCTCACTGGTGAATGGTCCAACTGCCATTGTAGTATCAGGTCAACCGTTGCAGTTACATCAATTGAGACAACTGTTGGGTAGCATCCAAGCTGATGATAGTATGAATCAGAATCGTACACCTTTCAGTCAACGTAAGCTGAACTTCACATGCCGTTATCTTCCTATTAGTGTACCATTCCATTGCCCATTGACACAGGATAGTGTGGAGTTGATTATGAATGATTGCAAGCGATTGAATATTATGCAATTCAACGGATCATCCTTCAAACAACCTGTCTGGCATACACATGATATCTCAGACTTGCGATCCAGCAAGAATCTGATCCATGATATCATTACCATGCAGACTGTACAATCCGTGGATTGGAAGCAGCTCTGTGAAACCAAGTATGTCCGTCATGTACATCCGTCCCAGATAAGCGGTGCTGCTGATCAAGACAAGGGTGCACAACAAGGTTGTACACATGTCATTGATTTTGGTCCTGGTGGTGGTGGTGGTACCAGCCGTCTCACATTGGACAGTGTGGAAGGTAGTGGTTGTCAACCTATCACTATGGACCAGTTACGTGGTAGTGAGGTGATAGCAGGGAAATATGCCTTGTACGAATCCAGAGATTCACATGTACCCTATGCACGTAACTGGTATGAGATGTATGCACCCAAGCTAGTCAGACGTAGCAAGCGATTACAAGCATTTGCTCAACAACCTGAGGAGAGTAAACATGCAGAAGAGCATGATCACACGGACAGTGAGGTGTCCCAGTTGATCTTAGAGAGTAAGTTTACGAAGGTGATTAACAAGCCTATCGTGATGGTACCTGGTATGACACCATCTACTGTGACAGCTGATTTCTGTGCTGCCATCTGTCAAGCTGGCTATCATGTGGAGTTGGCAGGTGGTGGTCAACACACCGAGCAGATCTTCCGTAACCGGGTGATGGAAATCACAAAGCAGCTACCTGTTGGTATGGGATTCAGTGTCAATTTGTTGTTCTTGAATGCATATCTGTGGAAATTCCAGTTCCCATTGGTGTTGCAGATGAGAAAAGAGGGTTATCCTATTGATGGTATTACCATTGGTGCTGGTGTGCCTAGTCCTGAAATGAGTGATAACATCTTAGAAGAGCTACGCAGTGTTGGTATCTTCACATTGGGCTTAAAGCCAGGTAGCTTGGAGTCCATTGAAGCATGTCGTGATATTGCATTACGTAATCCAAAGAGCAACGTTGTCATCCAATGGACTGGTGGACGTGCTGGTGGTCATCACTCGTGTGAAGATCAGCATCAGCCTATATTAGACACCTATGCATCACTACGTGAAGTGGAGAACATCACACTGGTCTGTGGTGGTGGTATTGGTGATTGGTCTAGTGCTATGTACTACTTATCAGGTGAATGGTCACTACCCTATGGACGCCAACCTATGCCCTATGATGGTGTACTGTGTGGTAGTCGTTTGATGGTGGCTAAAGAGTGTCCAACAGCACCACAAGTTAAGAAATTGATTGCATCATTGCCTGGTGTCCCTGATGAAGAATGGGAGAAATCATTTGATGCTAACTTGGAAGAGGGCGCAGGTGGTGTTATTACCATCTTATCAGAGTTGGGTGAGCCCATTCATAAGGTATCCAATCGTGGTATGCGTCTATGGCGATTGTTTGACAACAAGTACTTCCAGTTGCCTAAAGATAAGATCGCTGATGCAGTAGAGCAAGACAAGTGGAAGATTATCGAGAGCATCAATGCTGATTTCCAGAAACCATTCTTCCCACGTAAAGCTGATGGTACAGTCGTAGATGATCTACGTGAGATGACCTACATTGAAGTATCCAAACGATTGTTGGAGTTCTTCTATCTACCTAAGCTGGATGGTGAAGGCAAACCCGTAGGTGAGCCAGAGTGGATTGATGTCACCTACACAATGAGATGGAATGATTGGATGATCCGTGTATGTGAGCGCTTTGCGTCTACAGCACCACAGAATGATGATTTTGATATCTATAGCTTGATCAACAGTGGTAAGAATCCATATGAGATTATCGATGCGGTGACCAAACAGTATCCATTAGCTGCCACTGATCTCTTGCAACCAGAGGATAGCACATTCTTCTTGAGCTTGAGTAAACGTCCTGGTAAACCAGTCAACTACGTACCTATTGTCAATGAGGACTTGAAGTTCTGGTTGAAGAAGGATAGCTTATGGTTTGCAGAAGATTTGCGTAGTGTACCAGGTGCCGACGCTGAGAAAGTGGCTATTCTACAAGGTCCTGTATCTACACGTTTCAGTACCATAGCAGATGAAGCCGCAGCATCCATCTTGGATGGTATACACAATGGATTGAAGCAAGCATTGTTGAAACAGCTACAAGAAGCTGGTGTAGATATTGAGTCGTTAGATGTACAAAGCAGCATTGTATTGAACCCAGCACCGTTGCGTGCGTTGGTGGAACGTTATCATATTGATGCCAACAATATACGTACACGTTCCAATGCGGATGATCTGCAGCAGATCTATGAGCATCAGAGATCCATACCCAAAGAGTCTATTGTGGCTGCATTCAGTATACCAGAGGATGATCCCAACTTTGAGAGCATCAATAAAGATCATTGGTTGCAGATGTTGAGTGGTTTGGATCCTAACTGGCGACGTTCGGTCATGTTGAGCAAAGTGTTGTTACGTAACACACTGTGGTTACAGAATCAGATGATGGATATGTTCATGCCCAAGAAGGGACAAACCGTGGTGTTGTCATGTAGCCATGGTCAGAAGCATGCTATACAGATTGATCGTTTACGTGTATATGATGCTAATGTCAGTGCTATGGGATTGAAACCATCGGTACCTGTATTGGAGTTACTATATGACTACAACAGCAAGCAAGTGGCATTCATCTTAAGACATCCACGTAGCACCATTGATACCATCCACAAGAGATCATCACCCTATGCTGAGTTGACATTGAACTACAAATTCTTGACAGACACATGTGCATCTATTCATGGTGCCTTGTTAGAACAACCATGGGCTGATCGATGCAATGCGGTACTGAAATTCTATCAATCATTGTGGTTGTCGGAGGATGATCAAGCATCTACTGCACAGGTACTGTCAGCTGATGATATTAAACGATTCAAAGCTGCTATTGGTGATTATCAGCATTCAGCAAGTAACATTGCAGGTGATTATACGATCACAGGTGAGACAGATAGCAAACAGAATGGTGAGCGTATTGTGGCACCCATCGATTTTGGTATTGTGGTAGCATGGGAATCCATCTGTCAATGCTTGATATCGGGTTTATCAGACAAGTATGGTTATGCTGATCTACTATCATTGGTGCACTTGAGCAATGAATACATTGTACCAGCTGGTCATAAGAAACCACCACAGATGCGATCAGGTGATCGTGTATCAGTGGAGAGTGAATTGACAGGTGTGTGGGATGAAGCAGAAGGTCGTGTCATCACAGTCACAGCTACCATCCGTCGCTCATCAGGTGATAAACAGCATGACAACCAACAAGGCACTGAAGCACCATTACTACAGACCATTGTATCACGTTTTGCTATACCACCACGTGCTGTACAGACATCACCCGATCAGTTGAAGAACTTGTATAAGACTGCAGAGAAGCGCTATCAAGTCAGCTTGAAGAACAATGTCAAGGATATCTTTTTGACCAAGAAATGGCATGATCTGACAGAGGATAAGCTCAAGGGTATCAACACCATCAACTTCGATGTACAGACAGAGGAACGGTTAGCATCCACGAAGCCTAAAGGCAAAGAAACACGATTGAATGTCACCACCAAGGGCACCATTACATTGACCAATGGCACAGTGATTGGCAAAGTCGACAGTGTAGCAGAGAATGTGTTGAAGGATGTGGTGTTGGGTTTCTTGACACGTCATGGCAAGCCAACGTCCAACCCAGTAGAATTGGAGCAGAAACAATACTATCCAGTGACACAGTTGACAGCTGTTGGATCCAATCTGCTATATGCCATGACATCCAAAGATGTAAATCCTATTCATACCAACACATATGCTGTGTCCTTAGCTGGCTTGCCAGACACGATTGTTCATGGTATGCACTCATCAGCCAAGTGCCGACAGATCCTATCATCCTTAGCCGCTGGCAGCAGCAATGTAGCATACACACCTGTCTTGACACGTTACAAGGCTGTCTTCATGGGTATGGTCTTACCCAAGCAGCGTACCACTGCATTGACTACTATCACACATATGGAGAATGGTGAGCGTGTATTGACACTAGAGTTACGTGATCGTTATGATGGTAGCATGCTGATGAAAGCCACTGGGCATGTACAACAACCGCCCACTGCTTACCTCTTCACTGGTCAAGGTAGTGCTGTAGTAGGCATGGGTATGGAGCTGTACGATGAGAATGAGGAAGGCAGTGCTGTACGTCAAGTATGGGATGAAGCTGATAACTACTTCTTATCCAAGTATGGTTTTAGCATTATGCAGATTGTCAAAGAGAACCCAAAGACATTGACCGTAGCATTGACTGGTTCCAAGGGTGCTAAGTGGCGTGATAATTATGCCAGCTTGAAAGTCAATAAGCCTAAGCAAGGGAAGGGTGGCAAAGAGGAAGCTGTACCACTCTTCCCTGAAGCACAAGATCCACTCTGTCAAACCATCACATTCAAGAGTGTCGATGGATTACTCTTCCAAACACAATTCCAGCAACCAGCCATCTTATTGAGTGAGAAAGCATTCTTTGAGCACATGAACAGTCACGGTGTCATTGCACAGAACTCGGCATTTGCTGGTCACTCATTGGGTGAATATGGTGCTATCTGCTCTATGCTCGGTGCACTATCTGTATCGGGCTTAGCTGAGGTGGTGTTCTTACGTGGTTTGACTATGCAATCAGCAGTACCACGCGATGAACAGAACCGCAGTCGATATGGCATGGTGGCTGTATCACCACAGCGTGTCAACCCATGGTTCAACGAGCGAGCACTGGAAGCATTGATACAGATGCTGTGTGAGAACGACAAAGAGGGTCACTTGTTACAGATTGTGAATTACAACACATTGGGCACACAGTACGTGACAGCTGGTCATGTCCTCATGTTAGAAGCCTTACGTCTTGCCATTGATGATTTGTTAGATCAATCACGTAAGATGATGAAACAGATGCTGGACAAGCAGTATGGTAAAGACAAGGCCGATGATACATTGAAGAAAGCACAGAAACAAGGATGGCCCAAGGATATGCCAGAGCTACCATTGTCAGAGGATGAAGTGAAACAGCTGTTCAATGACATTGCTAAACGTGCTGTAGAAGCTGCTCAGAAGGCCAGTGATCAGAGTAAAGATGGTTATCTACCCATTAAACGTGGTCAAGCTACCACACCATTGCCCGGTATTGATGTGCCGTTCCACAGCAAGCTACTGGTCGATGGTGTACCATCCTTTAGAAAGATCTTACAGAACACATTCGGTGATCTACACTTGAACCCAGATGATCTGGAGAAACGTTATATCCCTAATCTACTGGGTATACCATTTGAGTTGTCATTGGATTTTGTTAAGAAGGTGTATGAGCACTCTAAATCACCATTGATCAAAGAGTTGATGGACAACTGGTCGAAAGAGAATGAGAAGTCTTCGCCTGAAGTACGTGAGAAGATTGCACGTACCATTATGATTGAATTGTTAGCATACCAATTTGCATCACCTGTACAGTGGATTACCACACAAGCTGAGCTCGTCAAACATGGTTTCCGTCGTTTCATTGAGATTGGCCCTTCACCTGTCTTGACCACCATGTTGAAACGTGGTGTGGCAGAAACATTAAGCAAAGAAGGTGATTTCGTGGAGATCTTGTTCAGTGGTCGTGATGAGGAGACCATCTTAGGTGCTGCTGAAGCGTCGACGGATGAACCCAAAGTTGAGTGGGATGTTGATAAGGATGAAGGAGGTGAAGGCGAGCAAGAGAAAGAAGCTAAACGTGGTGAGTCGCAAGAGAAAGAGCAGCCGTCACCAAGTGAAGAAACCAAGAAAGAGGAAAGTAAACCTGAGCCCAAGCAAGAAAAGAAGGAGAAAGAGCCACCCAAAGAAGAATCATCAGGTGGCGGTGGCGGCGGTGGTGCCGGTGAAGGTGGTGAGAGTGAATCTGTACCACTGTCTGTATTGCATGCCACACGTACCATCATTGGTATGAAGTTGAAGATGCCATTTGCTAGTGTGGATAGTAGTAAGAGTGTACGTGCTTTAGCTGGTGGCAAGTCAGCATTGCAGAATGAGATCTTGGGTGATCTATCTGCTGAGTTTAAGACCGAACCAGAGGGTGCTGATGAGTTACCATTGGAAGAGCTAGCATCCAAGCTGGGTGGACAACCCTATGAGAAACCAGGCAAAGTACTGTCAGGTCACATCTCATCATTGGGTTCACGTATATTCCCTGGTGGCTACGGTATGGGTAAAGCCAAAGATTACTTGAAATCTACCTATGGTGTGGATGAACAAACAATCTATGGTCTGCAGATACACATGTTGACCATGATGCCACCGAACCGTATGTCATCTGAGCGTGAAGCCACTGAATGGATTGATAAAGTCGTCAAATCCTATGCAGAGAGCATGGGTGGCAAGATTGCGAAGAAGAGTAGTGGTGGAGGAGGTGGTGGTGGTGGCGGTGGTCAAGCCGTTGCTGCTATCGATCCGAAGGAGATGAATCGTATCAAAGAAGTCTTTGCACAACAAGAAGAGATCTTCCATGCATATCTCAATGCGGATAAGAAGAGTGAGAGCTCAGAGGATGAGGAGGCAGAGACCAAAGCCAAGGAGAAACAGTGGATTGAAACTGTAGAAAATGAGTTGGGTGAGAAGTTCATCAGTGGCATTCAACCCACATTCGATGAGAAGAAACAGCGACAATATGATAGTCATTGGGCATGGATCCGTGTACAGACTGTGAAACTGTTGTACAAGCTGCAGACTATCATTGATAAAGAAGATCAACAAGGGTTCAACGAGATTGAGAAGAACATCCATGCACAGATCCGTACCATTGAGAACCGCGCTGTCTACTCCGTTTACACTTACATCAAGCGTTTCAATGAAATCAACAGCCAGAGCAAATCATCATTAGCACAATCCATCTTGAAATACACCAAACCATTAGAAGAGACACTATCCAAGACCACAACCAACAAGAAAGAGGAGGATAATGTGCAGAGCCGTTATCGTGAATTAGGCGACGTGATTATCCCTATTGTCAACATCACTGACCGTGGCGAAGCCAAGATGCGTAGTGAGCCACGTTACAAGGATAAAGTCAAAGAACCCGGTGACGCCTATCGTCAGTTTGTCAATGAGCTGGTGTTAGATCAGAACAACAGTAATCGTTACATGCTGGAATTGGCTATCAGTATGGGTGATCAGCATGACACCATACAGAAGAAATTGAATGAGGACTTTGGCAATTCATTCAAAGAGCTGGCTGATGAAGGTTACTCCTTCACAGACCGTACTGCATTGATTACCGGTGCTGGTGAAGGTAGTATCGGCGCTGAAGTGGCTAAACGTTTGTTACAAGGCGGTGCACATGTGATTGTGACAACATCACGTCCCAACAAGAAACGATGGGATTATTATCGTCGTATGTATAAGGAGAATGGTGGTAAGGGTAGTCGATTGACTGTGTTGCCATACAACGCTGCATCACTACAAGATACCAACAACCTAGTGGATTATCTCTTTGATGAGAAAGGTTTAGGTGTGACACGATTAGACTACTGTCTACCATTTGCTGCTATTCCAGAAGCGGGACAAGATGTCACCACACTGCAAGGTATCAACGAGTTAGCACACCGTTGTATGTTGATTAATGTACATCGTTTGATTGGTAATATCATTATCAAGCTACGTGATCAGCTGCATGTTACATCACCACAGACTGTTTTCGCATTGCCTATGTCACCTAACCATGGTTTATTTGGTGGTGATGGTTTATACAGTGAATCGAAGATTGGTTTAGAGACACTGTTCAACCGATGGCGAAGTGAAGGATGGGGTGATTATTGTAGTATTATTGGTTGTGTCATTGGATGGACACGTGGTACAGGTTTGATGTCCGCTAATGATCTCATCGCACATGATATGGAGCGTATCACGGGTATGCGTACATTTGGTCAATCAGAGATGGCATTCTCCATTGTTGGCTTGTTCAACCCGCGTATCACTGCATTAGCAGCACGTTGTCCTATCAAAGCCAACTACACGGGTGGATTCCATGCATTAGCTAAAGGTAGTATGCCAGTCATGGAGATACGTGAGAGAATTCAACAAGTACAGAATGTGAAGAAACTGATCTTCCAAGACTTCCAAGAGGATGTGACATATACTGGTAGTGACAAGTATATGTTGCTGGAGAGTGAGCGTAAGAAACCATCCACTGGCAAGACATTGAATCCACGTGCTCATCTACAATTGAAGTATCCTGATCTACCAACACAGAAACCGTCAGATGTACCTGCACTACAAGGTTTACTAGATCTTACCACCACAGTGGTATGTGTTGGATTTGGTGAAGTAGGACCATGGGGTAGCTCACGTACACGTTGGGAGCGTGAGTTGAAAGGCAAGTTCAGTATGGAGGGTGCTATTGAGTTGTGTCGTGCTATGGGATTGATTAAGTTCCATGTAGGACAGATACAAGGACAGCAAGGTGAATATGTTGGATGGATTGATGCTAAGGAGAAGAAACCATTAGCTGATCATGAGATCTTGCCTAAGTTTGAGGAGTACATTTATGAGCACTGTGGTATCCGTGAAGTGGAGCCAGAGCTGTTTGATGGTTATGATCCATATCACAAGATGTTCTTACAACAGATGGCACTGGAAGCTGATATGCCACCATTTGAGATTACCACACCTGAAGAAGCTGAGCACTTGAAAGATAAGCATCGTGAGCATATTGAGATCATACAAGATGGTGAGAGCATGAAAGCCAAGTTGAAGCAAGGTGCTGTGATCTATGTGCCCAAGAACAAGCAGTTCTCACGTACTGTCGCCAGTCAGATACCCACTGGATGGGATCCAGAGTTGTATGGTATACCAAAAGAGATTGCTGGCAGTGTAGACCCTGTTACTACTTATGCTCTTGCAGCTACGATGGATGCATTTGCTACTGCTGGTGTTACAGATCCATTTGAGTTCTACAAATACTGTCATGTCAGTGAAGTGGGTAACACGACAGGTGGTGGTATGGGTGGTATGGAGAGCATGAAAGCCATCTTTCGTAAGCGTTTCATGGAGATGCCCAATCTATCATCTGATCTGTTACAAGAGACATTTATCAACACTACACCTGCATGGATCAACATGTTGCTATTGTCATCATCAGGTCCTATCAAGACACCTGTCGGTGCATGTGCTACAGCTGCTGTCTCAGTGGAGTTAGGATGTGAGACCATTAAGAGTGGAAAGGCACGAGTCATCATTGCAGGTGGTACAGAAGACTTTGGTGAAGAAGGATCTTATGAGTTTGCACAGATGCAGGCTACATCCAATTCACTTGCTGAATATGAGAAGGGTCGACCAGCATCGGAACACAGTCGACCTGCCACTGAAACCCGTGCTGGTTTCATGGAATCACAAGGTGCTGGTATTCACATCCTCGTCTCTGCTGATCTAGCACTCCAGATGGGTCTACCGATCTATGCTATTGTGGCAGGTACCAACACAGCCACTGATCGACAAGGACGTAGTATTCCAGCACCAGGTCGAGGTATCTTGACCACTGCTAAGGAGAATCAGACCACACCAGAGTATAGCATTGTACAAGAACGTTTGATCTCCGTCCAGTATAGAGCAGCACAGCTACACAAAGAGATCCAGTATCTAGAGAGTATACGTGATGAAGCTTTGAAATCTATTGGCAGTGATGATCAGAGCAACCCAGAAGTGGCATTTGTACTATCGGAGCATGAACGACGTGTACGTGGTGCGCAGTACAACTGGGGAGCTGGATGGGCTGTTAAACACACATCAGTGGCTCCACTACGTGCTGCTTTGGCTACATGGGGCTTAAAGATTGATGATCTTGATGCATGCTCGTTCCATGGTACATCCACTAAGGCTAACGATCGTAATGAGAGTGCTGTGGTACAACAGCAACAGAGACATCTCGGACGTAAAGAAGGCAATCCGTTGTTCACCATATGGCAGAAATGGTTAACCGGTCATCCAAAGGGTTCAGCCGCTGCGTGGATGTTTAATGGTTTAGTACAAGCTATGCATGCAGGTGTAGTACCACCACAACAGAACTTAGACAGTGTAGGCAATGAGCTGTCAGTCAACACCTATCTACTCTATACTGATGAGCCAATTGATCTCGGCCGACCTATGAAAGCTGCCTATCTACACAGCTTTGGTTTTGGACAAGCAGGTGCACAGTGTGTCATTGTACATCCAAACTATCTATACAGTGCTGTAGATCAAGAAACCTATGGCCGATATCGTGAGCATCGTCGTAAACGTGAATTGAATGGTAACCGTCACTGGTTGGAGTACATGTGTGGTGAGCATGGTCTGACACCTATCAAAGAGCGTGCACCATATGAAGACAAGGACGCTGAGACCACCTACTTGAATCCATTGGCACGTGCCGCCTATGATCCTGAGTTGGGTGGATGGAAGATCCTAGAGCCAGATATGAAAGGTGTACCTAAGACAGGCGAGCGTGTGCCTGCTATTACATCCAATCGATTAGCTAGCACAGCAGGTAAGAGTGGTGCTGCTAAATCATTGCAGTACACTGCACAATCAGGTGCTCGTGATATATCCAAGATCCATCCAAGTGAGATTAAACCATCGGATTCATCATCAGCCACACGTGAGCAGCAACAAGCTGCATCATCAGGTGGTACACATGTTGGCATTGGTGTCGATGTGGAAGAGATTGCTAGCTTTGATACACGTGATGAGACATTTATTAAGCGTAACTACACGGAGAAAGAGATTCAAGAGATCGAGAGTACAGGTCATCGTGCATCATCACTAGCCGGGCGCTGGTGTGCTAAAGAAGCCATCGTCAAAGCTTTGAGTAGTTATGCTGAGAGTCTTGGTCGTGGTAGTGATATCAAGTGGGGTACACCAGGAAGTGCGTTGAATGGTTTTGAGATTATTAGCTCACAGAGTGGCGCACCCGCTGCACGATTGTATGGATATCCAGCTGAGATGGCAAAGAGGCTGGGTGTAGAAGAAGAGAATATACATATCAGTATCAGCTATACCAGGCAGCATGCTATCGCACAAGTCACTATTGTTGGACAGTAAAACATCAAGTATAGTCAACATGGAAGCCCACCCGCAGCTAATAGCAACAGTTCAACTAGAATTATCCCCACTGTACATTCTATACTGTACTTGTCACAGCCACACAGCGCTATACATTACAAACACACTATCATCCCGTGATCTATCTATTCTATTCCCTTATCATTTCCATCCTATCTATCTGTTCTATCTTCGTCGTTTGAATGAATTTTGTTTATTTGCATATCATGCTGTACAGTGTGTAGTGTAGTGTCATCTTTATCGTTCACTACACACATGAACACATGAACATATAACACATGCCGTATCAAGAGAGAAATTCATATTATTAAGCCAATTACTACATACACGACATATCATTACATATATCATTACAACACAACCGTTTCTTTGCACAGCACCGAAGCGAATCATTCCATCAATATACACACGTAATAAAATATATGCTCTTTCTGTGTCCCCTCAGTATACTTCATACATCACATCATAGTCATTGCAACCATCTCATCGTCGGAGACACATCAATCGTACATCACTTCTACATGAAGAAACGAATCTACACTCGCTTTTACTTGACTCCTGTGTGTCCGTATGCCAGCAACATACTGCACAACGTATATCATATAAAGTTAGTGTAACAACAGAATGAATATGAACGAGAAGCAGCAGCAAATGCAGTGATGTCGTACATGCCAGCAACATGTGCTGATACCACTGCTGCTTACTTTTCTCATCATTTGATTAGACTACTTTGTGTGCCAGCAACATACATAGCAGAGACATTCAGATGGTGTCGTCCAGTGAGTGAGTGAATGAGAGAGACTGGTGAGGTGAGATGAGTTTGACATGATATGATGTGACACCGTGTTTGTTCTGCTTTCCTTTCCTTTCACACGCTCCACATTTATCTTCTGGTTTTGTTTGTTGCTTTTCGTCATTTAAATCTATGCTCGTTCTTCATACATCGTCAGCTGATCATTCTCATAGCATAAGTGGAGACACTCAATAGATTAAGATTTCAAAATGTGTACATTATCTCATTTCGAATTTAACATAGAACGAAAACAACAAAGGAAGTAAAGCAAAATTTTGCAATTGATAAACACACCCCATAATGGATGGGACATTGCAAAGCGCTCAAATCACATCATATGCTGCATGGTAGAGCACGAGTTTAAAAGATATAAAAGCTAGAGTGATGATATGTTGAGTCAAAACTACGATCAAAGCACGATTTTAACTGGATGCTTTTGCATTCTTCTTAACT
>Ga0170475_121326014_pt1 | contig 14219 bp, 2 predicted proteins | sample Soicark_Litter_5_FD_111474 | JGI IMG/M metagenome (GOLD analysis project Ga0170475, IMG submission 111474) | Avena fatua rhizosphere microbial communities from Hopland, California, USA. Combined Assembly of 48 SPs | reverse complement strand
TGCATTGCACTCACAATAAGGGAAGAATGCAAAAATAGAAACCAAAAGAGAAATTGGTCCTGCCCAAGCCATCCAGAGCGCAAGGAAGACTTTATCATCAAAGTATGGCCAAGAGCTAAATAAAACGATAAACGAAGTTCCTAATCCAACATAAATGAATGAAATCAAGATCAAGAATATCGAAGGGATCGTTGGAACTGAGAGACATCTATGGGTCCAGTAAGAGCTAGGAGCAGCGTAATCAATTACATCGTCATCATCGTGTCGAGGAGTTGTGTATTCTTTCCATAAGAGGAACGATTTAATCAGGAAAAGAATTGCTGTTGCTGCAACGAGTATGATTGAGAAAACTGTTGTAGGCAGTCCATCTGCATCAATAAATGGGTGTCCCATTATTCCAGGAGTTAGGGAGAAGAGGAGCATTGTTGTTAGGAAGAGGTAGTTAACGTATGATCTTGAGAAGATTGAGTATCCAAGGATTCCAGGTGGGTCTCTCATCCAGCGAGGCTTTTGGGTTGACAATGAGAGCATCACAAAGAACAAGATTAAAACAGAACACAGCATAACAAGGAGAATGAATCCAATGTAAGGAGTTGATGACTCTGGAATTGGAAGATGAGAGATTACAGGGATTGCCAACCAGAAGATTCCAAGGACGACAAATAATCTTGTCAACACATCAATTCCAATCTGTATTTTTCTTATGTATTCTTTCTCTTCCTCTCCTCTTTTGTATTGTCGAAGGATTAATAGTAAAATGGTTAATGCTGCAAATCCAATTACGAGCCATCCAACAACCATCTGGGAAAGATCTGAGTTACAGACTCCAGCTCCATCATCTGTTAAAGTTATCCACCAATCACGCACGATGAATTTTGCAGATGAAACAATTGCAAGTGCAGATGTACTCCAACCTTCAGCTGGAATTGCACGAGGAAGGAACGAAGTAATTGCAATAACCATCCATCCTTCTGTTGCAAAAGTTCCAAATGCAACATATCCAATAACTAAAATGGACATATGGAGAGCATAAATCGAAACAACTGCGATTTTGAAAGTACCAGTTGTTCCATTTAAAAACTCATGAGTTTCGGTTGGATTAACAGAAATATTCCATCCAGTAGATTCATTCAAATCATTAATAAAACATGAGAAAGGACTTCCTGATGTATCAAGGTGCATATTAGGTAAATCAGGAAGGCAACTTTCATTTAATTGGGCAAGTTTTGAGTTGCATGGGAGTTTTGTTAATGTTGTTACTGACAATTCATTCCATGTGTTTTTAGTACAAACGACACGTGGTTGAATACATGATTCTGAGTCTTGTTGAGATGGATGTATTGTTGTGTTGAGTGGATCATAGGTTAGATCGTTTGGAAGAATAATGTTAATTGGAATAACTGAACGAAGGAATGTTACAGCTTCAGGACCAAGAGTGATCGATGGAATCAAAGGACCAGTCAAAGTTATAGTATTATCTCCATCTCTAACATCAACATCCAAAGTTTCAATCCAGAATCCGTCTGAAAAAATAAATTCAACATCATTTGGCACAGTCAAAACTCTAAATTCCTTATCATCATTAATTTCGATAATTCGTTTCTGTAATTCTAAATCTCGCTTGTTATCAATTATTTCTGGAATGCTCCATAACGTTGAATTAATTTGAGATCTTCCTGTTCCAACAAAAGAGTTGATTCCAGCAAAATTTAGGTTGACTTTAAGTTGCTGTCCTGTTGTTGTAATGTTGAATTCTCCTGTTGAATGGATCAAAGAGGAAACCTTAATATGGTGTCCATTAAGAGAAATCGAATCAGATTGAGGAGAAACAATTGTAGCAAGTGGAATTGGAACTGAGAGTTTTGTCTTACTTGTGTTCACGATTATATGTCCATTTGGGCTTATGAATGAACATGAATCAGTGAATCCAACTCCAGAAACTTCGATTTTGGAAGTTGTGAGGGCGAGCGAGGATCCAAAGGTTCTAGATTGGTAAAGATCTGAGTAGAACTTTGTCGCGTTATTCCAAATGACCAGATTCTTTTCTGTATTGTTTGTAGTCAGTGTTCCTTTGGTGAAATCGACATTAACATTAGATCCAGGAACAGATGGGCATTTGGTTGGATCTTGGGATGTGCAATTTGATCCAATTTCTAATGACGTCTCTGATTGTGTTCTGAGGAAGAAAGTCATTGAATGGATTCCAGTAAAGGATGTCGTATCGTTTCTTGTTGTTACAGATAATGCTGTTGCTGCTCTTGCTTGGGTTGTCAGGGTTCCTTGGAGGGAACGGATGAAGAGATCGAGTGTAGAAGCTGCGTTCAAATCAAAATGTGGAAAATCAATGAGATTTGAAGCATAGGAAATCAGAGGCTCGAGGGAATTTGCCTCGAAGTTATATAATCCAGTACTTGCATTCAAAACAACAGAGAGATGTAGGGCTCCTGTGAGGTTGAAATCTCCTGAAGAAAGATCTGTAGAACTCCAGATGACATTCGAAGATCTTCCATCTAGTTTCAATGATCGTTCTTTGTATAAAACAACATCAGATGTCATTGAAGAGATTCCTTCGAGTACAATCAAATTGTTTCGAATTGTTAGGGCTGATCGACCAGAGCTTGAGGTCTTCATTACAGCTTTTCCTGGAGTTGATTTATCTGTCAAATCAAGAGCATTAATATTCTTCAGTTCAAGTGCTGCTTTGTCTTTGATATTAATCTTAACTGAAATCAAAGGAAGCAAAGCAGTAGAATTCAAAGTATAGGACTGATTACTTGCCAGAGGAAGTTTAACAGATGCATTAAATCTGTCTGCACTTGTTAAATTAAAATCAGCACTTCCATGGTCCACAACAAGCACCATTACACTTGATGAATCACAAGAACTAACAATCGACCCTCCAGCTGTTACATTTACAACTGAGTAGAGATCTGAAATTCCATGAATCTTCAGACCAGTATTTGTCATCAAAAAGTCAACTAAATGAGTCCTTGAAATCATTCTTCCATCAAACTGTCCTTTTTCGTCCTTGAAAGTATTATTTACCATTAATTGAGGTAAAAGCGACTTAGGATTTTTAATTATCATTGCTCCTGATTTCCATTTATGATCAATGGTAGTTTGATCTCCAATAATTTTGGTAGTTGCTTCTGTTTTCGCGGAAATATTCTTGAAGACATGATTCATCGTCACGAAATTATCAACAACGAGAGAAGATAAAGGTAACTGAACAAGACCTTCGATCTTTGACCCATTTGTAACGAAGGATAAGTCCCATAATCCTGTACTGTTTCCTGAGAGTTGGAGATAAGAAAGTCCAGTATATGAAAAGGACTCTTGAGCAGAATTAAAAATCGATTTTATGAACGATTTTTGTTTTATATCAGCGATTGCGTCGAAGCTAAGTGCGGTCTTCTGGGACGCTGTAGATGACCCTTTAACTGAAATGGATCCATCTGTTGTGAGGATTCCAGATGTTGCTGAGATAATAAGAGGAAGATCTCCAACTCCTTCGATTCTTGTAGAAACTTTCACGTTTGCGTTTAAAAACAAATTTTGGAAATTTGCGTTTCCACTTGCAGTCAGTCGGAAGTCTTGTTGAGGAACTTTTAGACTTAAAGTTGAAGTGATATCAACAATTCCAATGAAATCTAAGAGTCCACCATTCCATAAGATCAGATCGTCGATGTTAAGGATTCCTCGACCAGAGAGGAGGAATTGGTCTGTTGATAAGATTGAGAGATCTGTTAATGAGAATCTCGAGGATTTCCAGGTGAGTTGTTTTCCTCTTAGTGGAGAAGAGAAGTTCAATGAGATTTCAGGACCGACTAATTTGAACTGAGTTGGGAGGACTGCTTTGTTTAAGAAGATGTGTCCTTTTGCTGTTCCGATCCATGAAATCATTTTAACGTTTGCTAGGATGTCTTGACCAATGATGAGGTTTTGAACAAGCTCCTTGGTATCAATGGACAATCGAGTCGCGTTTCCAATCACATTGGAATTAACAATGAGCTCAGATCCAATAAAATTGATCTTGTATCTGGAATCTACAGCGAGAAGGGTTCCTGGGCCTGTGATTGTGGCTGTTTGCCATGTTTCCGTATCGGTGAGAGTTAGGTGACTGGAAGTGATTCGGATGTCAGAGGCTGTTCTTCCTTTGAGGATTCCAGAGACGGAAACGTTTGCTTTCGAGGTTGTCACGTCCAAATATGTTGTTCCAGAAGTAAAGAAGATACAATTTGATGCTCTTGGAACTCCATATGCAGTTGCAAGACCAACAAGCTTAGAAGAAGGTATAGTGACCTGCGACCCAACTCCTAAGCAACCAGCAGCATAACGAACCTCCGTTGAGGCTCCTGTGTTAATTGTGTTTCGAACTTGATTACCAACACTAGTTACAGAAACATTCATCATGATTGGAACATAATTAATATTTCCATTAATAACAACAACATGATTTTTAATTCCTGCCAATTCAAGTTCAGATGTAACAGCTTTGGTAAGTATAAACAACTCTGAATTCGTTGGAGTTCCGTCTGTTCTAAGAGTCAAAGCATTGCTTGGAGAATTAACTCCAAGGAACATCACATCCTGGACTTGAATCGTCACAGCCCCCAAATCAACAACACTGAAAGGTAGATCATTCGTAATTCTTGAATTGAATTGATCGTTTACATTTTTCACGTTCAAATTTAATACTCCTTGTGATTTTGCTGTTGAAAAAATTTTGATCAAACAGCTGACATGCCAGTTTGGTAGAGAAACATTGATGTTCCATTTTGTTGCAGGAGCTGGAGATTCAAAATAGATGATTGCTTGGGATGCGCATTGTTGAATATCATATGTTGTATCAGTTTGAAGTGTTACTCTAAGTAATCCACCAGGAGTTGGAGCAGAAACGATTATAGGAGCAGAAGCACCGATAGGACCAGATGGAACTGCTGTGTTTGCGCTTACATCAATTATATCTTCAGCATTTATATTTTGAACCGTTAAATAATCTGATTTTGTTGGACTTAATGGACCGATTCTTTGCATTGCTCTTTTTTCTACTCCTGCTCTGAATTCTCCAGGGTAAACCTGAACGAAATCATAATCGTTGTCTATTCCTAAATTTGCAGTTGCTGCTGCAATTGGTGCGTAGACGTTTAAGGTATCTACACCTTGTCCAAGATTGAGATAGGAATTGAGGGTTGTTGGATGAGATGGACCATAATTAATGATATCATTTCCAGGTCCAAGATCAATATCAAGAAGAGCCTTGACATTCTTAGCAGCGAATCTATCATTTTGGTTTCCAGTCTCGAGAATAATTCCAGGATTTCCGATGAATTTGACAGGGCATGTTGTTGTGCAAGCAGATGCTGGTAATCCATTTGACTTAATCAAACCACACATCCATGTTGTAGGATTTCCAACGGCATCTCTTGATCCATCCAACCTATAATTAAAAATACAATCATTAACAATCTCAATATGCTGAACAGGAGCCTTAGGACCAACCCCTGAGTTCATAGTAATATTTGCTCTAACCTTTGAAGTCAAAGTAACCATTCCATAAATCAAAGACAACGGATTAGGTGCCTGAATCTGTGGAGTTTTCACTGGACCAATTCCAAGTTGATGAATATATCCAACCATCAAGATTGTTGCTCTTGATTGTTGGATTCTTATATGATTTTCAGTTGTTGGTTTCTTTCCGAAATCGAAGAAATATTCACATTCGTTATCCAATGCATGAGCGAAATCTAATGAATTTCCACCTTCACCGAAAGTAATCTGGACTCTTTCGATATCAGTGAAAATTAATTTGAACCAATTGTCGTTGTTTGCGGTTGGATAGACTTGGAGAGATCCTTCATCAATTAACCAAGACATTGCTCTTGTCTCTTCTCCTGCTTCAATTATTATAACATCAGTTTCTTTTTTATCTGAAGATCCAGTAACTCTGACAGTACAAGAAATCCAAGAATCTTTTGATTGTTTCCAATAATAATAGTTTGAACTCCACCACCTTTCATTGTAATTCGGACGTCTGCAGCTTGATTACATCCTGAAATTCTTTGTTCGATATTTGTTGAAGTTGTTCCAACACTAGTAACTTGAAGTAAAGAACCAGCTTCAGGATTAATAATCGCAACCTGAGTCTTTTCATATCCATGAAGTTCAATATTTCTAGCTTGAACAGCTTCCCATTTCACAAGATGTTTATCAGATCCTCCATCCATAAAAACTGAACTCGGAGAAATTGTAATTGCTTTTCCAAATTTTGCATCAAGAGTCAATTCAATCGAATTGATTCCACCTCCTCCAGTCAACTGCAACAATCCATTAATACTCTGAAGTGCTGGAATAGTAAAAAGATCATCTCCAGCACCTCCAAGAACCGTAATCGATCTCATCGCAGGAACATCTGCAACTCTATAAGTCGAAGGCTTATTTAAATCTCCTTGTGCATTAATCTTCGCAACATCACTAGGTAGATTAATTCCCAAATTTCCAGCCTTAATGAGTGCACCAGCAATGTCATAACTCGTACTTCGAATCGAAGCGTCAACTAAACTTGCCGCTCCTTCAATCGTTACGCTTCCTCCTGTGTAAAGATTTTCAGTTCCAGCAATTAAAACTTGCGCTGCTGTACTTCCAATAATTTTAACAGGTCCAGGTGTTCCTGTAAGAGAAGCAATTCCAAATCCAGAGGAACGATCAATTTCAAGAGCCTTCATGAGTCCAAGAACAGATGCAGCGAATCCATCTGGAAATAAGGAATCTCTTGTGAGATGAACAGTTTCTGCATCTGGGAAATCAAGAAAGACTGTTGCTTTTTCGAGATTTGAAGGTAGATTGATTCTGTTTCTTACTCCTAGAAGTTCTAATCTCCATGATTGTCCTGGAACTCCAGAGAGTCCTACTGGCATTTTTGCTGAAACGATTTTTGAGACTGCGTTTGCTCCTTCTCCTGCCATGTAATCAATGGTTCGTTTTGCTCCATCAAGAGCATCATAAATTCTCATTGTTGGAATACCCGGCGTATCGGGCATCATCCCTATGCCTATCGCCTTGGCATTAATTCTTGCTTGATCATCGGCTATTGTTGGAGGTCTGTTTCCAGCAGGGAAAGTAATATCAAACAAAACGATTTCATATTTCCAGGACCAGATAGTAATACAACCGATAAAGAAGCAGAACCTGATTCTAATTCCAAAGCCCAGTGTAACAGTTAGCCTCTTTTCAAACAATGCAAGTGGATTATAATCATTTTGAACCAAAATCCATCCAATTTCGCTGAAAGGCACATAAGGCGAATCAGTAATTCCAACCAATCTAGCCTTAGCTTCAATTATAATATAAACATTTGCTTCTGCTCTAGCAAAAAATATTGAAACCTCAAGTCCAGCACTAAATTTCACCCGAATTACAATTATGTATCTTGGAGTTCCATCTGGTTGAATTGTTGAAATTGCGAGTCCGTTTAGTAGTTTTCCAGGAGATTTTGTTCGGATTGCATCTGTTATTCCTTGAGATGTATAAACAATCTCTCCAACATCAACTGTAAAGGATGCTTCAATTCCAATAATTAAATTAATTTGTGGTGGTGCCCAAATTGGAATAGTCCAAGAAATTCCTGTTCCAATTGAAAGTCTAGGGATTCTAACTCCAACAATTGGGATTGGATTACCAAGCAACAAACTAAGAAGTGCCTCAGGAATATTATCTCTAAGATGGAAGATAACTCCCCATTCATCCTTGTCAAATTGGTTAAAAACTTTGGTTAAAGCTTCTCTCTTGTCTTCAAAGCCAGGGCCAAGATTCAGATCAAAATCTCCTTCCACCATTCGTTTCCTTGAGAGTAAAGGTTTATCTTTTGAGAAATCAAGATCCATGTCTCCAATCATTCTCACGATATTACATCCTCCATCATCAAGAGAAAGGAGATAAACAAAATCTTGTATCTGACGTGCAACAGTCGTCCAAGCCTCAATAGCATTCGCAACATTTTCATAGACACAATCATCTTCTTCGGAACATAAAAACTGAGCAACAAAACCAAAAAGTTCAGCGAAATTCATTTGTCTTCCAAATAAGATATGAGCAATTTCGATTTCAGTCATCAACAATCCATCAGGTCCAACAACATCATCAAAAGGTTCTAAGATCTTTTCTTTGACTGTTTTAGAGATATCTAATAGGGTTTCACCGAAAAGTTGTCCTAAACAAACTCCAACTCCTCTCATTTTAAATGTAGGAGGGACAACTGCAGGTGATGCACCTCCTGGTGCCCATGTTGCGTTCCATCCAAGCGATATACTTGCTTTGAACTGTGGGAGAGCTTTAAAACTTGATTTTCCAAATCCTAGTTCTTTTGCAAGTCCTGCCATTCCAAGGAAGGCGTCTCCATCGAGTCCGGCTTTGAACGAAATTGTTGGTCTCCATTGGTTACTAATCGAGAGTTCAACTGTAACTATCCCTTCTGTGTCAATCTCTGCTCCAATAAATCCTAATTTGCCACTGAGATCATTTTTCAAATCGGTAAGAGCTGTTAAGCGAAATGGAACCTCAGGATAGGATGTTGAGATTCCTTTGACTTTATCAAAGTGTAAGGTGAGATTGAAAGCGAAGTTGATCTCAACATGGGTATCTGATTTACATGTAAATCCAGCACCTCCATGTTTTCCGAGCTCGAAATCGAATCCTTTCAATGGTTTCTTAATTGTTCTCTTAAATCCAAGAAACCAATCGAACTTTCCATCCTTCAATGGAGTCGAAACCTGAGGAATATGTAAAATATCAGAAACCGCTCTGACAATCTCTCCAAGCAACAGATCCTCAATATCATCTGGAAGCGCTCTCTTCTGACTTGTTAACTTATCAATTTGTTCAGTATAAAATCTTCTGATTCTTGCAACTAAAGCTTTTGTTTGATCCGGTCCCATTATTTGTCTTAATTCACCTTCAACTGCTTGTCTCAAAGGCGGACCAATCAATGGAACTTTTTGAAGAACATTTGTTCCCCTTAAAAGAAAATCAACAACCGATTGAATTGCACTAGTAAATCGATTTGTAAACTGAGTTGCATCCAACAAAATATCAACCAATGAACTACTTTTCATTGCATCAATCAGAGTATCAACAAGATTTTCTCCATCACCACAATCAGCTGTAAAATTAAATCCATTTGGTTGAGTTAATTTTGTTATATCCGGAATCTGCAACGAAAGAGAACAAATTCCTCTTTTGTTAATAGAAAGAGAAGATGATAGATCACATGATCCAACAAAAGTATTAGAAAAAGATTTTCCATCTTCTTTCACTGTTGTGGTCCACATTACAGGACCTAGTTTTCCATTAAGCCCAGAAAATACAACAGGAAAGACTCCAAACCCAGCATTGAGAGCTCCAGTAAATCCAGCAGAAACAGAGAGTTCCATTTTTGATCCTGGTTTCATTGAAACAGAAACATCTCCTGATGTTGTAATTTTAGCAATCAGTGTTATTGAGAAATTTGCAAGCATTTCAAGCTGGGTTTTATCAATTGGTCCAAGTGCTTGAGGTAATGGAAGTTTTGTGTTCAAAAACGTTTGGGAATCGAATTTGAATTGTGTTGGAACCATGTTTCCAATGACAAAGCTTAGGTCGAAAGATAGTGTTTCTTCTTTTACATCGATAAATTTACAGATTTTTTGTGCTGCATCTTTTTTCCCATCTTTAAAGACATTATCAATTGATTGACAAAAGAAAGGAATTGTAAGATCTGGAGTTGAGGATATGAGATTATTAAATTGGGTAAAATATTTTCCAAGAACTTTCTGATACAAATCATCAAGAGAGTTTGGAATAAGAGGCAATGGGAAATTCAACAGATTTTGAAGTTGGTTTTGAAGACCAGCCAAGAATGAGGACAATTTTGGTAAATTTTTTTGGAAATTCAATAAATTCTTCGCTGCGGCATCAGATATTGGATCTCTCTTCTTTCCGTCAGGTAAAAATCTTGCATTCCAGATTAACATATCTTCAAATTTCGAGGACTTGGATGCATCATCATCTGATTCTCCCAATTCTATTTCTTTTGTCACATACAACTGAACATTTTTCGATGGAAACCCTCCAATAGGCACAAATGGATCAAGTGCTACCTTCATGGTTAACGAAGCATCTTGTACCACATTTGTTTTAAAATATTTAAATAACTCCTTATCCTGACTTGCCTTTGTCAAAGTAGCAAGAGGAATCATATCTTTATGAGTTTTAATCGAATATGAAATATTGGATTTAAGAATTATATTCCCATCAGAAGTATAAGGCACAACACCTAAAACTCCTGATGCAACAACTTGAGAAGCACTCATTTGCGCTACAGCATTTAATTTGAAATCAGAAACTGAAATTGATCCTCTTCCTGGGATTAAACTTGAGTTTGCAAGATATGGAATACTCGAATATGATATCGATATTCCAAGAGGAATTACTAATTTTCCATCAGTTGTTTTTGATCTATTCAGACATAGAAAAACCTGTCGAACTGGTTTTTTTGTTGGTGAATCAACTGTTGCAACTCTAATTTTCCAAATTTGATGAACCCAATCAGGTAGATCAGGAGAATTAATTACATAAGATCTCAGACTAGCATAAAACTTGTGAAAAGGAGTAAGTACAATTTCCTGAGAATGTTGAAGATTTTCAAATTCAGTTTTGTTTCTTCTGTATGCATAAATTGTTACAGTAAATTTGTTTTTTCCAATTTCAACAGTTTGATTCAGAGGATCCCCAGAAATATCAGATAAAACACAGATTCCATTTCCTCCACCGAATGGTAATCCAGTAAGCATTGCGTTGATTCCAAATGAGTAGTTTGTAGTTAGTGTTCCTCTTAATGGTTGTAAAGATTCATTGTTAAAATTTACTACAACATTTCCTGCTGGACTTGAAACTGTTGAAGTTGGTGGGAATTGAACATTGGCAACATTTGATAATTTAAGCTGAAACCCAACAGATCTTACATCATTAGGAAAATATGATTGTATATCAGCAGGAATAAGATAAGGATAAGTTGTTAGAGATTTTGTGGTAAAAACCGGAGTTACAGATAAATCAGGTAAAAGTACATTCATCAGTTGAGCAAAATCATACCAATTTGAGAAAAGTGGTTTTGATTGAGCATTAAATCGAGTTGTATTTGATGGTAAAAATTTAGATACTGATGTATCATTCATTTCAAAGGACCAAATACTTCCTGGAACTCTTGGTCTAAACAGAAAAGCTCCACATGTTCTGTTATCATAGGATACTTCTATTCCTTCTACAAAGAATATTGTATTCAATCCACATGCTGCCAAGCGATTATTAAAATTGCTTGCCTCTGAATCTAATGAAAGTCTTCCTCCGACATTCACAGAACAAGCAACTGATGGTTTTTGATTTATCGATACTTCAAAATCAAAATCTCTATGTTGCGCAATACAGAACTGAAGAGTTGAAACCAATGCAGGTGATTTAATCATTGGCATTGAGAACCATCGACTTATTCCTGTTAACCAATTTTCAACAGTTGAAAGAGAAAAAACTTCATCAGTATGTAAAGGAAATTTTACATGATATGGGCCATCAAAAATTTGATTCGTTCTTGGAGGCATTTGGAACGCTGTTAAAGCTTGAGATGGTGCCATTAATGCATCACTTGCGTCTCCATAGTTTTTGATGTTTAATACTGGGTGGGATCCTCCTAAGTTTTCTCCTGAGATTGTATTTACAAGTAATCCATGTGGTGTGAAAATCCATGTTGCGATGGACACTGATGCGGAGTTTGGAAGATCGATAGATAATCCTAGGACTCCTTCTGTGTATCCTGATAACATTCCTTGTGAGAAAGATGCTGTCCATCCTACGATTTCTGATTTTCCTTTCACTGTTAAGGATAAGGAAGTAGGTGGATAATTGGATGGGATCGACCAGAAGGTTGGGACACTCCATTGTAAATCCAACTCTAGAAACACGGGAAATTTTGTGTTGTTATTGAGAGGAATATCGAGACCAGTAAAATCAGTCACAGAAAATAGAACCATTTTTTTCACTGAAATTTCCAAAAAGAATCCTTCATTAGGCAAACTATAAAGTCGAGTCGTAACAATTACAGGATCATGGACTTTGATTTTTCTTTCAATGGATTCTTCAAGGTGAGTTCTGGCTTGGAGATCAGCATTCGGGAAGAAATTTCCCAGAACTTGATTTTGTAAAGTTACATCCAAGGTTTGACCGCTTCCAATTTCTCCAAGAATAACATTAAGTGGAGAAAGAGCTTGATTAATAAATGGTTTATCTCCAACTTGTTTAACAATTTCTTGTAAATGCCTCTTCATAGGCAGAATATTCTGATGTATCATTAAAGAAATTTCCAGCTCCATTCATATGGACAACTCTTGAAAGATGGCCACTTGTGGCGACACTCAGTTCTGTGGTGGAACTTGTGTAATCATAAACTACTGAAAATTTCTTGATTGCATTTGCTTTCACATCGCCACGTAATTTACAAACAGCAGCAAACCTTGGAGGTGCATAAAGGGTAACTTTACTCAAATCCTCAATCTGAAAAGACGAATGGATCATGAATTGAGTCGAACTATGAGTAAACTGAACACTCTCTGGGTCTGTTAGGTTTGGAATAGTTCCAAAATCATAGGTTTTAAATAATTTTTCAAACGATGTGGAAATATTTTGGAATGCAGGATCTTCAAGACTAAAAGGGAGCTCTTGATACATTACAAGATTCAGTGAGAGTTTTTGGGAGAACGAAACAAATAGTGTAAGTTCTGGAGCACGCTCAACAAACCATTGGAAGAATCCAAAATGTGTTGGGTATGGTGTTACTCTGGAATATAGGTTCACCCAATCTTTTTGGTGGAATATTGCAGCAACGGCTTTATCGATATGGTTTACAGTAGTAGCTAACAAGGCAGGGACTGTCAAGAGGACATTTTTAAGAGCAGATTGGTCAGTCAATCGATAATCGGTGATTGGATAACCTCCTCGACCACCTTCAAACAAATTATTTGTATTGATAGTCCTAATAGTTCCATCTTGAACGTAAAGAGTTCCAGCAATCATTCCTTTTGAAAGGAATGAGTTTGATCGAATCATATCAAGGATAATTCTTTCCTCATTAAAAGAAGCCAGCGGGAAATCCAGCCATGGATCCTTCGATGTCACTGAAACTCTAATTTCTAATTTCCCCTGACTTGGTCCACCACACTGAACAGATAATCTCGTCATCCCATTAACAGTAAGAACTTTAACCGCAGAAGACGTTCCAAATAACTGAACATTTAATTCAGAATAAAACGATGATAAATCAGGTCGAAAGCTATAACAATATTGACTTAAATGAGATAAACGTAAAAGTCCAAGAACTAGGTCAACGATTTTCGAACTACATTTTGTTTCATTTTGACATTTTTGCTGTAAATGACGAAATTCTCCAGCTCGTCTTGAGAATAATCCTTTTGTATTATGAAGGAGTTTTGGGTCTGATGATGGGGTTAGGAAGATTCCTCTGATCGATCCTGTGAATCCTGAGACCGTTGCTGCTGTTGAATCCATGTGGGCGTTTAAGTGTCCTGCCATTTTGTAGATTCCTGACCAATCGATATTTGGAGAAGGAGTTTGTTGTTGTGAGAAAACAATAGCTTTTTTTCCATTAAAGAGATCGTAATCTAAAACGAAATAATTCGATGATGGTGTGGATTTAAGTTCTCCGGTCCAAGCAGCGAAAGGGAGGGCTCCCCAGGAGATGTTTTGGGCGTTGAAGGAGATGAATCCATGGAGGGTTGCGTATTGTGTTTGAATGGTAAATTCTAGCTTTAAATCAAATGTACAGAATGAAGTTGATGTAGAAACAGAGAGAGTCTCTTTATACTGCACTCGGTCGATTAGACCGAGATTTCTATCTAACTGGAACGAAACATCATCAGCTGACCCTTCTGAGCCTCCAGAATAGGAAAGTGTAGGATTCGAACAGGTTTGAGGGACCCAACTAAAGGGGCCTGTACGGGAGAGCGTCATGCCGTCTATCGAGGGTGGAGGCTCTTCTTTGAATTTCGTCAGAAGAGCACAGAGACGTGGGTCTCCTGAAACGCTAGCAATAAGGCATATATACAATAGAAGTAAAATGGTGGAGGGCCTCATTGTGACCGTTCAGTGCACGTGCGTTTTCTTTTATTTGTTTTCTG
>Ga0170475_111888213_pt1 | contig 14220 bp, 9 predicted proteins | sample Soicark_Litter_5_FD_111474 | JGI IMG/M metagenome (GOLD analysis project Ga0170475, IMG submission 111474) | Avena fatua rhizosphere microbial communities from Hopland, California, USA. Combined Assembly of 48 SPs | reverse complement strand
GTTTATATTTTGTCCCACCGCCTGCGGCGCCGCCCGGCGCAGCCGCCGCTCCGCCCGGCGCTCCAGCCGGTGCGCCTCCGCGCCCTTCGCGGCCGGATCCGGGAGGGGGCGGATCGAATTCGTTCTTCACGTAACCGATCCGGAGCTTCGACAACGGAACATCCGGGTTCCAGGCGAACGCCGCATCCGCCGTCGTCTCATCCCGACCGTCGGGACCGTAGATCGCATTGAGCACGACGGCGCAGTCCTCGACCGATCGGCACATCGGTCCGATCTTGTCCATCGTCCAACTCAACGCCATCGCGCCAAAGCGGCTGACGCGCCCGTAGGTTGGCCGCAAGCCGGTCACGCCATTTTCAGCCGAGGGGGAAATGATCGAGCCGCGCGTCTCGGTGCCGATGCCAAACGCAACGAGACCGCCGGCGGTGGCGGCGCCCGGTCCGGCCGACGATCCGCTCGATCCGCGCTCGAGATTCCACGGATTGTTCGTTCGTCCGCGGAACCAGTTGTCCCCCTGCGCGAGCGCGCCCATCGACAGCTTCGCCACGAGCACCGCTCCAGCGGCCGTGAGCCGTTCGACCACTGTCGAGTCGTAATCGAAGACCTGATTCTGAAATGGTCCAGCGCCCCAGGTGGTCGGAATGCCTTTGGTCGCGAACAGATCCTTCGCGCCCCAGGGAATGCCGTGCAGGGGGCCCTTGTATTTTCCCGCGCGGATCTCTCGATCCGCCTGTGCCGCCTGCGCGAGCGCCAGATCTTCGGTAACCGTGACGACGCAATTCAGTTTGGGTCCGTATTTCTTCAACCGCGCGAGGTACATCTTGGTCAGTTCGGTCGAAGACACCTCCCGCCGCTGTATCAACGGCGCAAGCGATGTCATCGGAAGAAACGCGAGGTCTTCGATCGACGACGGGCGCGCGGCGGGCGGCGTCAATGTGATCTTGATCTTTGCGCCCGGTGTGGCAGGTCCGTGAGGCTTCTTCCCCGGAAGATATGGATGGAACGTGATCGCCGGCTCGGTGTCCAGCGGGATGTTCATCTCGCGCAGCTGCTCGAACGACGACAGGTTTCGGCCGACTCCCGCGGCGGCAGCCTGTTCTTCAGCTTCGGTGAAATCGACGCCGAAGATCTTTTCAGCGCAATCGAGCGTCGCCGGCTCGACACGCGACGAGGGCTGGGCCTGCTGCCGCGCGAGAGCCGGAGCGGCAAAGCTTCCAGCCACCGCGGCGGGAATCGCCGCGAGAAAACGGCGGCGCCGCACGCCGCGAGGCCGCATCCGATCATCTATCTTCGATTCCATGGAGCCTCCGGCGATCAGCTGAGAGCCTACTTCTGTTTAAACCCAGCGGGGATCTCGAGATCTGATGTTGCCACCGTCGTCTGAACTTCCTGGAATTCATGCTCCGACGTGAAAATGGTGGCGCGAGTCGGGTTGGCGTTCTCGTCCTTCTTCGCCATCTTGCGCGCGAGCATCCCGCCGATCCCTCCGACCGATTTCGGCGTGCTCTCGGACGTCTGCTGGGCGGCTTCTTCCCTGGACTTGACGCCCTCGACCGTCGTCGTCGTCGCCAGTGGTGTGCCCTGAAGCTTCGGCGATTCCTTCTGCAGACGATCGGCCGCCTGTTTGATCGCGGGATACATCGCGATGACCGTCGCCATCTGTTCCGCCGACATGCCCATCGCGTCCGGACCCTGCAGCTGTCGCCAGTACTTCAGATCGAATTCCGTCATTTCCTTGAGCGCCGGAATCTGTGGACCCAGCCACGAATCGACGTTCATCACGAGTCCGCCGGCGTCTTCAAGCGTCTTTCCTTTTTCGCGGACGGTCACCGTCATGATTACTTCACGCGTGTCGTAGCCTGCGAGCTGCTTTTTCTGCCCGGTTTCCTTCACATTGAAGTCGACCTCATATTCCTTCTGTGGCTGTCCCTTTTCCGGCTGCTTTTCCTCTTTGCCCTGCTGCTCGGACGCCTGTTTCTCCGCCTTGTCGCGCGCTTCGCGCATCCGCTGCCGCAGTTGTTCGAACGTGGTCACCTCGTACGTCTTTTTCTTGATGTCGAGGTCATAAATCTTCTCTTCTCCGAGATCGATAATCTGGCCGGTCGAGTCGTTCATCGTGATCTTGCGATTGCCCTTGACCGCCGTGCTCGAGACGATTCCTTCCTTCGCAGCCTTGCCGCCGAACATGTTGAAAATCTTCCCCAGCATGCCACCGAGCGAGACATGGGTCTTTTCACGGGTCTTCACATCGGCCCATGCGGGGGTTGCCGAAAGGGCAACAAGCGACAACAGGACGACACACGCCATGGACACTCGACTCATCAGGGCTCCTCCGGGAATTGCGGTAAGATTTCGCGCCGGCTGGTCAATTGTATCCGACGGGTCGCTAACGCTCACCTTCCTGCCGCGTCCTTCCAAGAGGTGAAGACTGCGAGTCTGACACCAGAGTGGCGTTGACAAACTTTACGGCCAGTCACGCATCGGAAGACGCGCATCTCGTGCGCGCGGCGCGTGCCGGCGACCAACGCGCGTTTACCGCGCTGTACGAGCGATACGCGCGAGTGATTCACGGCGTGCTGCTGGCCCGGGCGCCGCACGCCGACGTCGAGGACCTGGTTCAGGATGTGTTCTTGTCCGCCTGGAACCGCCTCGGGTCGCTGCGCGATCCGGCGGCGTTTGGCGGATGGCTGTCGATGATTGCCCGCAATCGAGCGACCGACTTCCACCGGCAAGCAACCGACGCAGTCGAACTGCCTGAGAATTTGAGCGCGCCCGAGGCGTCGTCGGCGCGCGCCGAGGCATTGGCCGCCCTCGATGTCATCCGGACGTTGCCGGCGGCATATCGTGAGACGCTCGTGTTGAGGCTGGTCGAGGGTATGACCGGACCCGAAATCGCCGAGCGCACGGGGCTGACGCCTGCATCGGTTCGGGTGAACCTGCACCGCGGCATGGCCTTGCTGCGCGCGAAGCTGCAGCCGTCGCAGGTCAGTGATCGATAGGCGTTCAGGCGCAACGGCGAGGCAACGCCGCGCGAAAGAGGACCCGAGCGTGTAGGGAGTCCGAGGGGAAGCCCTCGGATTAATTATCAAGCAATGAAGAAGACCGAAGACGAGGAGCACCCGTACCTCTGGGACGGCTCGGGAGAGCCCGATCCGGAGGTCGTGCGCCTCGAAACATTGCTTGAGCATTTGCGTCACCGCGGCGTGCCGCCTGCGGTGCCCGCGCAGCAACCCGCGCCGTCGCGCACGACGCTCGTGATCGCCGCGCTCTCTGCCGCTGCAGCCGTCCTGCTGGTCGCGGCGATTGGCTGGTATGCCGCGGGCTCGCTGAGCAAGGGATGGACGGTGCACACGATCGCCGGCGCTCCTGCGGTCGATGGTGTGAAGTCCCGAGCTGGCGGAGGCTCATCGACCGCCCGTCTTCGGGTCGGGAAATGGCTCGAAACCGACGCAGCGTCTCGAGCGCGGATCGAAATGGAAGGGATCGGCCGCGTCGATGTTGACCCGAACACGCGACTCCAAGCGGTGGAGGCGGGGAGTCGCGAGCAACGGATCTCGCTCACGCGTGGGATCATTCGCGCGCGCATCTGGGCGCCGCCGAAATTATTTTTTGTCAACACGCCGAGCGCGACCGCGGTCGACCTGGGATGCGAATACACGTTGCAAGTGGACGCCGCTGGCGGCGGTCTGATTCGCGTCTCGCTCGGGTGGGTCAGCTTCGAAGGCAACGGCCGCGAGTCATTGATCCCGGAGGGCGCGGTCGGCCGAACCCGCCCCGGCGCAGGTCCGGGGACGCCGTACTATGACGATGCGCCGGCGGGGTATGGGGAGGCGCTCGAAATGATTGATTTCGGCGCGCCTGATGACGCGCGCCGCGCCGATGCGTTCGATCTCGTGCTCTCGTCGGCTCGGCGCCGCGACGCGCTGACACTGTGGCATCTCCTCACGCGCGGCACGCTGTCCGAACGCGAACGCGTCTACGATCGACTGGCAGAACTGGTTCCGCCGCCCGCCGCCGCAACTCGCGACGCGGTTTTGCAGAGCCATCGGGACGCGCTCGATCAGTGGTGGGACGCCCTCGGTCTGGAGAGCGCGACGTGGTGGAAGCTGTGGAAGACGAAGCTCAATCGCTAATCACTCATCACCGATCGCGAATCACTGATCGGCGAATCATCGAATCGTCGAATCACTGAATCGAGTATCCCGCCGCCAGCTCCGCCCAACGCCAACTGCCGGCCGCGAGGCGGCAGCGGCCAGCGGATCCCGGATCCCGGAGTACGGATCCCGGATTGAGGTGCTCCGTGACACAATTCCTGAATGCCAGAAACTGTCCAGAGCGGTGAGCTCGTCTATGTCAGCGGCGTGTCGCCTACGGTTGCCGGCGACGTTCCAGCTCAGACGCGGAACATCCTCGAACAGGTGCAGCGATCGTTGGCGAGCGTTGGTTCGTCGCTCGACCGCGTCGTCTCGGTGCTCGTCTTCCTCCGCTCCGCCTCGGACTTTGGCGCGATGAACGAGGCCTATCGCGGTTTCTGGAACGGCGACTTTCCGACGCGAACGACCATCGTCGTCGATCTCTCGAACCGAGAGACGCTCGTTGAGATGTCGATCGTTGCGGCGACGGCTGGCGCAGACCGGACGATCGTTCATCCGCGCGAGTGGGTGCAGTCACCGAGTCCGTACAGCTACGCGCTACGCACCGGCGACACGCTGTTTCTTTCCGGGCTCGTCTCGCGCCGCGGCCGCGACAATTCAGCGGTCACCGGAGATGTTGGTCAGCAGACACGCGTCATCTTCGACAATGCCGGTGAGCTGCTGCAGGCAGCAGGCCTCTCGCACGCACACATTGTGTCTTCGCGTGTCTACCTTCCCGACGCGGCTTCATTCGGAGCGATGAACGAGGCGTATCGCACGTACTTCCCCTCAGCTCCACCGGCGAGAGCGACAATTCGCGCGGCACTCGCCGGTCCTCAGTACTCTGTCGAGATTACGTTGATCGCCTCTGCCTCGCCACGCCGTGCGATCACGGAAGGGTTGCCGCCCGGCTTGAATCTCCCACTGAGTCCTGCGGTCGTCGCGGGGGATCGCGTGTACCTGTCAGGAGCGCTGGGCAACGACGAGACGAACCGGAACGACGCCGCCGCGCAGACGAAGGTGACGCTCGAGAAGCTCCGCAAGACACTGGCGTCGTCTCGCTGCTCACCTGACGACGTCGCCGAAGCGATCGTGTATGTGACGGACCCGGCGAACCTGCCCGCAATCGATCGCGAATACCGATCGTTCTTCGGCGCGCACAGTCCGTCGCGGACGACAATCCGCTGCGGCCTGGTCGCGCCTGACGGCCTGGTCGAAATTATGCTGACCGCGGCCACGGATATCACGGGCCGCGCCACGGATGAACACGGATGAACACGGATAGACCCGAAACGACATCGAGCGTCATCCGGCTGGGCGTTTCGGCGTGCCTTCTCGGTCAGGAAGTTCGCTTTGACGGGGGACACAAACGCGACGCTTTCTTGACCGATGAACTCGGAAAGCATGTGGAGTGGGTACCAGTGTGCCCCGAAGTCGAAGTTGGAATGGGCACACCGCGTGAGCCACTGCAGCTGGTCCGAGTGGGGGAGACGACGCGGATGGTGACGATCAACACGGGGATTGACTATACCGATCGGATGAACGAATGGGCCCGGACGCGTGTCGAACTGCTGGCGCGCGAAGACCTCGACGGATATGTCTTGAAGAGCAAGTCTCCGAGCTGCGGGGTGTGGAGCGTCGAGGTTGTGCGCACGGCAGGACCACCTGTCGTCGATGGGCGTGGGCTGTTCGCGTCGGTTCTCCTCGAGCGTTTTCCGCTGTTACCAGTTGAAGAAGAGCGACGACTCGCCGATCCCGTAGTGCGCGAGATTTTCATGGAACGTGTGTTCGCATACCGACGGCTGAAAGATCATGCCTGATTCATTCTCACCGTTTCGTCGGGTTCAAGTGATCCGGTTCGGCCGTCGCGCCGGCCGCCCGGCTGAGGACCTCGCCGCCACGGAGGAACCGCTTGAAGTCCGGCTGCATGGAAAACCCTTTGCGGTCATCATGCGCACGCCGGGATCCGACCGTGAGCTGGCGGCCGGCTTTCTCCTGTCCGAAGGAGTCATTCAGTCGCACGACGATCTCGGTGCCGTCGAACATTGCCGCCACCCCGATCATCCCGACGTCCACAACATCGTTGACGTCTACCTTGTCGGCACCGCAACCGAAAACGTGGCGAAACACCTGGAGCAGAGGCGGAACATCATGACGTCGTCGTCATGCGGATTGTGCGGCCGCGTGACGATCGAGTCGCTCCGGTGTCAGACGCCTCCGTTGCCGGTCGATACTCGCATCCGCGCGCAGATCGCATCGGAACTGCCGCAACAGTTGCGGACCAGGCAGTCGGTGTTCGACGAGACTGGCGGGCTTCATGCGGCGGGACTCTTTGCGCTGGATGGCACGTACTGCTGCTCGGCGGAAGACGTCGGCCGGCACAACGCTGTCGACAAGGTCGTCGGCACGATGCTTTTCGAAGAGCGAGTGCCTCTGCGGCAGCACGCGCTCGCGGTCAGCGGACGTGCGTCGTTCGAAATCGTCCAGAAAGCGTGGCTCGCCGGCATTCCTATCGTGTGCGCGGTGTCAGCACCCTCGAGCCTCGCCATCGAGCTCGCGGATGAAGCGGGAATCACACTTCTCGGCTTCGTTCGGGACGGAGGGTTCAACCTCTACACGCACCCGCAACGCATCGACGGAGTGTGAAGCGCGTTACACACTTCCCAGCTCGTCAGACGGCTCATCGTGCGGATATTGGCAAATAGCGGCGTTCCGAGTCGTTCAGTCGGTGGCACCCCGGTTGCTCGACCATCACTCTCAAGTGATGCGACGAAGTCTGGTGCTGACGGCGGTGCTCGCGGTTACTCTCGCCGCGTGGTGCGCAACAATCAAAGGCGTCATGCTCGCGGCTTCTCTCGTCCATGAGCTCGATCGGGCGAAGGTGCTCGCGAATCTCTTACCGCGTCCCCAGGCGACGATCGTCTACGACCGCTACGATCGTCCCGCATTCGCATTTTTTGTCGAGCAACGAATCGACGTTCCGCTCGATCGCGTGTCGCGGCACATGATCGATGCGCTCATTGCGGTCGAAGATCGCCGCTTCTTCTCTCATCACGGCATCGATCCGATCCGCATCGCAGGTGCAGCCTGGAAGAACCTTCGCGCCGGCCGCATCGTCGAGGGTGGCAGCACGATTACGCAGCAGCTCGCGCGCGCTTCGCTCTCGTCGGAGCGGACCTACGATCGCAAAATTCGCGAGATCCTGCTGGCCGCCGAGATCGAACAGCGTTACTCGAAGGCGCAAATTCTCGAGCAGTATCTCAACACGGTGTACCTGGGCGACGGCTACTACGGCGTCGAAGCTGCCTCGCAGGGTTATTTTGCAAAACCCGCCTCCGCCCTGGAGCTGCACGAAGCCGCGCTCCTTGCGGCGCTGGTTCGATCACCATCGAGCGACACTCCATCCATCGCTCCGGCACGGGCGCTGAAAAGGCGGAACCTGGTGCTTCGAGTGATGCAGCGTCAGCAACGTCTCTCTGACGAAGCGTTGCGAATCGCGAGCGCCATGCCGCTTCCGCGCCGGCAACGCTCGACGGATGTGGCGGCGCCTACCGCTGTCACGGCAAACGGACCGGACTCCGGGCTTTACTTTCAGGAGGAAGTCAGGCGCCAACTGTTTTCGATCTTCGGCGCCGACAAAGTGTTGCGCGGAGGTTTACGCGTGCACTCGACCTACGATCCCGAGCTGCAGCGACAGGCGGAGGCGGCAGTCACCGGGCGGATTGCGGAAATCACAAAGTCGAGACCGTCCGCCCGAGATCTGCAGGGCAGCTTCGTCGCCATGGACCCGATCAGCGGTGACGTGCGCGCGCTGATTGGAGGGCGGGATTTCAAGGCGAGCAGCTTCGATCGCGCAACCCAGGCACGCCGGCAGGCCGGCTCCGCGTTCAAGCCGATCATCTATGCGGCGGCGCTCGAGCGGGGCTACTCACCCGGGACGTTATTGCATGATCTCGACACGCCGATCGTCGCAGGCAACACGACATGGCTGCCATCCGGCGGACACGAGGATGTCGAGTACACGCTTCGCGCCGCGCTCAAAGTGTCGAGCAACCGTGCAGCCGCTCAGCTTCTTCAGCAGATCGGCGTGAGCGCCGCGGTGTACTACGCGCAGCGACTGGGCATCGAATCGCAATTGCCGATGGTTCCTTCGCTCGCACTCGGCACCGGCGAGGTCACGCTGCTCGAACTCACCACCGCCTATACCGCCTTTGCCAACCAGGGTCGAGTCGCCGCGCCGCGTTTGATCACGCGTGTGGACGATACCGCAGGCGTCGCGATCTACAGTGCCTCGGAGCGCCAGACCCAGGCGATCAGCGCGTCGACCGCGTACCTCATGTCGAGCATGTTGTCGGATGTGATCTCGAGCGGCACGGGCTCCGCGGTGAGAGCGTCCGGTTTCAAACTGCCGGCGGCAGGCAAGACCGGGACGACGGATAACTATGCCGATGCGTGGTTCCTCGGGTATACGCCGCATCTCGTTGCCGGCGTGTGGTTCGGTCTGGATCAACCCGCTCCAATCATGCGCGGCGGGTTTGCCGGCGTCGTGGCGGCACCCGCATGGGGCCGGTTCATGAAGGCCGCGACCGCGCATGACAAGCCAGACTGGTATTCGATGCCGCCGGACGTGGAGAAGGTCGCGATCTGTCGGTTGAGCGGCGCCCGTGCGACCGAGGCGTGCAAACATCAGCGGGAGATGTATTCGGTCGCGCGTGCAGATGGCTCGCCCCAACTCGTTTCAATCGATGCAGCGATGCTCGATACGGATGACGCCGCGAAGTCGCCGACGCTCGCTTCGAGTGAGCCGCCGGTTTACGAGGACCTGTTTCGGGTCGGCTCGGTGCCTCCGGAAATCTGCCCGCTCCACAATCCCGCAGCGTCGGAATCAGGTGTCGCGACCTCGTCGCTGAGCGCCAGTCCTGTCGTGCCTTTGCTGCTACCCGCGGCGTCTATATCCAAGGTGACTCCGACCGTCACACCCGCCGCGTCCGAGATCATCCTCGAGCGAGTGCTCGGCGCTGATGGCCTGATGCATGTTGTGATGCGACAGAGACGCTGAATCACTCATCACTAAATCACTCATCGCGAATCACTAATCCCTGAATCCCTGAATCCCTGAATCGAAAAATCTCTGGATCGACCCCGCTGCGCGGATTCGACGATTGGGCGACTTAACGGATTCGAGAATCCATGTGATTCAAGGATTCGAGAATCCGATGATTAAGGATTAGTGATTCCCGATCAGTGATTAGTGATGAGGGACTGCATTGCGAATGCGGTAGCAAGAGCCGCATTCGCAATGTGTCCCGTCCAGCAGATCCGACACTGCAGCCCGCGAGAGATGAGGCTCGAGCCGAGGAACGCGCTCATCGCAACGGCGGGGATCGTCATGACCAGCAGCCAGAGCGGCGCCCATGCTCGAAGCAGACCTATGGCAAGCACAGCGTAGAGCGACAGTCCGAGGAGCGCATTCGGCACGCCCAGCAGCGAAGCTCGCGGCGTGCGAAAGAGCACCGCGCATCCGCCCTCGTCGAGTTGACACACTTCAGGACCGGTCAGCCATGCGGGCAGTACCCGGTAGTGCCCGTACAATGCGGCCGCTGATGCGGCGGCTCCGGCAAGCAGCGCGATCCAAATCAGCATGTTCATTCGGGGTCTAGAAACCGCCCGCTGGAATCGCGGGCTGACATTGAGGGCACCAGTACGTTGATCGCGCATCGCGCCCTTGCTTGCGCATCTGGATCGCGGTTCCGCATCGGCGACAGGGAAGCCCGGCGCGCCCGTACACCCACAATCGATTTGTGCGATCGCTCCGGCCCGTCGTCCCCCGCAGTCCGCCGTAGGTTGTCATCAGCTCGCGTCCTTCGGAGACGTTGAGTTTCAACACCCGTCGGCTTTCCTCGACGAGTGATCGCACATTCGCTGCCGTGAGCTCCTGCACACGCGCCAACGGATTGATGCGACACATGAAAAGAATCTCAGACTTATAGATGTTGCCCAGTCCTGCCAGGACATGTTGATTGAGCAGCGCTTCGGCAATCGGCGAGTCTGGACGTTCGCGCAGATTCGCGATTACCTTGTTGGCGTCGAAATCATCAGTCAGCACGTCAGGCCCGAGGGTACGCAGGGCAGCGCTCCTTGCGACCTCCGATTCCGGCATGAACTCAGCCTCCGGAATGTTGAAACCGACAGCTTCGAAATCGGCCGTCGCAATGACGATGCGCATGTCCCGACGGGAGCGCCGCCATCTTTCGCCTGGGCGGTAGATGTGCCAGCTGCCGTTCATCCGCATGTGCGTTCGCAGCACGAGATCTCCGGAAAAATGCATCAGCAGATGCTTGCCTCTGGAGTGGACGCGGTCGATCGTCCGCCGGACAATCGGGGTATCGTCATTGACGCGATTCACCGACGGAAGTACGGACTCGAACGCGGTGACCTCCTTGCCAGCCAGCGCGCGATGCAACGTGCGCGCGGCACGAAAGATCGCGTCACCTTCAGGCATCGGCGTCGCCTGGGCGGTCTGAGGGTCGTCCGACCGCCAGCGCTGGAGCTTCGAGGTCGAACGCCTGGAACCCTGCCGCCTTTCGCATCTGGAAGCCCATGGCAGACGGGTGGAAGCCAGCATCGATCAAAAATGGCGCAAGCGGATGATCGGCGGTTGTGACGCCGTTGATCTCGGAAATGAGCAGGCCGCCTCTTCCATCCTCACCGCGCGCGATTGCCGCGATCCGTGCCGCAAGCGCGCGGCTGACCATAGTGCGAGCCGGCTCATCTTCCGGAAGATATGCAAGCAGTTGGCGTCCGCCGCGCGCCACGTAGCCAGCCATCGCACCGTCGACCAGGATGACGAGCGCGCCGACCGTCCGGGTGGGACCCCGGGCGACGCCCGGCTCGCCTGCGTTGAGCGCCGGCCACTTCAGCATCGTTCCGTACGGATTTGCCGGATCGGTTGCGGAGAGGACGATCGCATCAGGACGATCGCCAGGGCTCTTGAACGAGCGCATCAATTCGAGCGCTGCCGGCAGCGCAAACTGCATCGCACCAACGCCGCCGACGAAATACCCGCGCCGAATGCGTCCGGCGTCCTCCATCGCTTTCAGCACGTCGTAGACGGCGCTGAACCCACCCTCGATTCCTTCAGCGCCGGCAACCTCACGTGTCACGATCCCGTATCGCGAGAGAAGCTGCTGGGCTGTTGCGGTGGACCACTCGGTCGGGGAAACGGCACCGGTGAACCGATCGGTGGTGAGCGACCAGCGTCCTTCGGACGACGGAGGACCGATGCGGCGGCTTCTGAAATTCGTGCGCCTTGCTGATTTTCGCGTGCGCTTTTCGGGCGGTCGTGTGAACGCACGCAGCGCATGGAACGTGTCGTTGGTGAGCAGTCCCTTCCAGACCAGATCCCACAGCGCATCAACCGTCTCACCGGGGTAGCCGCCTCCAGCAGCCTCGTGAATCGGTGCAAAAAAGGATGCGCCTTCAGCTTCGAGATGCCTCAGAATCTCGCGTTCGCGAGTAGACAGTTCAGAGACCGCCGGCGGACGCCACAGCCGGCTCATGTGATCGGTCAGAAAGAGCGTCAGGCGCCCGTCGCGATCGCCGAGCGGCGCGATGCCGCACCATGTGACTTCGCCTGCGGCGGTGAGCGCGTCGAGATCCGCGGAGTTGTATCCCCGCACCCGCGCGCCCAGAATGTCCGACTCGAAGATCGACGCGGGAAGCGGAGCCCCTTGCAGGTTTTCGATCGCGTCGAGCAACGCGTCGACTCCGAGCCGCGGGCGCGACACCCCCTGCCAGCTTGTCAGAAGACGCCCGAAGACGGCGGCGTCGACCGGCTCGACTTCCTTGCGCAGGCGTGCCAGGGATCGCCGCCGAATCGACTGCAGCACGTCAGGATCGCACCACTCACGGCCGGTTCCCCCGGGCCGGAACTCGCCCTCCAACAGACGACTCGACGCGGCGAGCGTCTTCAAGATGCTCTCGGCGGTCGCGCGGCCGAGAGCATAGCGGGTTGCGAATTCCTGCGTCGTGAACGGGCCGTGCGTCCGCGCGTAACGCCGCGCGAGGTCCTGCGTCGCCTGTGGCGCAGGCGCGAGCAGCGACTCGGGCAGGCCAACGGGCAGTGGAACTCCCAGCGCGTCTCGGTACCGCCCGGCATACTCGACCGGGATGACTCGGGGCTGACCGCCGATATTGACCGTGATCGCACGGCGTGCGCGAACCAGCTCGGCGATCGCCGCCTTCGTCTCGATGCGCGCTCGCGCCGCGACTTCTTCCGCCGTCAGATCCCCGAGCCGCAGCAGCAGATCGTGAACGCCGTCGATCGATCGCGCGTGTTGTTCCGGATCGAGGTTCTGCAGATGACGCTCGATCGTCGCGATCGCATCGGCGTCGAGCAACTCGCGCAGCTCTGCTTCGCCGAGCAGCTCGCGGAGCTGCGACTGATCGATGGCAAGGGCCTGCGCGCGCCGTTCCGCGAGCGGCGCATCGCCGTCGTAGATGTAATTGGCGACATATCCAAACAGCAGGGCGGCGGCGAAGGGGGACGGCATCGCCGAATCGACCGTCGCCGTTCGGATTTCCCGCCGTTCGATCCGGCGAAGTGTTTCAACCAGCGATGGCATGTCGAACACGTCGCGAAGACATTCGCGATACGCCTCGAGGATCATCGGGAACGATCCGTACTGCGCGGCGACGGCGAGAAGATCCGCGGCACGTTTCCGCTGCTGCCACAACGGACTTCGCCCACCGGGGCGGCGTTTGGGCAGGAGCAGCGCACGGGCGGCGGCTTCGCGGAACTTCGCCGCGAAGAGAGCGGTCGCGCCAAGCTGTCGAACGACGAGGGCCTCCACTTCGTCGGAGGCCGGAATCATCAGATTCGGGTCAGGCGGATCTTCCGTCTCGGGAAACCTGACGACGAACCCGTCGTCGGTCCACATCGTCTCGACGTCGATGCCGGTTTCGGCTCGCGCGCGTTCCACCGCCGCCATCGCCCACGGCCCGTGAATTTTTCCGCCGAACGGCGTCAGGACACAGATCCGCCAGTCGCCGAGTTCGTCACGACACCGCTCGATCAGGATGGTGCGATCGTCGGGAACGATGCCGGCAGCCGAGGCCTGATCCGCGAGATAGCGAATGAGGTTTTCGGCAGCCTGATTGTCGAGATCGTGATGCTGAACCAGGCGCTGCACCGCCGCCGACGCGGGCAGGTGACGCAGTGTTCGAACCAGTTCGCCGATCTGTCGCCCGAGCTCGAGTGGACGCCCTGCCGCATCGGCTTTCCAGAACGGCATCTTGCCGGGTTCGCCGGGCGCCGGCGAGACGAGGACGCGATCGTGCGTGATCTCTTCGATCCTCCAAGTTGAGGCGCCGAGCAGGAACCTCTCGCCGACGCGGCTCTCGAACACCATTTCTTCGTCGAGCTCGCCGACGCGCGCCTGGGGGCCGCGTTCACCGACGAGAAACACTCCGTAGAGCCCGCGATCTGGAATGGTGCCGCCATTGATCACCGCGACGCGCTTGGCTCCCTCACGCGCGATCAACCGGTTCTTCAGTCGATCCCACGTCAGGCGCGGTCGCAGGTCCGCGAAATCGTCGGACGGATACCGTCCTGACAACATGTCGAGCACACCTTCGTACACCGATCGACTGAGCTCGGCGAAGGGCGCGGCGCGCCGGACTGTGTCGAACAACGCGTCGACGTCCCACTCCTCGTTCGCCACGATGGCGACGATCTGCTGCGCGAGCACGTCGAGCGGATTGCGCGGATAGCGGCTCGACTCAACCCGGCCTTCGTGCATCGAGCGTGTCACGGCGGCGCACGCGACGAGATCGCCTCGGAACTTGGGAACGATCACGCCACGACTCGCGGCGCCGATCGTGTGTCCGGCGCGTCCAATGCGCTGCATCCCGCTCGCAACCGACGGCGGCGCTTCGATCTGGATGACGAGATCGATCGCGCCCATGTCGATACCGAGCTCGAGCGAGGAGGTGGCAACGAGGCCCCGAATCGTGCCCGCTTTGAGCCGATCTTCGACCTCGATCCGCTGTGGCCGCGCCAGCGACCCATGGTGGGATCGCACCAGTG
>Ga0170475_107388973_pt1 | contig 14220 bp, 13 predicted proteins | sample Soicark_Litter_5_FD_111474 | JGI IMG/M metagenome (GOLD analysis project Ga0170475, IMG submission 111474) | Avena fatua rhizosphere microbial communities from Hopland, California, USA. Combined Assembly of 48 SPs | reverse complement strand
GATAATTTATTTTGCTGATTACTAAATGTCTTTTCCGAGCTGTTCGTAAAGATTTTTGACAATGCATTTATGTTTTTTTTTGATTTTGTTGTTAACATGCTTTTTTTAATTTTTAGTTTTATACCAAATTTGTTTGCTTTTTTTCTTTTTGTAGTATTTATTACTATTATTTTTCTTGTTCAGGAGATATTATTATTGATAAATATTGGCGTGGGTGGAGAATTTCCTGATTTTTCCCCTTGTGAATTTATTACGAATAACGGCGCTAACAAAATTGATACAATGTTTACTAGTAATAATTTTACAGGTGTGCTTCAAAGTCATTCTATACTTGATTTTTGAAAAGAGCCCAGTTGAAAACATAAAGATTCTTCTTGTTTGTCTTCATCCGATTTTTCAAAGTTACATGAATTTTTAAATATTAAAGTAGAGGATTATGCTATACTTGTGACGGATGATTATCGTTCTAACCTTATTGACTCCACTGGAGTTAGTGATAGGAGAGCTACATCGGAAATTATTGTTAGAAGTATAGCTTCAACTGCCTTAAATGAGACGTATCCAGTTGCAATTATAGATATTTTTACATATATGAAAAACCATAATGTTACTTTTTCTAATATTAATGATACAAAGTTACTGGCGGTCGAGCTTGTTTTAAAACGTTTGGTAGGTTATCCACTATGGGGTAAAGATGAGGTCGATGTAATTAATTTTTTAAATGAACATCATCTCCCTTTATATATATTAGATAAGAATCTTTCTGATGAAGAATTCATTGCTAGATTTATCTTAGATTTTGACGGGTCTATCAAACGTTCTAATTCTGACATTGAGTTTTTGATTCCACAATTTATTGATAACTTTTTACGCGCGGTTCCGGTTATTTCGGATGATTTTTCTATCAATAAACTAAAATGTGAGGTCAATCACAAATTTTTAGAAGGTGAATTGACTTTCCGCAAAATGTCTCGAAACGAGCCATTACATCTTGGTAGCGCACCTTTAATTGATCAAACTTTTGAGTACCAATATAAAAAATATTTACAAATTGCTGATGACTGTGATTGTTTTGAGTACGTTCTTAATAAAATTTCTCCTAAATTTTGTTTTGAGAGTCCCAGTTTTTTTTATTCGGCGACCATCGGTAAAAAAGATATGGCTAATTATACTTTTATATCGGACAAAGTGACTTCAGAAGTTCATTTATATAATTACTGACACAGGGCTGGGGTTCATAGGGATGCTGATGTGGACACTTTTGAATTTGGTAATCATTGAAGAGAGCAGAGAAGGTTACACAGTTATGATCAATACTATACTCCTGCTAATGAGGAAGTTAAGCAGGCAAATGAATTTAGAATTCAACTTTTCAATAAAGGTTATAAGGAAAGTAAAGACTTATTTAATTATCATGTTAGTAAATCTCAAGAATTGTTTTCTAAAGAATTAAAAATATCTAAAAGTCTTGCAGAATCTAATCCTATTTTATTAAAAGGTTCAAAATTATTAACGGAAATTGACGTTCTTAAATATCATGTAAATCTTAATAATAATGATTTTAATATATTACGTCAGATGAAGTTAGTAATCTCAAAAGATATAGATGAGGTTTTATCCGAACGTAATGCAGCTGCTTTTTCTCGAAATTTCGAAGAAGAGCTTTATCAGACATTTAAACTCGAAGCATTGTACGGGGAGCAAAAACTTATAAATGATCAAATATTTTATTTTAAGTCTTTACTTGGTGATTCTCAATGTTTACTTAACAAAGCGTATGGTGAGTTATTTGATTTCCTCAAAGAAGCACATATTTCACATGTAACCCGTGATCAACTTGAAGAAAGGCTTAAATTTTTGAAGTCTAATTGATCGTCTGCTAGAGTAGGAAAAGAAAATGTTTTAAAAGAAGAAATTCTTAAAAATTGTTCACACGGCGATTCCTTAGATTTTCTTAAACGTCTCAAGAGACAAGAACCAATTCCTTTTTATAATATTCCTCAAACTTCATATAGTCCTTTTGATATAGGAAGATCCCAACTTAGTATACTCCCAAAACCTAAATATTAACCAAATAATAAAAAATCATGTTTCTTTCATTATTCAATTGATTATTAACTAATTACATATCATTTTTTATCTTATCTTGTTTATTTCTTTTTATTTTAAGTTTTTCAATTTTCATAATTCAATCTTTTTCCAATTTTTCTAAAAATAGTGTTTTATCACTTATTCAAAGTAATTCTATAACTATTAGTATTTTTATGTTTTACTTATTTTTATTTTTGACAGTATTATTGCATATATATACTCTTTTTATTTTTACTCAATATATGACAATAGCTACAAATGAATCACTTACCGCGTACGATTATTTATCGTTCGAAGGTTTAAACTTAACCCTTAGTCTTGATCCGTTATCTCTTCTGTTTATTATTTTGTTAACTTTTTTAATACCCGTTTGTATGATTATTTATGGTACTACAACTTGTTTGTTTTTATGAGAAAAAGAAAGTGTTTTATTGATTTATGGAAGTGGTATTTATAACAGTACGTATTCACCCGTTAATAATACGTTTTTCGGTGTATTGCTGTTGTTAATATCTCTTGAATGAGTTCTTTTTAATTTATTTACTGTTATAAATTATTTTTCTTTTTATATTTTTTTGAACTTTCATTAATTCCTACATATCTTTTAATTGCACTTTTGGGGGTACGTATAAATAAAATTAAAGCGGCATACTATTTATTGTTTTATACTTTATTGGGGTCCTTTTTTTTTATTATCCCACTATTTTATTTTATATACTTTTTTGGAATTACAGATATTGCGCGCATTTCAATTTTTGTTCAATCAGGTGATGTTTTATATTTTCATGTTATTTATCTTTTTCTGTTTTTTGCTCTAGCCATAAAAATACCAATAATTCCATTTCATATTTGATTACCGGAAGCACATGTTGAAGCTTCCACAGAAGGTTCAGTTATTCTAGCAGGGTTGTTATTGAAGATTGGTAGTTATGGAATTATTCGACTTCTTATATTACCCTTCCCCTATTATAGTGTTTTTTTCCAGCCTTTGGTTTTTACCATTGCAATAGTTGGTATTTTATACTCATCTTTCCTTTTATTAATACAATTTGATCTTAAAAAAATTATAGCTTATTACTCTATTATTCATATGAATTTTGCATTATTTGGATTATATTCAAATGATACTTCTGGTTTACAGGGGGGTATTTATATTGTTTTAACTCATGGAATTACTTCAAGTATTTTATTTATTTTTGTTGGTTTTTTATACAGTAAATATCATACAAGGTCTCTAAATTTTTATAGGGGTTTAATTCATACTTATCCGGCTGGTGTTTTCTTTTTATTTATTTTTACTTTAGGAAATGTACCTTTTCCCGGTACGGGCGGTTTCAACGGAGAATTCCTTGTTTTTTCCTCTATTTTGAATTATGGGTGATTTTACGCTAGTATTATTTTTATTCCTATTATTGTTAGTGCCTTTTACTCTTTTTATATTTTTACTCGTGTTTCTTATGGATTACCAAAATATATGGAATTTTTTTAAGTTATGATAATAATATAATTTTTCAAAATAAAGAATATTTTCTTTTTATAATTTTTAGCTTTTGAATATTTTATACAGGACTTTTTCCAACTTTCTTATTAGAATCTTGTTTATTTATAGGGGAAAATATTAATAAAACGTATGTTCTATACTTCTAATAACCCATTTTTACCAAAAATAAATAGTGGTCCTGAGAATTATTCTTTTGAGAATCTTCTTGTACGTTATATAGGTTGATTTTTGTGAAAAAGTGTATCGTGACTTGAAATTAGAGATAAACATTTTCATTGTGTGTTTGATACGGATTTTATAAGTTTAATATACTTACTTCGGTATTCATCTTTTTTTAGATTCGTTTACTTTATTGATTACACAGCGTTTGAGGATGAGACGGGGGAGATTTCACCTTTTCTGATTTTATGTTCGCCTTTAATGAATATTCGACTTGTACTAAAAAGTTATACGCAAGATCAACAACATTGGATTTCTTTAACAGCAGTTTATCCCGGTATAAATTGATCAGAGAGGGAAGTGTATGATATGTATGGAATTACTTTTAAAAACCATCCATCTTTACGCCGTATTTTGATGGATTATGGAATAACTTTTTTTCCTCTTCGAAAAACTTGTCCAACAAGTGGCCCTGAAGAATTATATTATAATCCATCTACCCATTTAACTTCTTATCGATCTGTCAGTCAAATTTCAGAAGAAAGAGCTTCCTTATATAAGTCTATTTTTTATTATCCTATAGAGTTCACAACAATATCGCTGGTTGCCATTGATTTTTATAAAGAGTTTACATATTTAATTACATTTTTCACGTTTTTTTCTTCAATTCTTTGTATTTTATTATTTGTATCATATGTTTTAACTACATTTTTACGTGGGGTAGATTTTTTTAGTAGTAAGTGATATGAGTGTGGATTTGACTCTTTAGGGGTTACTCGCGGAGTCTATGATATACGTTTTTTTAGGGTAGTTATTTTATTTATACTTTATGATCTTGAACTTTTATATCTTTTACCTTGAATTATTATGATTTTGAAAGTTGAAGGTGGCGTTGTATTATATAGTCTTCTATTTTTTTATTTTTTATTTCTGATTATTTTAGTTTTTGCAGTTGAGATTGGATGATCCGTTCTTCAGTTAGATGAAAAAAAACATTCATGATAAAGTTTATTAATTTCTTAAGGGAGAAAAAACAAATGTTTTTTGAATATGTTTGAAGTGCGACTAAAAATTTAAATGCACAAAAAATAAAACAAAGTCTTAGCGTTTGCTTAGAGAATGCAATTTTTTTCTTTAAAATATCTATTTTTCTTATTTATTTTTTTATAGGTTTTATTGTTCTTCTTTCTAAATATCTGATTGAGCTATTATTAACTTTTGTTTTTAATTTAACTAAAAAGTTATTTGTTAAATTTTTTACTTTTTTAAAATCTTCTTTAAAATCTTTATTTCATTCTGTATTCTCATTTTTTAAAACTCGTTTTATTTCCATAAAAGAGTATGTTATACAAAATCCTTATAAAACTCTTTTATACATTATTATATGTATTGTTTTAATTATTTTTTTTACATTTTTTATTCTACCTTTTTTTATAGATAGTGTGCCTGGTGCTCGCGCATCAGAAATTTCTTCCGATTTACAGTCTTTAATTGATCGCTTTAATTCAGAGTGTTCTATTTTAAAAACGTTTATCTATCATAAATGTTCTTGTCACGATACGATAACGTCCATAATTTATTATGAGTTTAGTGTAATTGAAAAGCTTTTAGAACAGATAAGGGGGGTTGAATCGGCAATTGATCCTTCTCACCCCATTTATAATCTATTAGAGTCCAAGTTTAATGAGCTGCGGGATCTGTATTCAGGAATGGAATGTCCTCCCCGTACTCCTTCTAGTTCAGGCCATCCTATTATTATTGATAAAAATATTTCAGCTGAAAAGATTCTTGAAGAATTTAAAGAGTTTAGTAAATATGTTGAAGATAAAGGTTTACTTCCTAAAGATAATATTGGGGGGGGCCAAGTGTTTTCTGAGGACACAACTGTTAAGGATATTGTTGAGGATATTAATAAAGATATTAATAAAGATGTTAAAGCTGAGGACACAACTGTTAAGGATACTGAGTCTGCCGAAGATTTTGAAAAGCTTCAAAAAGAAACTCGTGAATTTGAAGATAAGATACTTAAGCATATTGCTAAAAATATTGAAGATGTGGAGTGTCTTAAGAAGTGTTTAAAAGATTTTAAAGAGGCCGAAAAAATGACTATTATCAAAGATTTTGATCATCAAATGTTGGAAAAGGAGCTTGAGAGGCTTAAAGATCTGATAGAAACGTTGAGTAAAAAATAAATGATAATAAATTTTTTTGAATTTATTAAATTATTTAAAAATTTACTGATTGTTGAGAATTCATTTACTTTTATTATCATACATCAATTTGTAAAAAAAATTATTTATTTTTATCACTGCTATGTACCATAAACGGCTTGTATTCGCTATTTTACATTTTTTTATAGCATTTATATTTTATTTATTTTTATTTTCTCCTATTTTTTTCTCAGCGGAATTACCTATTCACTCTGAAAATAGTATAATAGCCGAAAGGTTGGTGTTGGATTTTGACTCTTCTTATGCTCTTATTAGGGAATGTATTACATCTTGTGATTTTAAGAACGACGGTATACAATCTCTAAAGTTTCGTATAAGTCTTATACTAGACTTATTAATACGGTTGCGGACAGATTTGTTGATCATAGAGATTATTTCACCGTTTAACGGTGATACTGCTATGATAGCAACGTGTAAATCAAAATTTATAGAAATAAGTGCAATATCTGCTAAGTTTATTGCAGCTGCTTGCAAGGCTCGTCCTCGAATGTGTTTTGGTAATGTACGTCAAACTTCCGCTTGATATGTTAAAGCTTTTTGATCGGTTTTCAATGTTTATTATCCTTTTATATTGGGTGTATTTGCTTATCTTATATGATGTTATGATGTACTCGCTTATATTGGTGCTTATTTTTATTCAGATAATTCTGACGAGATTATTAGTAAATTTCTATTTAACGTGAACAATATGCTTTTAGAATTGTGGGATGTATTTAAGGATATATCCAAAGGTTGATTAAAAACAGTTAGCGAGGTGTTTCAAGTATTAAAAGATTTTTTAGAATGGTTTTTTGGCTTTGTTTGATCATTCCTTAAGTGGGTTTTAAATTGCTTATGAGATATTATAAAAGATATATTATCGCCTGGATCAAAATAATAAATGATGAAAAATTTTTGAGAATTTATACAAAAACTATTTAGTGAATTATTAACTCTTTTTTGAAAATTTACAAATTGATTTACCAATTCTATTGACTATATGGCAGCACAATATTTTCCTTCAATGAGAAATAAATCTCTTGAGTTTTATAAAAAATTTTTTTCTGATCTAGAAAGTTCTTCTCTCTTTTATAGATCATTATTTTTTTCAATCGAAAAAGATATAAAAACTATATTTGTAATGTTTTCAACTCCCTTTTTTATAACACGTTTATACATTTTTTTTGTTGTTATGCTTTTTGTAGTTTTTTTTTATTGCAATTTTGAGGTGAACTCTATTACAGCGGTTTTTTACGGTTATATAGGGAATAAAAATTTTAAACCTATTATATTTTTTTTTTCTTTAATCTTTTTCGTTTTTAACTTATGGTACCATAAAACGAATTTATACTATTTTCCTTTTGTTTTTTATGTTATCTGGTTATTTAACTTTATGTCTTTAATTACTTTACTTTTTTCATGAAATTTCTTGATTTTTTATATAAGTTTAGAAAGTTTTGCTTTAACATCATCATTTCTAGTTTCTTATGGAATTACTGTTCGTGAACGTGAAATTGGTCTAACTTATTTTTTTATAAATATGTTTGCTTCTCTTCTTTTTATATTCTCTTTTGCATTATTTAATCACTGCTACGGAACTATTGATTTTTCCACTATTGCTGTTATAAATCATTCATACGTAGAATACACGGCAGAACTCTATATAGCTGTTTTTCTTTTTATTTTAGCTTTTTTCGTAAAGTTGGGTGTTCCTCCCTTTTCGTTTTGAGTGATTGATTTATATTCTTTATTAAACAGAACACTAATCATTTATTTGATGGTAGTTGTAAAGTTTATTTTATTATTTTTTTTAGGAAATTTTCTTATTTCTTATTTTCCGAATTTTTTTCTTATTCCATATTTTACTTATTTTTTTGTATTTATTGGTTTTGTATTAATAATGTTTTTCCTACATCGTATATATACAGAAACTGATATTATGTCTTTTTTAGTAGGAACTTCTTTAGTAACAACGGGCAGTTTTATTTTTATGCTTCCTTTTATGGGTTCTTTTTTCGTATTTTACGTATTTTCTCTTGTTACCTATTTTACTTTTTTTCTATTTTTTTTTAATTTTTATATTTTCGATCAGAAATGACGAGGGGGATTATATTACGTCTATTTCAGATGTTGTTTATATTACGAATAAATTCACTCGAGTGCTTTTTCTTTTTTATATTTTCTCTTTTTCGGGTTTTCCACCTTTCTCCATTTTTTTTTATTAAATTTTATATTTTTAGTTTTGCTTTAGGGGTATCATTCTGATGAATTGTTTCTTTTTATTTTGTTGCTGCAATTTACTCTGTTTACTATTATGTTAAGTTGTTAAAGATGATATTTTTTCATCCTGCTATTGATTGATCTAAAAATATACTTGGAGAGCAAAGTGGTAAGAGGTATTTTTTAAATTGTTCACCATTTATGCTGATTTGTATTGGTGGTTCAGCGCTTTTTTTAAATACATTAGCGTTTGCTATTTTTGATTTTATTATATTTAGTTCATAAAATTTATGTTGAAGGCATCATCAGTAATAAATAATATTGTTAAATATTACATGTATTTTGTATTCTGTATTTTTAGTTTTTCTTATTTTTCGTGAAATTTGATACCGGAATCTGGTTTATTTTTTATCTCTTCGTTGCCTATATATGTAAATGGCGGCTTGTATTATTATCAATCTTACATTCAATTGATAACACCTTCTTTATATTTGGATAATATGGAAGTTTTTATTTTATTCTTTTTGCTTGTTTTTGTTATGACATTAAGTATTTTGAATTATATTCATTGATTTAACTATGATAAAAAGGATGAATCGACGTTTATTTATGTATTATCTTTGAAAAATTCATTTTCAAAGTTGCATAGTACTTTTTCTATTTCTGTTTTTTTTATAAATGATTTTTATGTATTTGATTCTATTTTAGGGGGTATAACGGAGATTTTCACATTTCCCTACATTATTTTAAGTTTTTTTCTTTTTTTTCTTTTATATGTTTTATATTTTATTCAAATACGTGCCGGTTTTAATTTCTACAGATTACTATTACTTTGGGAATGTGTATTTTTTTTCCCACTTTTTTTATTTTTATATTCAAGTTACCTTTTTTCTTTAATTACCGGAGTTTTGTGTTTTGTATTTATTTTGGGTGTTTTAGTTTTGGAAAGTGTAACAGCTGTCGTGTTATTTATTTCTTGAAATTATTTTAAATCGTTTTCTAATATAAAAAATAACAGATAAAAAAATGCTTCAATTAAATTTAGTATTAATATCTTTTTTACAGTTTATTATTATTTTTTTATTTGGACGTTTTTTAGGAGAGAGGGGTTGTGCGTTTTTTTCGCTTTTTTGTTCATTTATTTTCTTTTTTTTTAACCTATTACTTTTAACAAAGTTTGTTTTATGTGGGGAGGTCACATATATCTTTTCATCCGTATGGATTATCTCTTATGTTTATGAAATTTATTTTCAATTTCTTTTTGATGGAGTTTCCCTTTTAATGCTTTTTTTAGTTTCAATTGTTTCAGGAATTGTTCAGATCTATTCATTTGATTATGTTCAAAATGATGCATTGAAGCTTAAGTTTATTTCCTATTTATCCATTTTTACTTTTTTTATGGTATTACTAATCAGTAGTGGAAATTTACTAATTCTTTTTATAGGTTGGGAAGGTGTAGGTTTAGCCTCTTTTTTATTAATTAGTTTTTGATCTACACGCGTTAGAGCTTGTAAAAGTAGTTTAAAGGCAGTTTTATTTAACAGGGTTGGGGATATGGGTTTTATATATGCGTTTGTTATTTTATTAGTTTATGTAGCATCGTTAGAATATGAAACCTTGTATGCTTCTGTTTATTTGATCTCTCCCTACATGTTTGATACAATAATATTCCTTTTTTTTATCGGTGTTTTGAGTAAATCGGCTCAGCTTGGTTTACATTTATGATTGGAAGATGCTATGGAAGGACCTACACCTGTATCGGCGTTAATTCATGCAGCTACAATGGTAACTGCGGGAGTTTTTCTTTTTATTCGTCTTTCCTTTTTTTTGGTGAATGGGTCTATTATGGTAGGTAGTTTTATAGCTTTGATCGGATTCAGTACAGCATTTATTTCCTCGCTTACAGGTTTATTTCAAAGTCATATAAAAAGAATTATTGCATATTCAACTTGTAGTCAATTAGGTTACATGGTCGGAATTATTGGTCTCTCTGGTTATTTTTATTCATTATACCATTTAATTAATCATGGGTTTTTTAAAGCTTTATTATTTCTCTCATCAGGTTTAATAATTCATATCTTAATGGATGAACAAGATCTTAGGAAAATGGGTGGACTTCTTTCTTTTTTCCCCGTAACCTACCTTTTTATGTTAGTTGCTTCTTTCTCATTAATAGGATTCCCTTATCTTTCTGGATTTTATTCAAAAGAGTTTATCCTTCAATATATTTGTATTTCTAATTTTTCTTTATCTTTTTTATTTTATCATCTTGCTATTTTTACTATTATATGTACAACATTTTATTCTTGTAGATTACTTCTGTATGTTTTTATTTTATTTCCATCTGGAATTTTTTCAGTTTACAAAAAAATAACTATGGCGAATTATGATTTAATTGCAGATATCCTTTTTATACTATTTTTTTTATCGATTTTTTCCGGATACTTTCTTTCCGATTTCTTTTTCGGTTTGGGATCTACAATATTTGACGGTAATATATTATGAAAGGGTGATGATCTCTTATTAAATGAGTTTGCTTTATATAATATTTTTTTGGTGATTTCTTTTAAGTTCTACCCATTTTTAGCTATATTTCTTGGAATCTTATTGTCTTTTTGTTTTATATATTTTTCATTTTCATTATCAATTTTTTATTTCTGTCAAAGAATTTATCATTTTATTTTTATTTTATTCCAGCAGGGAGGTTTTTTTAATTATTTTTATTTAACTAAAATTGGTAAAAATTTTGTAAATTTAGGCTGATTTTATTTTTTATTTGATAAATCTTTTTAGAACTATTTTTTCCTATTTTTACAAAAAATTTTATGTTTAATTTATCCGGAAAAATTTCTGTTATTTATAGTAATTATTATTATAGTTTTTATGTAAGTCTTTTTTTCTTTTTATACTTATATATTTATATTAACTAGTATCCTTATATTTTTTATATTACAATAATACAAATGTCCCTTATTCTTTTACTACTGCTGATTATTTTTTTTTTGAACATTTTATTAACTATTGCTATTTTTACATACTTAGAACGAAAGATTCTTGGAGTTATTCAATATAGAGAAGGTCCCAATCGAGCAGGACTTTTCGGGCTATTACAACCAATTGCAGATGCCTTAAAGTTATTATTTAAGGAAATTATTTTTCCTCGCCTTGCAAATAAATTTTTTATTTTTTTTTCTCCGTATTTATTATTGCTTACTTCTCTTATGCTTTGATGTTTTTATCCTTTTCAGAATGGGCCTATTATATCTTTAGAGGGGGGGCTTCTTTTTATTTTCATCCATTCTATGATTGGTGTATATGCCCTTTTTATTGCCGGGTGGGGAACAAATAGTCGATATGCTTTACTCGGATCAATTAGAGCTATTTCCCAAATGGTGTCGTATGATATAATTATTTTATTATCAATTTTACCAATTGTGATTTATAGTTCATCGTTATCTTTGGATATTATAGCTTTCTTTCAGAAAAATTTTATTGGTTTTCTTTTTTCGTTCCCTTCAGCTTTTTTCTTTTTGTTGGCTATTTTTGCGGAAACTAATCGAGCTCCTTTTGATTTACCCGAAGCTGAGGCCGAATTAGTGGCGGGTTACAATCTTGATTACTCATCGTTTGCATTCGCTTTTTTTCTTTTTGGGGGAATATGCAAATATGATAACTATGAATGTAATTTTTGTATTTTTATTTCTTGGAGGATATACTGGGTTTTTCATTTTTTTAATTAAAATTATTTTTTTATTATTTTTGATGGTTTGAGTCCGTTCTAGTTGACCACGTTTCAGATATGATCAGTTACTTTCTTTATGTTGAAAAGATATTTTTCCACTTGTTATCGCATGAGATATATTTTATATAACAATACTTCTATGAACTCAATTTTTTTAGAATTTTTTTATTTAGTTTTAGTAATATTTACGTGTATTCATTTTTTTAAAACCAAAGATGCAATAATATCTTTATTATCATTCGTAGTTATAGCATTTTTATTTTTTTTCCTTGTACTATTCACTGGGTATGGTTTTATTGCCATGTTTTACTTATTATTGTATTTATCTGGAATATTAACTATCTTTTTATTTTTATTATTCTTTTTAAGCAGTCAAAGTTATCATTTCGAAAATAAAAAATCTTAATGTTTGCAATAGTGCGGAAAAGACTGAAACAAAAGTCTGCTGTTTCCAAACAATCATTGGAAAAGAGTGGTAGTGTTTCTTCAATTTTTGTTGAAGAGTATTGCTATTTTACTATTCTAAAATATATAGAGTTTGAAATAAAAAATAATGTATAAAAAACTATCAGAAGAACGGCGGCGTCCCAAGAGACCGTATATGCTTTCTTCGTGGGAAGTACAAGTTTATCCCGATGATTTATCAATTAGTAAGTTTATTTTTAAGTTTGATCATTTATCTCCTGCCTTATCCTATAATTTACTAACTACAATTATGAGTATTTCTACAATTGAAGAAATAGAAGTTAGGTTATTTTTGGGGGATGAGGAGCGTCCTTTTGCATTAATTACAAATCATAATGTTTCCGATTTTGTATCAAAAATTCCTTCTTTATTATCTTTATTAAATAGATTGTCGTTTGTTAATTCTGGAATTTCTTTTTTTACTCTTTTTATTTATGTTCCTTCTAAAGGTTCAGAATTTTTTCTGCGTCATTATAAATTTGTCTTATTATATAAAACTTTAGAAAATAAAGGGTCTTCTTTATCTTTTCTTTTACATTTTTGTGCTGTTTGCAGATGACATGAAATTGAGAATAATGAATTTTCTTATCCGTATTATTATCCTCGTTACTTAAAGTTTGATACAGCCTAAATTTTTTTTATGAGATTTAATTTAAGTCGTTGTTATTTACTTAAAAGTGATGGTATTGTAAAGGCCGGTGAACCTATTATATGATCGGGCGGAACTCCTTATGGTGAACTTACAATAACGGATGGAGCTTTTTACATTGATGGTCAGCTGTATCCTTCTGATTCATTGGAGAACGGTTGAGGGTCGTTGTCTCCCGGTAATACTAATTATGCTTGAAATTTTGGTTCATTGTATTATTTTCCTATTCCGAAAAATATCGAGTTTAGGCGTAAGAAACTGTAGTAATTTGTTTTTTTGGTAATTGAGTTATTCCCCAAAACGGTGTATAGAAACTTATTTTTTATTGATATATTGTAATTTTTTTTTTTTTAAACGGTGTGTAGAAATTTATTTCTTATTGATATATAAATTATTATTCAAAATAGTGTATAGACGTTTTTATTTCTTATTGATATACAGACGATTTTTACATATTATTTATATCTAGATACAATAAAAAATAAAATGAAAATTTTATCAAATATTATAAATTATGTAAAACAGTTAAACGTGTACGAGATTTTAACCTCAACTGATCATAAAACGATCGGGAAATATTATATGATTTTTGGCGGTTTTTCTGCAATTATTGGAACATTTTTATCTTATTTTATCAGACTTCAGTTGTCTTCTGTGTTTGATCTATTTGCGGGAAATTACCAATATTACAATGTTGTTATTACCTTTCATGGGATTATTATGATCTTCATGTTTGTTATGCCAGTGCTCATAGGAGGTTTTGGAAATTACCTCGTTCCTATCAGTCTAGGAGCTCCAGATATGGCATTTCCGCGTTTGAATAATGCAAGTTTTTGACTTATGCCTTGTTCTTTACTATTCATGTTTTTTTGCTCTTTTATTTGATCAGGGAGCTGGAACCGGATGAACGATGTATCCACCATTGTCGACAAGTTTATATCAGCCTGGATTAAGTGTAGATTTTTTGATTTTATCTCTTCATTTAGCCGGTATTTCTTCTTTATTGGGGGGAATTAATTTTATTGTTACTTTTGTTAATTTAAGAACAGTAGGTTGATTTGATGTATCTATTTACGCTTGATCTATTTTTGTTACGTCTATTTTAATTGTTTTAGCTGTTCCTGTATTAGCAGCCGGATTGACAATGCTTTTGACTGATAGACATTTTGGAACAACCTTTTTT
>Ga0170475_101012195_pt1 | contig 14231 bp, 13 predicted proteins | sample Soicark_Litter_5_FD_111474 | JGI IMG/M metagenome (GOLD analysis project Ga0170475, IMG submission 111474) | Avena fatua rhizosphere microbial communities from Hopland, California, USA. Combined Assembly of 48 SPs | reverse complement strand
GATCGCGTTAAAGCGGTGCAGGACCGAGAGGGTTGAGGAGGAATCATGCGGGTCCGGGCCCGGCGTGCCCTGATCGTCGACTCCGCAATCGGGCTGATATTGGCGGTGACCGCCTGGATGGCCTCCTTCTACGCCTGGGACCGTGCAGCATTCGACCGGCCCCCCGAAGCCAATCCAACACAGTGGCGGCATGGACCCCCCGGTCGCATGATCAGCACCGTTGATCCTTCTCCCTGGGTGCTGCCTGCGGTCATTGTTCTGGGGTTCGGCATCGCAATAAGACGTGTGTGGCCCCGTACTGCCTTCGTTCTGACAGTGCTAGCTGTTGGCACTTACCTGGCAACCGGTGCCACCTTCGGACCGATCTTTCTAGCCCCTGCCCTTGGCGTGTACGCGATGGCAAGCGGTACCCGGCTCTTCGCCGATCAGACGCCGCCCGATTCTCTGGGTCAGACGATGCCACCGCTCCGCACCTGGGCGCCGCTGCTGATCTTGTTGATACCGATGATCATGGCTGGGTACTGGCGGGAGCCGTTTCTCGGACTCCTCGACCCGGCCTTCTACGGAACTCTGCTCAGCGCCTTCGCCATCGCCGTCGTACCCGCCATGATCGCTTTGCTGATCCGCGCCCGACGGGAGAGTGAACGAGACATCCGGGAGCAGGAGCGTCGTCGCTACGCCTACGAGGAACGACTGCGGATCGCACGCGACGTCCATGACGTGGTAGGCCACAGTCTTGCCGTGATCACCATGCAGGCTGGAGTGGCGCTTCACCTGCTGGACAAGGAGCGCGCCGAGCAGGCGCGTCCCGATCGAGTAGCCGACTCCCTCGAGGCGATCAAGAAGACCAGCCGTGAGGCGCTGGCCGAGCTGCGAACCACACTTGAGGTCTTCCGATCGGACTCTGATGAGGCTCGCAGTCCATCGCCTGGACTTGGTCGGCTCGATGCCCTGGTGGATGGGCTGCGCTCGGCCGGTCGAGAAGTGACCGTAGTACGGAATGGCTCTAATGATCAAGGCTTGTCGGCCGCCGTCGATCAGGCCGCCTTCCGGATCATCCAAGAATCGCTCACCAATGTTGTCCGGCATGCCGGGACGGCACAGGCTACCGTCCGGGTGTCACGCGAGGATGGCATGCTGATCATCGAGGTAAGCGATGATGGGCCCGCCAGCAGCATTCCGCCTGACGGCAATGGGATCCGTGGCATGCGGGAACGGGCCCGAGCGGTGGGCGGCACCTTGAACGTGTTGGTACACGAGCCCGGCGGGTTGCTGGTACGGGCCGATCTGCCGTTGCTGGAAGGAGATGTTCGGTGACCATCTCTGTCGCCATAGCCGACGATCAAGCTCTGGTCCGGATGGGCCTGCGGGTCCTGATCGAGTCTGAAGATGATCTTGTGCTGGCAGCTGAAGCCGAGGATGGGCGGCAGGCCGTGGAACTGGCTCGGCGTACCCGGCCGGATGTGATCTTGATGGATATCCGGATGCCAGAGCTGGACGGCATCGCTGCCTTGCGGATGATCGTTGCCGATCCTGTGCTCGCAGGAATTCGAGTGATCATGCTGACCACATTCGAGCTCGATGAATACGTCTTCGATGCCCTGCAGGCTGGGGCAGCCGGCTTTTTGATCAAGGATACTGAACCCGCCGACATGCTCCGCGCAATCCGCCTTGTCGCGTCAGGCGAGTCGTTGCTGTCGCCGTCGGTCACGCGTCGCGTCATCGAATCATTCGCATCTCGATCATCGATTCGCAAGAAGCATCCGCAGCTGTCAGAGCTGACCGATCGAGAACGGGAGGTGCTTGCCTTGATCGGTGAGGGACTGAGCAATGACGAGATCGCCGAACGACTGGTGGTCAGCCGCGCGACCGCGCGTACCCACGTCAGCCGGGCCATGATCAAGCTCCGGGCCCGTGACCGGGCGCAGCTCGTGGTGATTGCGTACCAGTCCGGTCTGGTGCGCTAGCACGCTGCGTGGGATGCTGGCGCCGTACATGGCGTGCAAGCCACGTACAGCGTGAGCAGCCTGGGTACAGCTACCAAATCGGCCAAACTTGTCAGCACCGAAGGTCGTCATAGCGGGGCGTACGCGCTGACAGTCGGCATCGTCAGGCGAGGGGGAGTTGCGGCCAGCGATGCTGAGCATCCGCGGCTGCTTGGGCAGCGATACGTCCGCGTTGGGAGAAGACGAACTCTCGATCGACTGGCTCACCATGGCCAGGGATTGCCAGAGTGGTTGAAGTCATCATCCCGATCACCCCATCCACGGTGGCCGGCCACTCCTCCGGAACAGAGTCTGGAGCAAACGATGGCGGCCCCGCTGATTCGATCAGATCTCCCACGAACAGCAGGTCCGCGTCGGGCACAACGATGACCAGATCACCATCAGTGTGGCCTCTTCCGATATGAGCGATCTCCACTCTCCGATCACCCAGATCGATCGCAGTCGCAACCGCTATCTCCACATCAGGCTGTCCGAGCTGGTCATGGATGACACCTAGTCGTTGCGCCTCCGCCGCAGCGTCGGGCGAGCCGAGTCTGACGCGGACGGACTCATGGGCAACCCGCGGGATATCGGGGAAGGCAGCCAGTCCGAACGCATGGTCAAAGTGCCAGTGGGTGAGGACGACCGCGGCCAATGCTTTGTCAGTTACCGCGGTGAGCGACTTGCGAAGGGCCCGGCCCTGGTCAGGACTTGATCCGGTGTCCACCAGCAGTGACCGTTCCGAACCAACGATCAATCCGAGATTGACTGACTCGGGCTCCGCAACAGCCACGTACACGCCCGATCGCACGTCACGCCACGGCCCCAGGGCGAAGCCTGGCGCCGATTCGGCAGCCGATGGCGGCTCGGTCATCACGCTAGACTGGCACTCTGTTTGTGCGGGTGCCAAACGGCCCAAATTCCGGTAATCACTCGACCAAGCATGTGAAGGAAGGAGACGCATGGACGACCGCAAATTGGAAGTGCTGCGCGCCATCGTCACCGACTACGTCTCCAGCCAGGAGCCAGTGGGATCCAAGTCGCTGGTGGAACATCATGATCTTGGTGTCTCGCCGGCGACGGTCCGGAATGATATGGCGGCCCTCGAGGAAGAGGGCTACATCATGCAGCCGCACACCAGCGCTGGTCGCATTCCGACAGACAAGGGCTACCGGCTTTTCGTCGACCGCCTCGGCTCGCTCAAGCCGCTCTCTGTGGCAGAGCAACGTGCCATCCACACCTTTCTCTCCGGTGCGCTGGATCTGGATGACGTGTTGCTGCGCACGGTGAGGCTGTTGGCCCAAGTCACTCAGCAGGTCGCGATCGTGCAATATCCGACACTGAGTCACTCCGTGGTGCGCCACGTCGAGATCGTCTCCATGTCCCCGACGCGCCTGCTGCTGATTCTGATCACATCCACCGGCAGGATCGAACAGCGTTCGCTGGAGATTCAGGAGCATGAGGAGGAGACGCTCGCTGAGCTGCGAGCACATCTCAACGCGGCCGCGGTCGGGAATACCTCACCCCAAGCCGCAGTTCGCTTGGGCAGGCTGAGTGAAACGCTGCCACCGTCGCTGGAGATCATCGGCAAGGCGGCGATCGCAACACTGCTGGAAATGGTGAGCAGCGAGGCGTCAGGCAGGATGGTGGTCGGCGGTATGCCCAACTTGACCCGTTATGGCGCTGAGTTCGAAACCACGGTCAAGCCAGTGCTGGAGGCCTTGGAGGAACAGGTGGTTTTGCTGAAGCTGCTCGGTGAGGCCACCAGTGCAGATGAGGTCACTGTCCGCATTGGTCACGAAAATCCATATAAAGAGTTGCAGTCCACATCCGTGGTAGCGAGCGGCTACGGTAGCCAGGTCGACACATTCGCGACTCTCGGCGTGGTCGGGCCAACTCGGATGGACTATCCCTCGACGATGGCGTCGGTCCGTGCCGTTGCTCGCTACGTCGGCCGATTCCTCTCCGAAGGATGAGCACAACCCGCATGAGCCCCGACTACTACGAGATCCTCGGCGTACCGCGCGATGCGACTCCCGAGCAGATCAAGAAGGCCTACCGGCAGCTTGCCATGAAGCTGCATCCTGATGTTGCTCAGGAACCGGACGCGGCCGAGCGTTTCAAGAGCGTCGCCGAGGCGTACGAGGTCCTGCAGGATCCGAAGAAGCGTGACCTGTACGACCGCGGCGGCGATCCGCTGGGCGGTGGGTTCGGCGGTTTCAACGGCGGCTTTGCCCCGGGAGGTTTCGACTTCACCAACCTGGTCGATGCCATGTTCGGCCAGCAGACCTCGCGCGGTCCGCGGTCCCGGGTGCGCCGTGGCCAGGACGCCTTGGTGCGTCTCGATCTTGAACTTGCCGAAGCAGCTTTCGGTACCACCATGCCGCTCCGCGTCGATACTGCGGTGCTGTGCCCGCGCTGCAACGGCTCGGGTGCCACTGAGGGTTCGCGCCCAACTAGATGTCCCACGTGTCACGGTCAGGGCGACGTCACCCATGTCCAGCGCTCGTTCATTGGCGATATCCGGACCACGCAGCCGTGTCCGACCTGTCATGGCTACGGCACGGTCATCCCGGACCCATGCGTGGAGTGCTCCGGAGATGGCCGGGTACGCGCGACGCGCACGATCAACGTCAAGATTCCACCGGGGGTGAGCACCGGGAACCGCATTCACCTGGCGTCCCAGGGCGAGGTTGGTCCTGGCGGCGGGCCGGCCGGTGATCTGTATGTCGAACTCCAAGTGGCCCCACACGAGGTCTTCCGTCGCGATGGTGACGACCTCGAGGTTGTCGTCAAAATTCCGATGACGGCTGCTGCGCTCGGTACCGAGGTCATGGTGGCAACCCTCGAGGCCGATCTGGAGGATTCAGATCCGGAGTCGCGAACGGTACGGATTGCCGTCCCATCTGGGACCCAGTCCGGCACGCGGATTGGGATCGACGGCAAAGGCGTGCCGCGGCTTCGCGGCAGCGGCCGGGGGCAGCTCGGGGTCACTCTGCTCGTTCAGACTCCGACGCGGATCGACGACGAGCAGCGAGACCTGTTGCGTCAGCTGGCTGAGCTGCGTGATGAAACGCGGCCCGAGGTGACAGTGCAGAGGCACAGCCGCGGCGTGTTTGGGCGGCTTCGGGACGCATTCGCCGGCCAGTGAGACGGATTAGCCCCGATCGCGCGGCGCCGTGCTGAGGAGAAGCGAGGGGACGCGCTTTTCGTCCCCGAGTGACGACGAAATAGGCGGCTGCCAGGCGCGATCCGCGCTCGCGATGTTCGCGCCGCCGATCTCCAAAAGACCGCGCGAGCGCAGCGAGCACCAGCCCCAGCGGCGAGTTGTGAGTAGGAGGAGCCGACGAAAGGTGTCAGCAAGAGAGCTGATTCTTCAACACATTGTTCCGTCCGATCCGACGAAAACGCCGGCTTCCCGGCGAACCTCGCAGCGAGCGGAGCGAGCCATAAGAGACAGCGAGCATAGCGAGCGGAGCAATCAAATTTGACGGAGCCACTGTTTCTGCTCGACGACCTCACCGACCCGCTGCCCTCGGTAGGCGCTCATCTGACACTCGGAGGTGATGAGGGCCGGCACGCGGCAATCGTGCGCCGTATCCGAGCCGGCGAGATGATCATGATCGGCAACGGCCGAGGCCTCGGCGTACGCGGCGTTGTTATTGAGGTACGTGGGCCAGCCCTGGTCGTTGAGGTGATCAATCACCTCTCCTCGGTTGCTGAAGCACGACGCTTCATCGCCGCCCAGGCGTTAGCAAAGGGTGATAGGTCTGAGCTCGCGGTCGAAATGCTGACCGAGATGGGTGTTGATGAAATCGTCCCGTGGCAGGCGGCACGTTCCATCGTGCGCTGGTCCGCGGACCGCACGGCGCGCTCGCTGACGAAATGGCGCGCCACAGCACGGGAGGCAACCAAGCAGTCGCGGCGTCTGACCGTGCCGCAGGTGTCGGAGCCGGTGACTACGAGGCAATTGGCTCGGCGGGCAACGGGCGTTGATCTTGCGTTGGTATTGCACGAGGAGGCCAAGGAATCCATTGCCGAAGTTGATCTTCCGTCAGATGGCACGGTGTTGATCATTATTGGGCCGGAAGGCGGTATTGCAACCGAGGAGATGGAGGAGCTGAGTGAGGCCGGGGCGCGCCCGGTATCCGTTAGCGACGCCGTGCTACGGACCTCCACGGCAGGCGTTGTCGCCCTTGCCGGACTCAAGCTGCGGCGGGAGCCCTCAATTGCGCCATGAACCTTCTGCCTTACGCCCCGAGGCCGATGCGATGCCGACAGAGCTCGCTACCGTGCGCGCTGAGCCTGTCGAAGGGCGCGTAACGGGCATTTCCGAGATCCGGGCTCGGCAGTCATACGGCGAACCTGACGATGGGCCTTACGGCTTTATGCCGGTTACATCGCTGCCAGACGGCCTCGGTCGCTCGGGGGTGATCACTACCCCACATGGAACGATCAAGACGCCAGCCTTCGTTGCCGTCGGCACGAAGGCGACGGTCAAGGCAGTGCTTCCGGAGAGCATGGCAGCACTCGGTGCTCAAGCACTGCTTGCGAACGCCTATCACCTCTACCTGCAGCCTGGTTCAGATGTCATCGAGGCCGCTGGCGGCCTCGGCCGTTTCATGAACTGGTCCGGCCCAACCTTCACCGACAGCGGCGGCTTTCAGGTGATGTCACTGGGTGCCGGCTTCAAGAAGATTCTCGCCATGAATACCGATGGCCTGGAGGACGACGATGTGATCGCCGCGGGTAAGACGCGGCTTGCGCACGTTGACGAGGACGGTGTGACTTTTACCTCGCACTTGGACGGTTCGCAGCATCGCTTTACGCCTGAGCATTCCATGCGAATCCAGCACCAGATGGGCGCGGACATCATCTTCGCTTTCGATGAGTGCACGACATTGATGAACACGCGCGACTATCAGGAGAAGTCCGTGGCTAGGACTCAGCGGTGGGCCGTTCGCTGTCTTGCCGAGCATCTGCGCTTGACCAAGCAGCGGGCGCCGCGGGCGTACCAGGCTCTTTTCGCCGTGGTGCAGGGTGCCCAGTACGAGGACTTGCGGCGTCGGGCGGCTCGTGATCTTGTGTCCTTGACCAGCGATGGGTCCGGTTTCGATGGCTACGGCATTGGCGGGGCGCTCGAAAAGGACAACCTTGGAGCAATAGTCCGCTGGGTGAGCGAAGAGCTGCCTTACGACAAGCCCCGGCACCTGCTAGGCATCTCAGAGCCGAATGACATGTTCACCGCGATTGAGAACGGCGTGGACACCTTCGACTGTGTCTCGCCGTCCCGCGTCGCACGTAATGCCGCTGTGTACACCGCCAAAGGGCGGTTCAACGTCAATGCGGCATCTTGTCGGCGCAACTTCTTACCAATTGACGACAACTGTGACTGCTACACCTGCACGCATTACACCCGCGCATACCTGCATCACCTGTTCAAGGCACGCGAGATGCTCGCCGCAACGCTGTGCACCATTCACAACGAGCGATTCGTCGTACGGCTGGTCGACGACATTCGCCTCAGCATCGAGGCCGGCACATTCGCCGATTTCAAGATCGACTTCCTGGGTCGCTACTACGGGTCGGCCTAGTTAGGACTGCAATGGCTGACCGGTGCGCGCAGCGTCCACCACTTGGTGGACAGTTTCCACCACTAGTGCTGGCTGCTCGAAATGAATACTGTGACCGCTCGAGGCGACCACCAAGCGGCTGTTCGACGAGAGCCCGGTCATGATCTGTTGGGCTTCCTTCCAGAATGGCAGGTGATCAATGTTCTGCGACGACGCCAAGACGACGAGCGGGGCGTCGCCAAGCGGCGCCGCCGAGTGAAGCAGAGTGTTGCTTTCCAGTCGGCCTTGACCTTCAGCTAGAGCTGTCTGAATCTGCTGGGGGCGGGCCTGCAGGACGCCGATTGTGGTGCGGATGTCCGGTGACAGGTTCTCGGTCCCCGGCAGCATCCTCGGCCACGCCGGCCCCCACAGCAGCCGCACTAGACCAAATCTGGCCATCCACTTGATCATGTCCTGGAAGTGGCGTTGCTGGGTGTCCTCGGCTGCAATCTGCTGAGGCGTTAAGTGCTCATCAACCGATTCATGGCGCGCGTCGATAAGCACCATCCCGGCAACATCGTGTGGGTGCTGGCTGGCAAAAAGTCGTGCCGTCTTTCCTGAGATTGAGTGGCCGACGAGTACGTAGGGGCCTTTGACGCCGGCGTTGGTCAGCAGCATGTGCAGCTCGCTGGCGAATTGCTGCGGGTTGCGTGGCGATGGGCCAGGTTCGCTCCAGCCCAGGCCGGCTCTGTCGTAGGCGCAGACGCGCGTCACCGCGGCGAGCTGGGACTGAACCGCACCCCAGTCAAGTGAGAACGAGCCCAAGCCGGCATCGAGTACGACGGTCGGGCTGCCTTGCCCGACGCAATTCAGGTGCAGGCGGTGGCCGCTGACATCCACCAGCTGACCTGGAGGTAGATAGCGCCTGGTGTCGCCAGCCCTCATGATCGCCTCGTACGTCGCACCGGTCGCCGCGAGCAACACGATCAGCGCCAGCAGCCCGAGCAGAATACGCCCAGTCAATAGCATCCAGCGGTTCCGGCCCCGCAGCGGTTGCCGCGATGCGACTGTATTCGGTGACGAAGTCGTTGTTTGCACGCTTCACTCCTCAAGCCTGTCCGTCAGCCCTGACAGATGCGATTCGCTTCACTGCCATGCTCGATCAAGAACGCCGACCAGGCGATCTTGAAACGGGTCTGACCAGGATCAGCGGAGGCCTGAGTGGCACCGATGATCAGGAGCAGCGCGGCAAGCAATGCAACACGCAGGCTGCGTAGGCGGAATGGTGACGTCACGTGACCGGTCATGACGGAGCCCCTTGGAAAGTGCCAACCCCGAGCACTTTCACCATGACATTTACGCCGCCTGGTCGCCCAGGTTGTGGACTGGCGGTCCGATGGGCGGGTTTCTGGTGGATTCAGGACGACAGGTCAGATTCCTAACCCGGCGCTCTAGTGAACCACCGCCTTCTCAGCGCCTGCTCCGGTCAGCGCCCGTACGACCAGCTCGTCGTAGCGCTCCGCGGGATGGACCTCCTTGCTGATCAAGGTGCCGATGATGCCGCATAGGAACCCAAACGGGATCGAGATCAGCCCTGGATTACGCAACGGGAACCAGTCGAAGTTCGCACTCGGGAACAGCGACGTCGGCGTACCGGACACCACCGGCGAGAAGGTGACCAGCAGCACTGCCATGATCAATCCGCCGTAGATGCTGAAGGTTGCGCCCATTGTGTTGAACCGCTTCCAGAACAGGTTGTACAACAGCGCAGGCAAGTTCGCCGAAGCAGCGACGGCGAATGCCAGCGCCACTAGGAAGGCGATGTTCAGTCGCTGTGCCGGAATGGCGAGCAAGATCGCAACGGCTCCAATTCCAAAGGCGGCGATCCGAGCCACCCTCAACTCGCTCCGCTCAGAGGCCTGTCCCTTCTTGAACACATTGGCGTACAGGTCATGGGCGACCGAGGAGGCCGAGGTGAGGGTCAGTCCGGCGACCACTGCCAGGATGGTCGCGAAAGCGACCGCTGAAATCAGTGCCAGCAGGACCGAGCCGCCAAGCGTGCCCTCCCCGCCGCCAACCGCTTGTGCCAACAGCGGTGAGGCCGCATTGCCGGCTGAGGTCTGGATCTGACTGCCCTTGGCAGTGTCGACCAGCGCTGCGGCGCCGAAGCCCAGCACTAGCGTCATCAAATAGAACGAACCGATGAGCCCGATCGCCCAGAGCACCGACTTACGTGCTGCGTGCGCTGTCGGCGTGGTGTAGAAGCGAATGAGGATGTGTGGAAGGCCGGCGGTACCGAGGACCAGAGCCAAGGCAAGCGAGGTGAAGTCGAACTTACCGACCAGGTCCTTGCCGTAGAGCAGTCCAGGCTGCAGGAAGGCCTCTCCCTTGCCCGATTTCTCCGCTGCCGCGCCAAGCAAGTCGGACAGGTTGAATCCGAACTTCAGCAGCACCAAGAACGTGATCAAGATTGTGCCGGCCATCAGCATCACGGCCTTCACGATCTGGACCCAGGTGGTGCCCTTCATCCCACCAAAGGTCACGTAGATAATCATCAGCACGCCGACCATGACGATCACCAGGTTCTTGACCGCCGGGGCGGTTACCCCGAGGAGCAGACCCACGAGGGCTCCGGCCCCGACCATCTGGGCCAGCAAATAGAAGATCGAGACAACGATGGTCGAGATGGCAGCCGCGGTGCGTACCGGAATCTGGCGCATCCGGTACGCCAGCTGGTCGGCCATAGTGAACCGCCCGGAATTGCGCAACAGCTCCGCAATGAGCAGCAGGGCGACCAGCCAAGCGACCAAGAACCCGATGGAATAAAGAAAGCCGTCATAACCATAGAGGGCGATCGCGCCGGAAATGCCGAGGAATGATGCGGCCGACATGTAGTCGCCGCTCACCGCCAGCCCGTTCTGGAAGCCGCTGAAATTGCGGCCGCCGGCGTAGTAGTCCGCCGCGGTCTTGCTCTGCCGCGACGCCCAGAATGTGATGTAGAGCGTGACTGCGACGACGGCGAGGAACAAGCCGATAGTCAAGGCGCGGTTGCCCGTCACAAGCGGTATCAGCATTGCGGTGCTCATCGGCCGGTCTCCTGCTCGAACTCATCGCGTAATTTCGACGCAAGCGGGTCCAGTGACTTTTTAGCGTGCCGCGCATAGAAGTAGGCGATCGCGAAGGTCGAGACGAATTGCAGCAGTCCCCAGACCAATGCGATGTTGATGTTCCCGACAACCTCGGTGTTCATGAAGTCGCGAGCCCAGTTGGCGCAAATGACATACAGGAAGTACCAGGCCATGAACGCGATCGTCGCTGGGAACGCGAAGGCGCCATATTTGCGGCGCAGTTCAACAAAGTCGTTTTCCCGAGCGATTCTGTTGTAGACCTCATGATCACGAGAGGGAAGTCGGTCGGCTTCCCCCTCCTCGTAGATAGGGGCGGAGCGGTCAGCCATAAGAAACCTCCATCGCAAGAATCCTGGACAGGACCATAGCCCTCACTGGTCTGGTCGGGAAGCACAGTCGGCCGTGTCCGTGGCGTCGACATCGTTGGGCATCAATCTCGACCGGACGCGACGTTCGGATCAAGAGCGGAGAAACAGGAGTGCGGCCAGCACCCGCCGGGACTCACTTCCCGTGGCTGGAATGCCCAGCTTGGTGAAGATCGTCGATACATATTTCTCTGCCGCCCGCTGGGTGATCACCATCGACTCCGCGATGCCCGCGTTGGACGCCCCGGTCGCCATCAACTCCAGCACCTCGCGTTCGCGTGGTGTTAGCGAGTCCAGCGGGTCTGAACTACGGTGTCGCTTCAGCATGGTTGACACGATCGTGGGATCTAGCGCTGACCCTCCATCGGCGACGCGTCGCAGCGCCGCAATGAACTCCTTGACTTCGCTCACCCGATCTTTGAGCAGATAGCCAACTCCTTCAGCCGAGTCGGCTAACAGCTGCATGGCGAGCCCTACCTCGACGTACTGGGAGAGGACCAGTACGCCAACATCGGGATACTGCTGGCGGATCGTCAGAGCCGCCCGCATCCCTTCATCGGTGTGCGTCGGCGGCAGCCGTATGTCGACGACGACCGCATCAGGCCGGTCCTGGACAATGCGTGCTAGCAACTCATCTGCGGTGCCGCAGCGAGCCGTCACCTCGATGTCGGCGTCAGTCAGCAGCTGCGCGACGCCCTCGCGCAGCAGCACGCTGTCCTCGGCAATGGCTACCCGCACGGGATCTCCGCTCGAACCCGAGTGCCGTCGCCGGCGGTGCTCCAGATTCGCAACCGGCCGTTGAGAGCTTCAACGCGATCGGCAAGGCCACGCAGTCCTGTTCCGCGCTCAGAGTCTGCACCACCGATGCCGTCATCGATGATTTCGGTGATCAAGGTGTTGTCGATGACCCGCACGTCCACCGCGACGTGCTTGGGCTCGGCGTGCTTTGCCGCGTTGGTCAGGCTTTCCGACACGACGTAAAAGGCGGCCACCTCGAGCGGTTCGGGGAGCCGTGGCAGGCCATCGGTCTTCAGTTGCACCTCAAGGGGCGCGACGGCGACGAGGGATTCCAAAGCGACTGTCAGTCCGTGGCCGCTGACGACCGCCGGATGCAGGCCGCGGGCAATGTCTCGCAGCTCGCCAAGCGATTCCGCAACCTCGCTCCGTGCGCGTTGCAACCTCCGTTGAGTAGCGGGATCATTGTTCGCCTTTTCGGCAAGCAGGCCCAGTTCAAGAGCGAGGGCAACCAGCCGCTGTTGCGCACCGTCGTGGAGATTTCGTTCCAGGCGGCGACGCTCGTTCTGCTGCGCCTCGACGACCCGACTACGCGAGCCCTGAAGCTCCTGCAGCCGCGCTCTCAGCTCGGCTTCCAGGCGGCCATTTTCCAAGGCGATGCCGGCGGCTGCGCTCACTGCTTCGACCAGTTCGGGTTCCTCGCCGAGCGCTGCGTCGTAGACCAATGCAGCGACCGGCGAACCGTTCTGCCTGACAACGGTGACCCGACGACCGCTGTCCGGCTGCGGCAGACTTGTCGAATTGCCGTCTTGATCTGACCAGCTCCCGTACTGAGGCAGCCAGTAGATCAACGACAAGGTGGGATCGCGCAGCGCATGGGCCAACAGTTCCCGCAGGTCTGGTGTCGGGTCAGCGCGTAGCTGTACCAATAGTTCACCAACGCCTGCCTTCGCGAGGCGGGCGTCGAGAAGTCCCGCAAGAAAGGCGAGTGGCGCCAGCCCTGCGATTGCGAAGGTTGCCAGCCGGATGATCTCGAAGCCTGGCAGCTCGAACGCGCCGGCGATAAGGAGGGCGGCGAGCATTACCAATGTCAGGCTGAAGCAGTTGATCACGATCTGAGTAGGCCGCCGTCGCTGCCATGGTGGCAGCAACCGCCAATGCCGCCAAAGCAGAACCACACCAATGAGCACTAGCGCACTCAGTAGCAGCAACTCCAGGTTCTGCACCGCCTCCGCAGCCGTTGGCTGGCTGGCCACGGTCAGCAGGTGGCGCTCATCGAAGCCGCCCAGCATGAGCACCACAATCTGTAGTCCGACGGCTGCCACGTATGCAGTGATCACTACCGCCCGCTCGGTCCGACCGGGAAGCCGACCTGTGGGATAGGCGAGGAATACGTTCAACCAAACTGCCACAACCAGCAGGTCGCAGAGCTGTCCCACGGTATTGAGCAAGGGCTGGCTCGTCCACTGCAGGACAGAGAGCTGATGGACGAATCCCGCCAGGATGAGCAACGGCCCGAAAGCGCTGTCCGGCCGTCGTCGCCATGCCACGATCCCGGCGAACATGAATGGCAGCGTGGTCCAGATGACCAGCAGGACGCGCAGAGCCGGCTGGTACAGGCCCTCGTTGAGTGGGGCGAGGACGATCGTTACTGCACCAGAGGCTATCGCCGCCATTCCGAGCGTCCACAGCACGGCCGGTTTTGGAGGCGCTCTATGCCGTTCGGGCAACAGCGGGAGAACTGCAGCCATCCAAACCTCTTTTCGCCAGTCACGATAGTGCTGCGGACCGGCCGAACGATAGAACTGCCGCCGGCAAGTTCACCAGAAACCCGGCTCCCCGGTCACGGGTATTCCGTCTGTCCTCGCCGCCTGGCGCATGGAAGCGTTTGGAGCCAATCACCATCTAGGAGCTGGGATGAAGACCCGCATTGTGCAGAACGACCCCAACGAACCTGCTTCCCGGGAGGTGTCTACGACTCCGATGAGATCCACTCCTGATGACCTAAGTCCACCAACGACCGGATGGCAGAAGGTTCGCGGATTTGTCCGCCGCTATGAGTTGGTGAGGTTCTTCGTCCTCTCGTACCTGATCGCCTGGTCGACATTGCCGTTCGGGACCTTCGGAGCCTATGCACCCCTCATATCGGCAATCATCGTCGTCTTGATCGCCGAAGGTTTGCCTGGACTAGTTCGGCTGGGTCGCCGCATCATTCGCTGGCGGGTGAACTGGATCTGGTACGCAGCTGCGATCGGCCTGCCGCTGTTGGTGCACGCCGTAGGCATCGGTCTGAACATGGCGGCCGGTGCACCTGCACCCTCCGGCGACCAGTTTCAGCCCTGGTATGCGGTGCTGATGCTGTTCGGCATTCGGATGATCAATTTCACCGACGGGCCACTGGGAGAAGAGCCGGCCTGGCGTGGCTTTGCACAGCCGCGACTGCAATCGAAGTGGTCTCCGTTGGTG
>Ga0170475_101277355_pt1 | contig 14232 bp, 2 predicted proteins | sample Soicark_Litter_5_FD_111474 | JGI IMG/M metagenome (GOLD analysis project Ga0170475, IMG submission 111474) | Avena fatua rhizosphere microbial communities from Hopland, California, USA. Combined Assembly of 48 SPs | reverse complement strand
GGCTGCTCACCAGTAGTCCCATGTTCCGAAGTGAGTTGTACAGAAGGATTGTCGCGCACTGTGCCAAGGCACGGTGCAAGGACAATAAATTTATCCTGCAGTGCGGCCTGACCGACTGGTTGCGCGCGTTGGCGGCACTGTTATTCGTAACAGCAGCACTACCCGGCTCCGCCGCCGTGCTAGTGCAGGACTTCTATATGCCAATGCCGGAGGGCCAAATTTACCAGGCCTACTCCGTCATCGAATCGGGGATAACGAACATCATTGATTCAGCGTTCTCCGCCGTGGTCACTGGCGACGGCACTATAGTTTATTATGACCAGTGGGAAGATGGTTATGAAATCGACCTTACGCACCCCACGCAGAGCACGACTCAGGTCTGGGGCGATGGCAATGACAACAACGGCATTCCTCCCGGTTTTGCACATGATCCTCAGGGACTGCCTGCCGGGACAGTCCTGACGCTCCGCAATAACGTTTCTCTTCCGCGCAATCCCGCGACAATTCTATTCGATGCACGCGACCATATGGGCGCGACCAAGGCACTAGCGGTTTCGCGCGTTGCCTGGCCGACAAAACCCGGATCTGTGATGGCTGGCGCGGTGGAAGTTCCGGCCGTGATGGACTACGGCACCAATTACATCTCCCCGGTTGGCCAGGACATGACCAACAAACTCTTTCAGTACTGCGGTTTATTTGTCATGGCGGCGAATGATGCTACCTCCGTCACAATCGACGTGGACGGGAGCGGTCCATCCGCTCCAAGTAGCATCCTGCTGAATCGCGGCGAATCATATTTGATTAACGGAGGGGTAAAGCGCGGCGGACACATTACGTCGAGCAAACCGGTCCAGGTGTCAATGATAACGGGGCACGTGCAGGCACATTACGCAGCTGATTGGTTTACGCTGCGCCCAGTGGAGGATTGGAGCAGCACGTATTACACCCCGGTCGGCACTTCGAGCAACGGCAACCCGGCGTACGTTTACCTGTACAACTCAACCGCTTCAGCGCTCTCGATCAATTACGCTACCGTGTCAGGCTCTGGCAGTTTCAATGTTCCCTCGAACAGCACGTTTCAGTTCACGATGCCCAAGAATTCGGGCGCGCGTTTCACGAGCGCTGGCGGTCAGAAATTTTTCGCCATTTGCACCGCCGGAGCGAATCCTTCCTCGGATGCTGCGTATAATTGGGGCTTTTCTTTGTTACCGGGCGATTCCTTGACCACAGAGGCGGTAGTGGGTTGGGGACCAGGTAGTAGTGATGGCACGAAAAACGGCAGTCCCGTGTGGGTTACCGTTCCCTCGGCGACTCGCGTCTACGTGGATTATAATGGCGACCATAACGGTCCGCTAACCGACCCTAATGGCAAGAATTACGATGTTGCCTATGACATCGCCGCGCTCTCCTCAAAAACGATTTACGATCCGGACAAAAATCAAACCGGGATGCGCCTTTACACGGTGGATGGCACGGCGATCTCCGCCGTCTGGGGCGAGGACCCCGCGGTGGCCGGTTCCGGCAATCCTTACATTGACGCAGGTACAGCGGTGCTACCCTTCCCCGTCCCCGTTCTGATAAAGAGTTCAATCATTGTCACCGACGCGCCCCCAGCCGGCCTGAGCCTGGGCGACACAATCGAATACACAATCGAACTGGATAACAAAGGACTGCTGCCGCTTGGAGATACGGTGATTGTGGATGCGCCGCCGCCAAATTTAGCGTACGTGCCGAACAGCACATCCATCAATGGCAACGCCATTCCGGACGACGTGAGTGGGACTCCGTTCCCGATCGACGGAACCGGGTACACTATTCCGATTATTCTTAAAAATGGCACAAGCTTTATTAAATACCGCTCGTTGGTGGTCATAACCGGCACGATCAGCAATTACGTGAACGCCGTGGGTTACGGCGTTTCGGCGCAGCACACAATCAATATCGCGCCGCCAAGTGGCAGCCTTCAATGCGCGCTCTCGTTTTCAGATAGTATTGGAACTGCAACCAGTGCTTACAACGCCGGCACCCCTGTTTATGTTACGCTCTCGGATAACGATGCGAATACAGCGTCAAATTCGGTGCAGTCGATTTCGGTAATCGTGACTAACATCACTCGGGGCGACTTCGAAACCATCACGCTCGTGGAAACTGGCAACAACACAGGCGTTTTCCGCAACGCGGCAGGCCTGCCTTCTGCAACATCGGCTGGTGCTTCGACGCTGGACGGAATTCTGAACGTGCAACCTGGTGATTTGCTCGCAGTCAACTATCGTGATCCGCTTTTCGCTGACGCTTGCAGCGCTTCAGCCAATGTGCAACCGCCCCTCCAGACGAAAGTCCTTTATCTGAGTACGGATGGGGTCGGCTCGCCTGACCAGGATCTGGACCGCATTGATCCCGTCGCGAGCAACGATAACACGACCTCCCAGACGGCAGATGTTGGTGCCGTAGTTAGCTCGAGTGGCACTCTCGGTGTGGCCAGCACGTCATCGACAAACAGCCCTGCGGCCACAAACAGTGTTACCTTTAGCCATACTTCAGGTTCTGGTACGAACAGCCTGCTTGTGATTGGCGTTTCAATGGGAGTCGCGGCAAACATTGGGTCGATCACCGTTACAAATGTGACCTATGGGGGGGTGACGCTGAGCAACCTAGTAGCACACGTGAACAACGGCACTGCCAAGGCACGCACGGAAATTTGGTATCTCACCAATCCACCGGCTGGGCCGGCCAATGTAGTGATTAGGTCCTCGGCACCGGCAAACCTGATCGCTGGGGCAATTACTTTCACCAATGCCAATCTTCAGTTTCCGTTTGGAGCCGTTGCGACTGCGCACAGCACATCGAGTGGCACTTCGGCTTCGTTAAATGTTGTCTCTGCTACAAATGAGATACCGTTTGTTAGTATTGATGTAGACGGGAATGGCAGCGCATTCACCCTTGTGAACGGCGCCGCTCAGAATGCGTTGTGGAATACAAATTCCGCCGGGGAGACGGCGGGGGCAGCGAGCACAAAGGCTGGAGTCGCCAGCGCATCGTTTTCGTGGACGTGGACAGGAGGTCAAGAATGGGCGGTTGCCGGGGTTTCGGTAAAGCCGGCAACCACTAGCGTGACGGCCGCTGGAACGAACTCCCTCACTTTCGCCCAAACTCCGGCGTTCTGCCAAAACTTCGACCTGCCTGCTGGCGGCATAGTCGCCATTACCAACTACATCGGGATCACCAGCGGGGCGATGCCGGCAAATCCAGCGATAACAGCCTATCTTCAAAGTAACGGATCGAACTTCGTCGTGCTTACAGCGCCAGTGTACAACGCCCTGAACGGCACATTGACTTGGAGCGGTGTTCTCTCCAGCAACGTTCACATCCCCGTGGGACAGGCGATTAGTTTCGTGCTCTCGAATGCGCAGTCAGGGGTGTCTTACAATGTTCAATACGATAGCGCCAGCCGGCCTTCACAGATCCTTCTACCCACCACGACCGTCATTAGCGTAGCCGGCCTTGGAGTTTACGATGCCCCCTACCCCGGCGGCAGCCTGGTTTCGACTCCGCCAAATGGCTCAGTCCTTTATGTGCGGGTAAACGCAACCGATCCTTTCGGCAGTTATGATATTTCAAGCGTGTCGCTGGCCATTGATGGCCCTGGCACGCAAGACGATCTCAGCGTGTCACTCACGAACGCCAACCTGGTCGCCAGCGATTCCTGCTCGCGCACATATGAGTATGTGTGGCAGACCGGTTCGACGCCCGGAACCTTTGACATCGCAGCCACTGCCAACGAGGGCACCGAAGGCATAACCGCCTCCTCCGGTGCGACCGTCACGCTCGAACCTTTGGACACTGGCACGCCGTCGGCGGCCGCGTTCACCAGCGGTAATAACGGTCCGGTCACCAATGCTTTCTCACCGAACGGCAGCATCTGCATCCGGGTTTCTGACCTGGATCAAAACCTCGACTCCTCGGCGGTCGAACCGCTAACCGCCATCGTAACGAGCAGCACCGGAGATTCCGAATCAGTGACATTGACGGAAACCGGGACGAACAGCGGCGTATTCGCCGCCTGCGTGAGTTCCAGCGCGAGTTCCGGCGCCGGCACCAACAACGGAGTTCTGAATGCTCCAGCCGGCTCGGTTATCACTCTTTCATATACTGATCCTAATGATCCAACTGATCAAAGCACCGCAACTGCCACCATTCTGCCTCCCGCAGGCGTTGCGTCCCTCAGCGTAACCAAGACGCTAATCTCACCTGCTAACGGGCAGGCTGGTTCCGGCACTCCTGTCTCGTTCAACCTGCAGGTCGTCAATACTGGCAATACAAACCTGCCGGTAGTGACGGTGACGGATATTTACCCGTCGACAAATCTGTCATTCGTCTCGGCCAGCATTACTCCAGATGTTGTCAGCGCCGGGAACCTGACCTGGACGAATGTGGGTCCGCTCGGAATCGGCCAGAGCACCAACATCACGGTGAACTTCACCGCTACAGGTTCCTCCGCTTCAGCAGTTAATATCGCTAATGTGAGTGGCGGAGGCGCCACTAACTCGAGCCCTGCCGGTGTGACCATCACCCATTCAGGCGTGGCGATAACCAAAACACTGGTCAGCCCAACGAACGGGTCGTTGCTGATCGGCAGTAACGCCGTCTTCCACATCGTGGTCCAGAATTCAGGCGACACGGCGATAGCCAACCTGCCGCTTGAGGACACTTTTAGCGGCACCTGCTTCCAGTTTGTGACGGCCTCCATCACGCCTGACGCAACTGGCGCCGGCAGCTTGCTGTGGAACGACCTGACCGGCGCGGGCAACCTGGCTCCCGGCGGTTCCATCGGTATTGATATTACGATGAAAGCAGTCGGTGGCTGTGACCCAGCGAACAACACTGCGCACGCGGATTTCGTTACCGACGTCAATGGCAACCCGGTGCCTCCATCGTCGAGCACAGTCGGCCTGCCCACGGCGGCCTCACAGATTAACGGTTTTGTCTACAACGATCCGGACCAAAGCGGAACCCTGACACCTGGAGATAGCGGACTTACTGAGGTTTCGCTCACCTTGTATAGCGATCCTAATGGTGATGGCGACCCGTCCGATGGTGCGGTGGTGAATGTGACCACCACCGATTCAGGCGGCTATTACGAACTCCTGAACCTCTCCACAGGCGCATACGTGGTCGTGGAAACAGACCTGCCGGGTTATGCAAGCACCGCTCCAGCGGACAACCGTCGAACGATAATCATTACTTCGCTCAGCACAAATTCCGGCTATAACTTCTTTGACTACCAGCCTAACCCGATTGTCTATGGCCGAATCAACGGCACGGTATGGAGTGATACGAATGCGAATGGCGTAGTTGACCCGGGGGAACCAGGACTGGCAAATGTCACGATCGATCTCGTTCAGGACCTGAACACCAACGGGTTCGCGGATGTTGGAGAACCGCTCGCATCCTCTACTCTTACGGACTCCAGCGGCGGTTACAGTTTTGCCGGAGTGATACCCGGGCGCTATGTGGTTCGTGAAAACGATTTGTTCGGTTACCTGAGCACGGCGGACGCGCAGGCGCCGAACGATAATCAGGTCGCGCTGAACATCACTTCCGGCCTGGTGACTAATGGAATTGATTTCCTCGATTATTTTACTGGCAACAACCCCGGCAACGATGCGCCCGTGGCCGCTAACGACAGCTACTCCACCAGTGAGGACACCGTCCTGAATGTGAATGCGCCCGGGGTGTTGAACAACGACACCGATGTCGATGGTGATGCGCTCAGCGCGATTCTGGTTGTCGGCCCGGCCCACGGCACGCTGAACCTGAATACGAATGGCAGTTTCTCCTACTCCCCTGCTCCGAACTATTTCGGCTCGGACAGCTTTACCTATCGCGCTTTCGACGGCACGACCAACTCGGGCATTGCGACGGTTTTCCTCAGCGTGAACTCGGTGAATGACGCTCCAGTTGCTGCCGATGACAGCTACGCTATCGGGAAAAACGGAACACTTGCGGTTTCCGCACCCGGCGTTCTGAGCAACGACTTGGACATTGACGGTGATGCACTCGTTTCCTTGAAGATAAGCAACCCTGCACACGGGGCGCTAACCTTCAACGCGAACGGCAGCTTTACCTACACGCCGGCCAGCAATTACTTCGGTGCTGACAGTTTCACCTACCAGGCGAGTGACGGGTTGGCCACTTCCGCGGTGGCGACGGTCACGTTAAACATTACCAACGTGAACCGCGCTCCTGTTGCGCTGCCAGACAGCTATACGGGCGGAAAGAACGCGGCTCTGACAATTGTACCTCCCGGGGTGCTCGGGAACGACTTCGACTTGGATGGCGACACTATTAACGCCAGCAAAGTCACCGACCCGGCGCATGGCACTGTTACACTCAACGTGAACGGCGGCTTCATTTACACGCCCGTCAGTAATTACTTCGGCAGTGACGCTTTCGCTTACCTGGCTACAGATGGTGTGGCCAACTCTTCGAACGTGACGGTGACTCTCACGATCACCAACCTTAATCGCGCTCCGACGGCAACCGATGATTCATATTCCGTCGGCAAGAACGGCTCGTTGAATATTACCGCCCCGGGCGTTCTCGGAAACGATTCGGATCTTGATGCAGATGTGCTCGCCTCCCTCAAGGTCAGCGATCCTACGCATGGGACACTGACACTCAACGCGAACGGCAGCTTTGTTTACACCCCGGCCAGCAACTACTTCGGCGCTGACTCCTTCACCTATCAAGCCAGCGATGGCACCGCCAGCTCAACCGTGGCAACAGTTAGCTTGAGCATCAGCAACATCAACCGTGCGCCAGTCGCTAATGATGATGCCTACACAGTCCTTAAGAATTCCACACTAACCATTTCGGTGGCGGGCGTGCTGGGTAACGACATCGATCTCGACGGTGACGCGCTCTTGGCCCTCAAGGCCACCGACCCTGCTCACGGCTCGCTCACGTTCAATGCCGACGGCAGCTTCACCTATATGCCGACCAGCAACTACTTCGGCGCGGATAGCTTCACTTACCGCGCAACCGATAGCACTGTCACGTCTCTCGTTGCCACGGTGACGTTCAATATCGCCAATTCCAATAGCGTGCCGGTTGCCGTTGCTGACGCTTTCACCCTGGGCAAGAACACCACCCTGTCGCTCACCGCGCCAGGCGTGCTGGCCAATGACATTGACGGCGATGGTGATACGCTCACAGCCACAAAGGTGGCGGATCCCACTCACGGCTCAGTCACCCTCAACGCCGACGGCAGTTTCAATTACACGCCAGCGAGCAATTACTTTGGCGCCGATAGCTTCACCTACCGCGCCAGTGATGGCCTGACCAACTCGGCGACAGTGACCGTGAGCCTAACCATCACAAACCTCAATCGCGCCCCCACCGCTGCGAATGATGCTTATACCTTCGGTAAGAATAGCTCCCTGAACATCACCGCTCCTGGCCTGCTCGCGAACGACCTCGATCTGGACGGTGACCTCATCACGTCGCTCAAGGTGACCGATCCTGCTCACGGCACAGTCACGGTGAACACCAACGGCAGTTTCACTTACACCCCCGTCAGCAATTACTTCGGTGCCGACTCCTTCACCTATCTCGCCACCGATGGCGCCAGTAACTCCGCGCCAGCAACAGTCTCGCTGACAATTACCAACATCAACCGGGCGCCCACGGCTGGGAACGATGCTTATACTCTCGGTAAGAATGGCACCTTGAACCTGACCGCCCCAGGGATTCTCGCCAACGATTCCGATTTGGATGGGGATTCCTTGACCGCAAACAAAGTGACCGACCCTGCGCACGGCTCCGTGACGCTGAACACCGACGGCAGTTTCACTTACACGCCTGCCAGCAATTACTTCGGTGCGGATAACTTCACCTATCGCGCCAGTGACGGCCTGACTAACTCGGCAACAGCCACGGTGAGCCTGACCATCACCAACATCAATCGCGGGCCGACTGCTGCCAACGATGCTTATACCTTAGGTAAGAATAGCTCTTTGAACATCACCGCACCCGGCCTGCTCGCGAACGACGTCGATCTCGATGGTGACCTGATCACATCGCTCAAGGTTACTGACCCGACACACGGCACAGTCACGGTGAGCACCAACGGCAGTTTCACTTATACACCGGTCAGCAACTACTTCGGGGCCGACTCGTTCACCTATCTCGCGACCGACGGCGCCAGCAACTCCGCGCCGGCAACAGTCGCCCTGACAATTACCAATATCAACCGGGCGCCCACGGCTGGGAACGATGCCTATACTCTCGGTAAGAATGGCACCTTGAACCTGACCGCCCCAGGGATTCTCGCCAACGATTCCGATTTGGATGGGGATTCCCTGACCGCTAACAAAGTGACCGATCCAGCGCACGGGTCCCTGACGCTGAACACTGACGGCGGCTTCACTTATACACCGGTCAGCAACTACTTCGGCGCGGATTCCTACACCTACCAAGCGAGTGATGGCACCGCGAGTTCAACTGTGGCGACGGTTAGCTTGACCATCACCAACATCAACCGTGCGCCGGTGGCCAATGATGACGCCTACGCCCTGGTGAAGAATGGCACCTTAACGGTTTCCGCCGCCGGTGTGCTCGCCAACGATATCGACCTCGACGGTGATGCGCTCTCAGCCCTGAAGGTCACCGACCCCGCTCATGGCTCGCTCACACTGAATGGCAACGGCAGTTTCACCTATACGCCGGCCAGCAACTATTTCGGTGCTGATACCTTCACCTACCGCGCAAGTGATACCACCGCTACTTCCCTGGTTGCGACGGTCACACTGACCATTGGCAACAGCAATACCCCGCCGGTCGCCGCTGCCGATGCGTATACGTTTGGTAAAAACGGCACGCTCTCCGTAAGCGCGCCAGGCGTCCTCGGTAACGACCTGGATTCCGATGGCGATACGCTCACGGCCGCAAAGATTGCGGATCCCACGCACGGCTCGGTCACTCTCAATAGCGACGGCAGTTTTGTTTACACCCCGGTCAGCAATTACTTCGGTGCGGATAGCTTCACCTATCGAACCGGTGACGGCCTGACTAACTCGGCGACCGTCACGGTGAGCCTGACCATCACCAACATCAATCGCGCGCCCACCGCTGCGAATGACGCCTATACCTTCGGCAAGAATAGCTCTCTGAACATCACCGCCCCTGGCCTGCTGTCCAACGACCTCGACCTCGACGGCGACCTCATCACCTCGCTTAAGGTGACCGATCCTGCTCACGGCACAGTCACGGTGAGCACCAACGGCAGTTTCACTTACACACCGGTCAGCAACTACTTCGGTGCCGATTCCTTCACCTACCTCGCTACCGACGGCGCCAACAACTCGTCGCCAGCAACAGTCAGCCTGACGATTACGAATGTTAACCGCGCGCCCACCGCAGCACCGGATGCTTATACCCTCGGCAAGAACACCGCTCTGAGCATCACCGCTCCTGGCCTGCTCACGAACGACCTCGACCTGGACGGCGACCTCATCACCGCGCTCAAGGTGACCGATCCTGCTCACGGCACAGTCACGGTGAGCATTGCCGGCAGTTTCACTTATACACCCGTCAGCAACTACTTCGGTGCCGACTCCTTCAGCTACCTCGCTACCGACGGCGCCAGCAACTCGGCTCCGGCTATAGTCTCGCTGACGATTACGAACATCAATCGCGCACCCACGGCTGGGAACGATACCTATACTCTTGGCAAAAATGGCACCTTGAACCTGACGGCACCAGGCGTCCTGGCCAACGATAGTGATTTGGATGGGGATGCGCTTAGTGTAAACAAAGTGACCGATCCAGCACACGGGTCCCTGACGCTGAATACTGACGGTAGTTTCACTTATACCCCTGTGAGCAATTACTTCGGCGCTGACTCCTTCACCTATCAAGCGAGTGACGGCACCGCGAGTTCAACCGTGGCCACGGTTAGCTTGAGCATCACTAACATCAACCGTGCGCCGGTGGCCAATGATGACGCTTACACGGTCCTGAAGAATTCCACACTCACCATTTCGCCGGCGGGCGTGCTGGGTAACGACCTCGATCTCGACGGTGACGCACTCTTGGCCCTCAAGGCCACCGACCCTGCTCACGGCTCGCTCACGCTGAATGCCAACGGCAGTTTCATCTATACGCCGACCAGCAACTACTTCGGCGCGGATACCTTCACCTACCGCGCAACCGACAGCACTGCGACCTCTCTCGTTGCCACGGTGACGCTGAATATCGCCAATTCCAATAGCGTGCCGGTGGCCGTTGCTGACGCTTTCACTCTAGGCAAGAACACCACCCTGTCGCTCACCGCGCCAGGCGTGCTGGCCAATGACATTGACGGCGATGGTGATACGCTCACAGCCACAAAGGTCGCAGACCCCACCCACGGCTCAGTCACTCTCAACGCAGACGGCAGTTTCAATTACACGCCAGCGAGCAATTACTTTGGCGCCGATAGCTTCACCTACCGCGCCAGTGACGGTCTCACTAACTCGGCAACGGTTACGGTGAGCCTGACCATCACCAACATCAATCGCGCGCCCACCGCAACGCCGGATGCTTACACGCTCGGCAAAAACACCGCGCTCAGCATCACCGCTCCTGGCTTGCTCGCGAACGACCTTGACCTCGACGGTGACCTCATTACGTCGCTCAAGGTTACTGACCCGGCTCACGGCACAGTCACGGTGAACACCAACGGCAGTTTCACTTATACACCGGTCAGCAATTACTTCGGTGCCGACTCCTTTACCTATCTTGCTACCGATGGTGCCAGCAACTCGTCGCCAGCAACAGTCTCTCTGACGATTACCAACATCAACCGGGCACCCACCGGACTGAATGACGCTTACACCCTGGCCAAGAGCTCTACGCTAACGGTGGCGGCGCCTGGTGTCCTCGCGAACGATACTGACCTCGACGGCGATGCATTGACAGGCATCAAGGTCGCTAATCCGGCACACGGGTCCGTGACGTTGAATGGGACTGGTGGCTTTACTTATACGCCTGTAAGCAATTATTTCGGCGCGGATTCCTTCACCTACCGAGCGACCGATGGCGTGGCGACTTCGGCGGTTCTGACGGTGACGCTCGCCATCACGAACTTTAATCACGCGCCGATCGCTGTCGCTGACCTGTTTACAAATCTGCAAAACACCGCTCTCACCGTAGCCTTTACCAACCTTCTGTCGAATGACCTCGACCAGGACGGGGATGCACTCTCGGTGACTTTCGTAAGCACTAATACGACCCAGGCCGGGAAGATCAAACTGACCTCCACGAACCTGACTTACACCCCGTTCACGAACTTTACCGGCACGGACACGTTTACCTACGTGATTAGTGACGGCCAGGGTGGGACGGGAACGGGCACTGTCACGGTTGTTGTCCTGCTGCCGGAGTTCGGCGTGCTTGCCGGCAACGCAGTGCTTAACCCGCAGACGGGTCTCTTTGAACAGAACGTCACCATCACGAACCTGGGAGCTTCGACTGTCGCGGCCGTTCGTCTCTGCGTGTCCGGCCTGCGGACTAACGTGACGCTATATAACGCCGAAGGGATCGATACCGGCTTGCCGTATGTGCAATATAATGCCCCGCTGGATCCAGGGGCGCGCGTTACCTTGGCGCTCGAATTCTACGTGCCGGATCGCAAGCCGCTCACAAATACATTCATCGTCAAATCTGTCTCGCCCGATGTGACTGGGACGAACGCTGAAGTGGGCGTGCCCATAAGTCGCTCATTTGTCGATAACCGAATCAATGGCTCGCCGCGATTCGTGATCGAGTTCGCCAGCATTCCTGGGCGGACCTACACCATCTTCTATAGTTCGGACCTGGTTTCGTGGTTTGCCGCCACGCCATCGATCACTGCCAGCACTACCAGCACGCAGTGGTATGACGATGGTCCGCCGAAGACCCTTAGCAAACCGCTCTCGAACACCGCGCGCTATTACCGTGTGTTGGTGGCACCCGTAAATCCATAGGACACACATGAAGCTCCTCAACATTCACTCATTGGCGCTGGCCTCGCTGGCCCTGCTCACACCGAGCCTCCGCGCGCAGGACGACACCGAAAACCGGTTCAGCTTTTCCGGCCGGTTCGGCTTCAACATTTCCGCAAAATTCAAAGGTGTTGCGCTCACGCCGGCGGCTTCCAGCGGCACCCGTCAGACGCCGAATGGTGACGCCTATAACTATGACAATGGATACGTGCTCACCGATACGAGCGGAAACGCGGGGGACCAAACCTGGAATTGGGGTTACGACGACAGCTCGAAGCAAATCTCAGGCAATACCATCCTTATGAACAAAACGACGGGCGGAGGCTCAAGCCGCTCGAGTTCCGACGACGCTGATCCGGCCTTTGGCGGTGAAGTCGTCTATTCGCGCCATTTGGGCGATGTCGGCCGCTGCAAATATGGGTTCGAGTTGGCCGGTAACTTCATGAACGTGGGCATCAATGACAATCGCAAAATACCAGTTGCCGTGACGCGGACCACTGACGCGTATGCTTATACCGATGGGACGACCCCTCCGCTCGCCACCTCGGACGCGCCTTACCAGGGAAGCTTTGAGGGGCCAGGTTTTCTAATCGGCGCAACTCCGGTGAGCTCAAAAACAACCACCAGCACTGACGGCAGTTCGAGTACCGGTCATCGGAACTTTGACGCGAACCTTTGGGGGCTGCGCGTTGGACCGTATCTGGAATACCCACTTAGCGAGAAACTTAACGTCTCGATCTCCGGCGGTTTCGCAGGAGCCTTTGTTGATGCCAAAGCCGACTGGTCGGAATCCCTAAGTATCGCCGGCGTAGCTGGACCAAAGGTATCCGGCAAGGGCACCGATACGGACTTCCTGATCGGGGCGTATATCGCAGGGAATGCTGCCTATGCTTTCAATCAGCATTGGAGCGTCGTGGGCAGTGTTCAGTTTCAATATCTGGAGGACTACTCGGCAAAATTTGGCGGGCGGAGTGTGAGCATGGACCTGACGCATGGTATCTTTGTTACCGTTGGCGTCGGCTATAGTTTTTAGGTTCACGCTCCACTTAGGGTGGGTTAGCCATGGGAAGCCGAGCCCTTGTTTAGGCTTGGAGCACCTATTACCTGTGGTAAGTTCAATCCATGGCTGAACGGATCGAGATTAACCCTGGCGTATGTAACGGGAAACCGGTGATTTCCGGCACCCGGATTACCGTTCAAACGATCCTCGAGTTTTTGGCGGCCGGTGACTCAGTTGAGGATGTGTTGGATGAATATCCGAGCCTCTCAAGAGCAGATGTCCAAGCCTGCCTTGAGTATGCCTCGAGGCTCATGGGGAACCACTATTCCGTCATCCAGGCAAAATGAAGGGATTCGTTTTTGACGAAAATCTCCCTTCTCATTTGCGTTTTACCCCGTCACTTCCGGTTGTAAGCCTTTCCAGTAGTTGGCCGAAGTCCTTCTGATACTGACGTTTGGAACTTTGCTAAAAGTAAGGAGCTGGTAATCGTTTCCAAGGACTCGGATTTTTCAGAACGGATTATCGTCAGCAAACCTCCTCCATGGATAATTCACATTCGGTTCGGAAATCTACGACGCGCTGAATTCCATTCCAAGCTTGCGCGCGTGTGGCCCCGCAGATCGAACAACTCTTGCCAGCACACAAGCTGGTGAATGTTTATTCCGACCGTGTCGAAGGTATAAACTGAAACTCGGCTCCGCGCGCCGTCACTTTGGGTTCCGGAGTTGGTACGCCCAGACCTTTTGATGATCCCGAATGTATAAAACTCCGTTCGCCACGACCGGATAAGCCCACGACTTTTCGCTGGGGTCTTTTCGCTCTGCTTGCCCTGAGGGCGTGAATCGTCCCCTTTCCAAGTAGCCATTAGCTGAAGGCTCCACTAACGCCACATCACCATTTTCGCCATGCAAATAGAGGCGGTTGTCCGCGAAGCAGAGTGAGGCGGCGCCAATGGCTCGCTCCTCCCATTTTACATTGCCGGTAGCGAACTCCACGCACAGCAATGCCTGCGCGGTCGTGCCGTAAAGGTATTTGCCGACTTTCACGACGCCTCCGATAGCCGTTGGAAGCTTGGATTCGAAGTAAATCTGCTCTGGCTCTACCCCTTTATCTTTTTTGATCAATTTGACTACCCCCCCGCCCGTCCCCGCTGCCGCAGCATACACCATGTCGCCACTAGCCAATGGAGTCGGGATCGTTGCGTTGTAT
>Ga0170475_118360381_pt1 | contig 14240 bp, 2 predicted proteins | sample Soicark_Litter_5_FD_111474 | JGI IMG/M metagenome (GOLD analysis project Ga0170475, IMG submission 111474) | Avena fatua rhizosphere microbial communities from Hopland, California, USA. Combined Assembly of 48 SPs | reverse complement strand
TTGCAAACAACTGTTGATGGTGTTATCATTCCGAATTTTGTTGTCGATGTACCAAACCATCAGGCTTTCTATGAAGAGGCAACTGGCTCTGTTGTATTCCAGAGTAATAAGAAGCGAGCTTTACACGAATTGCAAGCTACCTTAGAGCAAATGGCAGCATCGTCTAAGGGTCCGCTTGAGAACTTACTCACAGATCCTCCCAAAGCTATTGATTCAATACTAGGTGGCTTACGCAAATTGATGGATAAGATTGTAGGAAAAGATTCTGCTCTTGGTAAACTCAATCTTCCCCTCATTGGAAATGGAATTCACAAAATCTTTGGAGCGGATGATAGTCCTGTCAGAACTTTCTTCAACTTTTTTGCTGAAGGTTTGAAGACCCTGCTAGGAGATATCTGGACTAAGAAGAGTACTACTCTATTAAACCTGAAGAAAGATCTTGCTCAATTTGAAGAATTGTTGTTCGGCTATATTGCTGGAAATGTTACTTCTCTCTTGGTTAAGTCTATGGATGATCTTTCAGAGGCGATCAAGTCTAAGATTACTCTTCCACCTCCCGATCCAACAGGAGTTTCTTTCATTTTTGAATGTTGTACCACTCCAGGTGGTCCTGTTATGAATATTTTGGATAAAGATGGATGTGCCTTCAAAGCTCGTGCCATACTGGATGCCTTCAGTATAGCCTACCCAATTGCTGTTACTTTCACTATTGATTTTGAGCTCAAGTTTGATGCTGATTTTGGGTTCTTCTCGCTGGAAGGTCACCCTGGTGGTTCTTTCACAATTGCTTTATCTTTCAATCTTGAATTCGGACTGTCTCGATCGAGAGGTGCCTTTCTCAAATCAACCTACGATACCTATTACCCTCTGGACAACACTATGTTTTCTCTAGGTGTAATACTTGCTCCACATCCTGGCAAGAGTTTCTACGTGTACACTAAGATTGGTCCTGCATCATTGTCCTTGACTAATAATGAACATGTTCATGGTCCAAATACTTTCGATGATCCAAAATACAAATCGCAGTTATCTGCCGGAATTCGTTTTGCCTTAGTTGATCCTAGTGGTGATGGCTTTGTTACTTTAACAGAAATGTCTAAGGCAGGAAAAGATGGTAAGAATGGTAATACAGCTACTGCGGATTGTAATAATCCAATAAAGCAAATTCCCTGCTCTGTTACTAGTGCTGCCCTAAAGAAAAAATTATGTCCTGCTGTAGACGTGACAAATCCAGGAATGGAACAAGTCAATCGCTATTGTTGGGATTGTTGGGATGATAATCAATGGGACTATATTACTACAACTCCTGTTGGTACTGTGTGGGTTTGGGATTGGTGTCCTGGAGCTGATGGCTGTGGAACACCCAAATCTTTTCGAACTATTGATATCCCTGGTTACGAAAGCGACGCGTGGATTGGAACATATCCCTTGATCATAAAAACTTTTGGTGGGGCAAAATGTCCGGATAAAAAAAACCCCAAGGAGATTTGTTACACAGCAGGAACTTTCTCTTCTGTTTGATAAGGGATGTCGTACGCCTCCTGCCTACACTTGTGATATTTGTTATCGAACTGCACAGAAGAAGGATTTTGCCCACTTCTACTGTGAACATCCTAATACAAAGTATTATCCTCCAATCAGCACTGGTCCTACTATTGGTGATATAGCTGTATGTACCTTCGGAACTGACTTCTATCCTCAAGGCTGTAATGATCAATGGATGACGATGGATCCAAAGAAAATATCACCGTGTACTCCTGCTGGAGGATTCCCTCCAAATATATTCCGTTTTTTCTTTTTTGCTGATGCTCAAATTGATTTCCATGTTTCGGCTTTTCTTTTTGAGACTCGTCCATTTGATGTTGATCGAGGAGGTCCTCCCTTTTTGGATATTGCCTTGGAGATGTACCAGCACTTTCAAGCAGAGGATGATGTTCAGTCTGACATTTCCGATTGGTGTAGTGCTACTGGATATAAAGCAAACTGTATCTATGTTGATCCTTTGAATTGGAGTTATCAAGGTTCTACTCTCTTTAGTAAAGGTAGTACTAAAGAACTAAGAGATCCTGGTTATACTGCCTATTTCCTGCCTGTGGAAGGAGCCCTTGATTCATCTCTAAATGGGCTAATGAGTAGTGTTATTGGTGATGTTGCTGCTGGTTTGGCTGCTGAAGAAACAGCTTTTGAAGCTTGGGCTTCCTATCTTCCTTGCGTCAGAATAGGCGAGGGGCTCAAATCTTCCACAGTAGATTCCAAACTGGATGCTCTGGCTTCTAGTTTGTGGCCAGGAGGAGAAGACGGATCAAGTGGTAGACCGGGCTGGGCTTTCCAAGGAGCGCTTAATGATCCATCCTCTTTTGGTTCACTTCCTGCGTTTGATAAAGGTCAGTCTTGGCTGAAGGGTCATGACCAAAGCACCAAACCTTGGCATGTAGATTTGTCATCTAGTTCCGGTACCACTTCTGGGGGTGGAACTCCTGTGCCACTCACTCTAGCCCGACAACCTGATTCTGGAGATATCCTGTTAATCTTTGGTTGTATTGATTGTTCCGAAAATTCTTGGGGAATTTGGAGTGATGGTAACAAACCTGCAGTACTTGCAGCAGTACAGGCTGCTATTGAAGCTCTTGGGGATGATTATCTAGATATGGACTACTCAGTTGAAACTCTTGGTGCCGTAAAGTTGAATGGTTGGAAGGGTCCCACTCCAATAGTTGTTGGTAATATTATTGCCCAATTTTCAAAAACCTTCCCAAAGTTTGACAATGGTGACTTGAAGTATCTTAGGCTAGATTCCATTGGTATTGATTTCTCTGGTAATTTGAAAGTGTTACTCCCAGTCCTCAAATTTATTTATGACATATTGAAACCTTTCAAGCCAGTGTTGAAAGCCTTGGTTGCTCCTTTGCCTGGTATTTCAGAGCTAGCTCATCCTGTGAGCATACTGGATCTTCCCATTCTTTTTGGATTAGAAAATTCCAAAGGCCAAAGAATGGATAAAGAGGTACTTGCTTTCAAGGGAGTTATCACAGGAGTTCTTGCCTTCATGTCAATGGTTGAGGATTTGTTAGCTGGAGATGCGGATATCCTGTATCTAGGAGATTTTATAGTCTTGGATAACCGACCAGGTGCTGAAAAAGGCTATAAGCCTTATCAAGGACCTGGTGCTCCTGGCACAACTAACATACTAAAAACTGGAGATTGGCGTCAGTTAGTCCTTGCCTACACACAGTCTAAGAGAGATATTCATAATACAAAGTATAATTGGCATAACGCGGTGATTAGTAAGCGTAAAAGTTTTACCCCCCGTTACCACAAGCATGGAAAGAAACACCACCATCAGCTTAACTTCTTTGATATGTTTGGTGTCGATACCTTTGGTCACCGAATTGTCAAAAAAATGCCTCACTCTGATGCCTTTGTTGACTATGATACACCTGCTCAAGAATCTCAATGGGATCCCTTAGAAGAGGAGCCATGAACTCCTGTAAGTTTTCAGTCTGCTAAGCGAATCAGTCTCAAGCCACCTGCAGCAAAACCATCAAAAGAACAAGAAACACGCGACAGAATGTGTGGAACGACTGGAGTAAGGAGCTCAGTGGGCCAAGAAGCTTGCAGTCGCATAGATCAAGGTGGGGGCTCGGTGCCGAACAACTTCTGGTTTCAATTTCCTATTATGTGGAATCCAATTTATCTTGTGAAGTTCATTTACTTTAATGACACAATTGATCTTATTCGCTTCTATTTGTCTTCTCCTTTAATTGGAGCTGCCTTTGATGTTGTCCTTGTGACCTTCTATAATGTTATTAAGATTCTACTAGTTGGTGGTTTCTATATTCAATTCCAAATTGGTCTTGGCTTGGATTCCACCTTTCTGAATGATATCATTTCAGGCACTTTCAAATTTGCGTCTATTCCAAAGAGTTTGTTCATACAGACAGATGTGTGGACTGCCAATGGTGTAGCCACACCACTTATAACCCTAATTGCATCTATTGGGCTGGGAGCGGAACTGGACGCAGTTATATTGAAAGTTACCTTAACAGCAGAAATTGTGCTTACAATCAGGGTATTTTGGTTTGAACCTCCTGAGGTAGATTTTAAGCTGAATCTATTTGAGCTTTATGGTGTTTGGCCAAGTCCTTGTGGTAGTGGTAATCCGAAATTTGGGCCACTGAATTGGTTTACCTTGGAAATAACCATTGGTGTCAGAATCGTTTTCTCGATAAAATTGTTTGTATTTGTTGGTTATATCACTGTGTACCAACTTCCTATTGAAATCGTTCTATTTAAGGATAAGATCTCTCCTGGTGCAATGCCACTTACCGCACAAAAGGGAGATGATGGGAAATTAGTTGTTAATGGCTGTGCTACTGGAGGAGACCACAAGATTCAAGTTACTGGTACTGGTGGTTCTAGTGGTAGCGAAAAGATTCAAGTTATCTACACAATTTCTCCTGGAGGTGCTTCCTGTCCCTTCAAGACCAACTTTGAAGGTGTGAGCTCAGTAGAGTTGAGTGTATGTGGTGGTGCAGATAATGTCATTCTTACTGATGTCAATTCACCTGTTGCTATCACAGGTAATCCCCAATCTTCTGCTACCTATGATAATACCAACACTGCCACGGGTGAGAAAAATCTGTATGTTACTGCAACTGGATCAACCTACATTACTGGTAGTTCTGGTAAGAAGAGAGGTGACTCTCCACCAGATATTACCCTTACAAACTTTGGTACGATCACTATTACCGGAACCCCAGGAGATGATGTCTTTACTGTTAATGGGTTTACTTCAGGAAAGTTTGTTATCAATGGTGCGGGTGGTGCAGACAAGTATTATTTCCAGAATTTGGACGACCCCTATGATTTCTCTAGCTTTGGAGGTGATATTGTGATCCAAGAACTTGCTGGAGTTCAGCAACTTGATAGTGTACAGTTTGATATGCACGAAACACTAAACGATCTGAGTGCAACGATGACCGAGAGTGGGGGTACTATGACCGTTACCGGCTTTGGTTCTGCAGGTTCAATCAGTTTTGGTCCTGATCTTGAGAGTATTCGCTTTGACTTGGGTGATGGAAATGATAATTTTGATGTACAGGCAATTCGTGATGTATCCTCCTTTATTCTTTTCGAAGGTTTGGGTGAGGATTATGTGACTTATGGTGGACAGACTGGTTGTCTCCAAAATGATGTGTGGGTAACGGATGTCCTAATGACTGTTGGTACACCTGAGATTCAGTTACAAGCTCCTCCTGAACCTTATCCTAAGAAGTCCTTGAAGATCATAGATCAATTTGGTTGTGTTCCTCCCATAGATACTACCTGGGAAATTACAAATACTCAAGTCACTTCTTCTCTCCTTCTGGCTCCATTCCAGTATTATACTCAGTCCCACTTACATGTACAAGCTGGTGAAGGTTCCGACCACATCACTGTAATTGATACCCACACTGGTTTCACGCAAGTTGATGCTGGTGCTGGAATAGATTTTGTTGATATTCTTTCCACTCATGGTGACACTGATATATATGGACAAGATGGAGCAGACAAGATCACTGCAATGAGCGGCACATCTCTGGTTTCCCTTCCCATTCTTCGTCTAATTGGTGGTAAAGGTTCTGGTGATCAGGGAGATATATACACTATTTGGACTGTTGGATATGCTAATTCTCTTGCGTATGTAGGCGACCAGATACCTCTGGAAGCTGGCGGAGATCAACTGTTCATCATGGGTACCGATCTAGGTGATGATTATCTTATTCGTCCCAACTTTGTGGCAGCTTTACATCCTGCAGACGTTAATGAGTGCTACTTAGGAACGGCTACACTTTGTGATCCTAATGCTGATTGTAAAAATTTAGAACCTTTTCAAGGGGGGTACCAATGTACTTGTAAAGTAGGCTTTTCTGATATTTCTGTGAACACTGATGGTAGTCTTTGTATTCCCATTGGTGCATGTTCCCTTGACAATATGGCTTGCAAAGGAGGCATTGATAAGTCAACAGGACTAACTTGGGAAGGATGTGATCCTGCTCAGGGCCATCCTGTAGGAGATTGCTACTGCCAACAAGTTTCATTCCGCTGTTTAAGTTGCGACGCCTCTCTCGGCTTCATTGCTAATCTAGCCAATACTGGCTGTGCTTCTCGCTGTGAGTCATCTGCAGACTGCGTCTCCCCTGCTTATTGTGCTTCTTCACATACTTGCGAAACATGCCCAGAAGGCAAAATACCAAATGCGGCAAAGACAGACTGCGAGTGGGTTCCCCTAGTATGCAAGCCTGCTGGCGTTGCTGTGCTCGATGAAGAGTCCAATACTTGTGGATGTCCCGCTGGTTACGAACTGGATTCTACTCTAACCATTTGTGTGGATATTGACGAATGTGCACGTTATGGTTGTCAACTCCCAGCCACCTGTGCTCAAGGCTCGCCTAATACCCGAACCTGTTCTTGTAATGTTGAGGGCTATGAGTTTGTTAATCCTCCTGAAATTCTCATTGGTGCTTTACCTTTTAGTGGTTGTGTTGGGAAAGGTGCATGTGGAGCTCGACCGAGCGATTGTGTTAAAATTGCTCCGAACAGTATATGTGACTTAAACACTGGAGACTGTATTCCTTGTTCTGGTGTAGGTGAAATTCCTAATGGTGACTTCACAGCTTGTCGTCAACCTTGTGAAGTTGCAACCAGTGATTTGTCTAATTGTGCTGCTGGTGAAATTTGTGTGGACAATTCACCTAATACTGATACTTGCGAGCCATGTCCAACAGATTTTGCTGCTTCTGCAGACCGTCTGTCATGTTATGACACTGTTCCTTGTGTCCCAGGTTTCTGTGACGAAATCCCGAACTCTATATGTGATGATCTCCCTGGAGCAAATGACTGTAAGTGCATCTCAGGACATCAGAAAGTGGGAAATGTTTGTATTCGAGGAGTGGCTGCTGGCGGTTCTTATGAGCGCTACAACACTATAAATCTTCCTTCCATTGTCATACAAGGTATGGCTGGAAATGATAATTTCTACTTTGATGATAACAGTGGTGTTGTACAAGCAAATGGAATGGCTGGTGATGATAATTTTTTCATTGGACAACTGTTTAACGGAGTCAGGAACTTTGCTCACATTACCTTACCAACTGACAGGCTTCAGACCACTCAAACAACTGTTGGCTACCTCTCCAATGGTTGCTCTTTCCCTATTATCTGTTTTGGTGGAGCTGGTTCTGACGTGTTCTATGCTCTGAGGAATGCAGCTACCACGATTCTCAGTGGTGGGCCCGGCAATGATTTGTTTATAGTGCGTGCTTTTGCCTTGTTCAAACAAAAGGATGCTGTTGGCTCTGACTCCAAGCAAAATAAGGTTGCTACCAGTGGTGCTGGAGGGAATGATCAAGTGAATTATGCCATCAATGCACCTATTGATGCTAGTGGTGGTCCTGGATATGATATAATCATAGTTATTGGTACTGAATTTGGTGACAGATTTGTATTGACTTCTGATGGCCTTTTTGGGGCTGGTCTATTTTTAGCTTTCCGTGGGATGGAGGAAGTTCGTCTTCTGGCTGCAGAAGGAAATGATATTATTAACATCATGTCTACAAATGCACTTGTAATCACCAGGGTATATGGTGGAAAAGGTTCTGACAGATTTGTTGTTACTCCTCGCAAACCTCAAACTGTAACCTCTTGGAACCCTCGAGGTCACACTGGTCTCATTAGTCATGTTGTAAAAAGTGGTCCTGAGGACTATCTGATTATGTTAACCTACCAAACAGCTGTAAGTATTTTGGATGTTGACAGACCTCAAATCCAAGTAAGAGACTCTGGTAACAATATATTGTTCGAAACACCAGATACTGATCGTTTCCATAACTTTGTCTACACTTACACTGCTTCCAAACCATCGAAGTTTTGCACCACAGGTTCCCCTCCCGAAGTTATGGTGAATATAGTGCTCCCTGTTCCCGATTTTGGTGATCCTTGGGAAGAGTATGCCTTTGTTTCTGATCCTGGTTCCCCTCCTCGCAAGAGAGATATCCACACACCAATTGCAGAGCTATTCACTTGTGATAATTGGAACGATATTCGACAAGTAAAAGTGAATGCTGTAGATCACACAGGAGATGGTGGAAACAATCAACTCTTTACTGCTCACGCAGTTTGGCATAAAGATGCGGCTGATATTAAGTATGATTACCATGGAGTGCTTGCTCATTCTGTACCTTTCAATATTGTAGACAAGAACTCTTTCGACTTTACTGTATACATGGATGATGGTAAGCTTAATGTACATGAAGGAGCCATCCCTCAAGGATTCTCTGATAATTTCGAAGTATTTGTGCGACCTTGTATTCCAGGTGTTGAGACCCTTACCTTCAAAATTAATATGTTCGGTGGTGACCAAGTAGATATAAAGCCTGACTATCGAAATGTAGTATTTACTGTTGACAACCACTGCCATGTTCTGTTTACTGTTACAGCAAAACCTGATGGTGTAGTGGAAGGTTGGCACTTTGTTGATATTGAACTTGTACTCCAATCTCCTATTGCACCCTGCACCATGTCTGGAACTTGCCGAGGACATGGCTACTGTGATGAATTCAGCAAGTGTGTGTGTGATGCTACTTATGCTGGTCATAATTGTGAGTTCACTCGTGCTGATTGCAATTTGCGGGGCACTCCAATTACTAATGATGGTGTTCCTGCAGGCTTCTCCTGTGAATGCGACACTGGCTACTTTGGCGAAAGATGTAAGGATTGTGATGCAGGAAATTACTATGTTGGAACGTACCCTCGTCGATGCCTACCTTGTGATCCAACAGAATGTGGTGTGGGATCTTGTAATATCAACAATGTGGCTGGTTTTGGACTCTGTCAATGTGCTACTGGCTGGGTGGGAGACAAGTGCGACATTTGTAATGATGAATATTATCCTAAATACCCTGGTTTTCCTGCTGATGCAAAGAATTTCTGCAAAACTAAATGTACTCCTTCCAAGACTTGTGTCGGCTACCACAGTTGTGATGCTAATGGTGCTTGTGTTTGTGCTCCAAACCACCTCGGACCTACTTGTGACACCTGTGCTGCAGGATATGTGATGAAACTAAACCAAGTGAACATTCAGACGTGTGTTTATTATAATGCCTGTCAGAACGGAGGTAGTGTTAATACAGCCCTTACTGGTCCTCTTTGCACGTGCGTTGGTAACTGGCAAGGCATGCACTGTGACACTTGTAAACCCAACTACTTTGGTCCGGCATGCGATATCTATGATGCTACACCCCCTGATTCTTGTTTGCAAAAAGGAACTCTAGCAGGTGGAAAAACTTGTATCTGTGCGCCTCATTACCTTGGCCCGACTTGTCGTGTTTGTGACTCTGCTGCTGGTTTCATTTCTTCCACTTCTTCTTCCGGTGATGACAACATTAATCTTGGAGAATCCTGTGCTGAGTGTGTAGCTGCTGTCACCTGTAATGGACATGGAGCATGCAAGTACCCTGTAGAGGCTGAGGATGATCCTTGCATCTGTGACCCTGGTTTTGTACCTCCTAACTGTGTTTGTGTTGCTGCCACGACTTGTTCCGGTCATGGTTGGTGTGGTGTTGATGGGCACTGTATTTGTGCCACAGGATACACTGGCTCTGGGTGCAATGCCTGTGATGTAGCAAATGGATACTTTGGACCCGTTTTAGATGAGGCAGCCCCCGGAGGCTTAAAGTGTGTGCCTTGTCAGGCTGCCACCACTTGTAACACTTTTGGTGTGTGTAGTGCCACTACAGGTGCTTGTGTGTGCAGAGAAGGTATGCAAGGACCTGATTGTCTGCAATGTGCCGAAAATTGGGTTTGGGGAGGACTTGACAAAGGTTGTATTTTCTGTAGTAACAAGGCCAACTGTAACAACCATGGTGTTTGCGACTTTTTGGGTAAATGTCAGTGTGATGAAGGCTACATCAAGAATTGCGACAAGTGTGATGCAGAAAGATGGTACTTTGGGTTCTCGGGTCAAGTTGATTTCTGTGGTACTTGGGCTAATGTTCCCTCCCAACGCTTCAATGTGAAAATTGCTGATGCCGATGCTCCTGGTCTTATTATCACAGAAAGTGATGGCTACACTGAAGTTATTGAGGCCTATAATCCTTCTAGCGGGGCTACAAATCCAGCATGGGGTGGCTATGAAGAAGATACCTACACCATCAAGCTTACTAAAGATCCTGGTGCAACTCCCGTGGTTATTGAGTTGCAAGTTGAACCTACTCAGCAAGTCGGCTGGAATATTAATGCCCCCGATAACGCTTGGGAACAAGTGCGAGCTACTGCTAGTGGTCCTGGTGTGCAAGCAGACGGTATTACCATTCAGTTCACTACAACAGATTGGTGGCAACCTAGAACTGTGCATGTTGTTGGATTGGAAGATGGTATTGATGATGGTATTGGTAAAATGTCCTTCCCTGGCCAAGTATCTACTGTAGCATTCATCCAAGGCCCAATCTTGATTGATGGAGGTGAGGCTGCAATCCCCGCTCTTCCCAAACCCAAGCTGATGCCTGAAGAGACTGATGCTCGCTTCCCTCCTCCTTTTGATTACTCTAAAGTTGGTGATCCCTTATTTTTTGAGGAAGTACATGCTATTGATGTGCTGGTAGTGAATGATGATGATAACTATCGTGATGAGGCTCTTTATTATACTCCCACGTACCTTAAAGGTCTGGGCATGGGTGAAGATAGGATGATTCATGGTTTCCCTCAGTCAGGTGGTATAGTCTATGCTAATATGGAACATGTTACAATCAATCTTGGTTATGGAGACAACACAATCAATACTAATTACCTTATGACTAACACCGATATCAATACTGGTTATGGTGATGATACTGTTTATGCCGTCCAAACTACAAGCAACTTGTTGGTATCTACTGGACCTGGTGATGATACTGTCATAGTTGGAGATTTAGGATCATCAAAGAATATTCATGGACTTTTAGTAGTTGACACCGGAATTGGAGAAGATACTCTTGTTATTGATGATACTGCAACAACCTTTGACAGCACCTTGTGGCTGGACCGACATGCTCTCTGGGGTCTCAGTTTCCCTACTGACTTACCCAGTCGAGATATCCCTCATATGCAAGTTATAAGAGTTGAAGCAACTGGTGGTACTTGGACCCTGAGTTTTACTGTGGGTGCTGATACGATCACAACAGACGCACTCGCTCATGATATTAGTGCTGATGATCTCACTGCGGAGCTGCATTATGATTACTGGAAACAGAAACCCAATTCTTGTGGACTCAGAGGTCAGTCTCCTTGTGGACAAACATTCATTGTGTGGAAGCTCGATATCTATTACTATATACAGTTCTTGGGTGCCGCGACTACAGCTGAATATTCTCTGCCCTTCACTTATGATTTCTCTGGTTTGATTGGTCAAGGTCCAGCTGAGCTCTTCTTTGATGAAGACATGATCTTACGTGACCGTATGACTGGTGTAAACTACCACCAAGTTGAACATCTCCACATCAAGATGGGTTCTGGTTCTGATGTTCTCAATGTTCGTGGTACTGGTGCCACCTCTGAGACCATCATAGATTCTAATGATGGTGATGATACCTTCTACATCGCAAGCGATGCTGATCAGATTCCGTCTACAGTACCAACTTTCTTTTACCAAACTGGATGGCTAGACTACGTAGAATATGATCTTATAATCAACTCTGGTTCTGGTACTCATAAACTATGGATAAGTGACGAACGTTCTACACAAGGTAAACCTACTCTTGCTGGGGATGAGGTTGAAGTTACTGATAAGTGGATAAAGAACATGCCTTTGGACGGCGCTGACATATACTACAACGTCCCTGCTGGCGCTGACTTTAAGCGAGGCATCAATCTCTGGGGCAGCAAAGGTGGAGACCGTGTTACTGTAACCTCTACACAAGTCCTTCCTGGGGTCTACACGATTACTTCCCTATTCTCTGGCGAAGGTGATGATGTTGTGAATGTTGAGCTTACTGCAGCAGACATATTTGTTTGTCACGCTGGTGATGGAGACGACGTAGTTATTGGTACTAAGAGTACTATCCCTCTATGTGTATTTGGAGGTAGGGGAAATGATCATATTTATGGTGGTCACGCTGGTGATATGCTCTTTGGTGATTTTGGTTTGGTACAGTACCGTGTGGACTCTGAGCTTGTCAGTCAACTTGGTTACATTTACGATGATCCAAGCACTCGCAATCCTTCCATGACTTTCTCTGATGGTTTACCACATGTTATTACTGAAATCCAAACCATGGAAATACCTGATGGAGGTGCTGACACCATCTATGGTTCCGATGGCAATGATATGATATTTGGTGGTCCCTCCACTGATACTCTCATTGGTAACACTGGTTATGATCTCATATTTGGTGATGCTGCTCTCATCCACTTTGATGAGAAGGTTGCATTTGCTATGCTCACTGCACATACTATAAATGAGGTCTGGGGTGATGCTGATACAATAGATGGTTCTGAAGACGATGATATTCTTGTTGGTGGAAAAGGAGCAGATATTATTTCTGGTAGAACTGGATCTGATATGATATTTGGCGATTTTATGGACTTTGACTTCACCCAAGAGAAATTTGAAGACATGTGGACTAGTTGCATCACTTCTGCCTGTACAACGAATGCAGGAAATGATGTGATTTCGGGCGGAGCTGATGACGACTTCATCATGGGACAACAAGGCAGTGATACCATCACAGGAGAAGGCGGTGATGATGACATATGGGGAGGCAACAACATCATCAATGGAGCTGATGCTGGAGATAACATTGATGGAGGTGATGGCAGTGATGTTATACTGGGTGACAATGGCAGAATCAAGAGAACCACTGCTGCTCCATTTGTTCGTTCGCCTTGGCCTGTCGAGAAGACGTTCATTAAATATCCTCCTGGATTGAACCCTATCACACACGAAATCCTTCATTCATTTGAGGATACTATCAGAGAATACCGCCGCTTTGACGACCTAGGTCCTGTCTTTGGTGATGATATTCTTGGTGGTGGTAATGGCAACGATATCATTCATGGTCAACGAGGTGATGATACCATATTTGGTGGCGATGGTGATGATGATCTGTATGGCGAGTTTGGTGAAGATACTATCAAGGGAGGTGCTGGTTCTGATACAATTTTGGGTGATGTTGGTGATATTCTACGTGCCTACGAGGATGGAAAACCACTGTTCTCAACTATTACTCTGGCTTGGAAGAAAGATGTTGTACTTGAAGATGTTGCTGATTTGGTGTCTCAAAGATCCTTCCAAGCTGGATGCTCATCTACGGGGGGTCAAGACCGACCTCTCTCCTCTCCTGACTTCATCTTACTCGGCAGTACCTATGATAAATTAACCGCTAAATGGTCATCCTCCCTTCTCTACTTCAAACTGGATGCAGTATTCAAGGATCACCTTGAGGGTGGAGATGGCAATGATTTGCTATTCGGCCAAAAAGGTAACGATGTTATCCATGGTGATGGTGGTGACGATCTGATCTGGGGTGATGATGTGACACAAGATCAAGGACAAGTCGAACAATGGCCTCGCGTCTACTCAATCCTCCGATATCTCCATTCGGATGTTGCTGGTTTCCCTGTTGATGAAGGAGGTCTCGGTTCCGCCTTCTCTCTTCCTCCTATTCTCTATCCTGTGGAAGAATCCAATGTAAACACGGGCAAGAAGTTTTTCATCCCGCAAGTTCAACCTGGTGTTACTGAGAGAGAGCTTGACATCCAAGGCCAGGTCACATTCATTAAAAATTCACACAACGACTTTGTCAAACCTTGGCTTGGTTTCTTCACCCAAGCACCTACGAACCCTGATCTTGTTCCTTTCAGAGACTCCCTCTTTGGTGATGCTGGGGTCAACTACATATTCCCTCATCGTGCTGTTTTCCAAATCCCTACTCTGAAGTTATATGAATGCGGTATCGGGCATACCTGTGCCGTGTTAGTTGATAAATCTGCTGGTGGTGGTGCTGATCCTGAATGTTACTCCTTTGAGCACTTCCTCGACAGATTTGGCCTCCCATACCTCTCTTTGCAGCAACACGAGAGAATCATGATGTTCTCAGCTCTTCATCCTGTAGATCTGACTGGTGCTGTAGTCAATGATCCTTACAGAGAAATGTGGTAGTTACTGAATTATTAAATAAAATATTTTCCCTTCCATGATTCTTTTTATGTACAGTCCGTCCCCTTTG
>Ga0170475_102423508_pt1 | contig 14240 bp, 10 predicted proteins | sample Soicark_Litter_5_FD_111474 | JGI IMG/M metagenome (GOLD analysis project Ga0170475, IMG submission 111474) | Avena fatua rhizosphere microbial communities from Hopland, California, USA. Combined Assembly of 48 SPs | reverse complement strand
CGTTTTCTCCCACCTGCGCTGGAATTTCGTCTTTCAGCGCCCTCAGCATCTGATGACTCGATGTTCCGAGGAGGCGCACGTCTTATTCTGGGAAGAGCCCGTTTTGGACGCCACATCGGGCTTTGTCGAAGTTCGGGAGGTCAATCTTAAGCTGAAGATCGCGGTGCCTCACCTTCCGTGTGGACTGACGGACGCAGAGGTCGATAACTTGCAGCATGCCCTGTTGCGTCAATCGATGGCTCAGCACGCCATCCGCCAACCTATTTCCTGGTATTACACTCCGCTCGCGACCCGCTTCACGCGAGACATTGACGCGCGAGCTGTCGTTTATGACTGCATGGACGAGTTGTCAGCGTTTCGAGGCGCCCCTGTTGGCCTGAGAGCCGCAGAAGCTGAGCTCTTCTCTCGGGCGGATCTGGTATTCACGGGAGGGAAAAGCTTGTATGAGAGCAAGCGGCGCCAGCATTCGTCCGTTCGTTGCTTCCCCAGCAGTATCGATCGCGACTTCTTCGCAACGGCTCGGAAGATTCGCGCAGAGACAGACGATCAGGCCCACATTCCGCATCCGAGAATTGGGTTCTGTGGAGTGATAGACGAACGAATGGATTTGGACCTGCTGGCGGCGGTCGCGGACCTTCGTCCTGAATGGCACTTCGTGTTGATTGGGCCAGTAGCCAAAATCTCTGAAGGTGACCTGCCCCGGAGGCCTAACATTCACTATTTAGGTCAGAAGGACTACCGGTTGCTGCCCGCGAACTTTGCTGGTTGGGATGTCGGAATGCTGCCCTTCGCGCTCAACGAATCGACTCGATACATCAGCCCTACTAAGACCCCTGAGTATCTTGCAGCCGGGCTGCCGGCTGTCTCGACACCTATTAATGATGTGGTGGATCCCTACGGAGTAAACGGGCTCGTGCACATCGCGAGATCGCCGCAGGAATTCGTCCGATGTATTGACAAAGCTCTCCGATTCAGACACTCCGCAAAACGACTGGCTGCCGTAGATGACTACCTGAGCGGCATGTCGTGGGACTCAACCTGGAAGCAAATGAACGGCCTCATATCGGAGGTGATCTTCGGGGTCGGAGAGAACGAGAGCAATCTAACGTCGCAGGCTGGCAACAACATGCTGGATGGAGAGATCGAGTGTTCGACTATTTAATCGTCGGGGCGGGTTTCGCCGGGAGCGTTCTTGCGGAACGCCTAGCGAAGGAAATGGGCAAATCGGTGTTACTGATCGACCGGCGTCCGCATATCGGCGGGAACGCGTTCGATCATTACAACGAGCATGGGATTCTGGTGCATCGCTATGGTCCACACATTTTTCATACCAACTGCCGTGAGGTGTTCGAGTATTTGTCGCAATTCACAGAATGGCGTCAGTACGAGCACCATGTGCTAGCTAGTGTGGATGGTCAACTGCTTCCAATTCCCATCAATCTGGACACACTCAACCGCCTTTACGGTCTAACCATGAACTCGTTTGAGGCGGCAAAGTTTCTGGATTCTCTCGCCGAGAGTCGAGCCCAAGTTAAAACGTCCGAAGACGTAGTAGTGAGCCGCGTAGGCAGAGAGCTGTTCGAGAAGTTCTTTCGCAACTACACGCGCAAGCAATGGGACATCGATCCGTCGGAGCTCGACGCGTCGGTTACCGCTCGGGTACCAGTCCGGACTAATCGCGACAACCGTTACTTTACTGATATGTACCAGGCGATGCCGCTGCACGGCTACACACGAATGTTCGAGAACATGCTGGATCATCCCAAGATCAAGATTCTATTGAACATTGATTTCCGGGAGATTCAGGAAGAGATTTTCTACCGACACCTGATCTACACCGGACCTATCGATGAGTTCTTCGAGTTTCGATACGGCAAGCTGCCTTATCGTTCTCTGCGCTTCAAGCACGAGACCATCAATCGGACCGTATTTCAGCCAGAGGCCGTGGTCAATTATCCGAACGAGCATCTGTACACACGCATCACCGAATTCAAGTACTTGACGGGTCAGGAGCATCCGAAGACGAGCATCGTGTATGAATATCCTCAGGCTGAGGGCGATCCTTACTACCCCATCCCGCGTCCTGAGAACGATTTGATCTACAAAAGGTACAAAGCCTTGGCAGAACAGACTCCATCGGTCCACTTCGTAGGTAGGCTGGCAACGTACAAGTACTACAACATGGATCAGGTAACAGGTCAGGCCTTGTCTCTGTTCAAGAAACTGAGGATGCAGAAAACAGATGACGGAAGGAAGAAGAGTGCCCTCCTTCAGGTAGCGGTGGGGCACGGCGCATTCGCGTCAATCGCGGAGGTTGGAAAAGCCAAGGCCGATGGCGACGGCAGCGACGCCCATCTCGACGCTGCCTAAGCGTAGCTCTCAAGCAGCAATTCGTTCAGAAGTGTCCTTGGCGAGCTTCCAATCCATTTCGCAATCGCGGAAAAAGCGATCGAGCGCATGCTCCAGAGTGGGCATCAGAATTGCTCTTTCGCTTGTAAGCGCTGAATAGAGGGGACGCTTCGCCCGCAGGCGCAGATCTTCTAGTCTTGCTGGATACAGAGTCTCGGAAGAGACTTTCGCAAGGTCCGCTGCTCTCGATGCAAACTCCGCCCAGGAAATCTGGCCCCCATTTGTAATGTGCCACAAACCTTGCCCACCATCGATGAAAAGATCCAGGCAGGCATTCACGAAATCCGGCAGGTATGTGGGAGAGGCGACCACATCGCAGGGGGGCCGGAATGGCTGCCCCGCCGACAATGTTCGCAGCGCGCGAACCACGAAATTGTTTTCATCCCAAGGGCTGAAGAATGCGCTTGAGCGAATGATGAGCGCAGCAGGCATGGCCTCTTCAACGCGCTTGTCCGCTTCAGCTTTGCTATGGCCATACACATTCAAGGGGAAAACGCCGTCGCTCTCAAGGTAGGGCGATGTTTTTAGACCATCAAACACGAGATCCGAGGAAAAAGTCAGAAATGGGATTTCTCGCTGTCCGCATTCTCGCGCCAACAGTTCCACCCCCAGTGTGTTCTCGCGGAAGCAGCGCCGGGCCTCGAGTTCTGCGTCATCCACCTGTGAGTAGCCGGCAGCATTAATCACCGCCCAGGGATGCAATTCTAAGAACGCTTTTCGGATACACATCACCTCTGCGATGTCGAACGCATACCCGGGTAACGCGCGGTAGGGGATACCGCGGAGTTCACAGATACGCGCAAAAGCTCGAGCGAGCCTGCCATTTGCTCCGGTGATAAGGATGGGCCGCACTTTGGGATATGCGCGATTGATGCATTCGCCGTCTGTGGGATGTGCCTCTCCATGTTCGTCGATCGACACTCCATACACGAAGCGGCAAGGGCGTCTCCACCAACCGGGAACTTGCAGCAACGGCTCTGATACCTCGGTTCCTGTCGCGAGCCGCCGAATGAGTCCAGCCAGGGCAGTTGGCCGGGGAGGGGTAGAGCGGATGTCATAAATACCTGATTCGTAATGGTTGTTCTGTTGCGTGACCAGATGATTCCAATCAAATGCTCCTAGCAGCGACCACCCAGTGACTGCAGTGATCTCCGCACCTCTCTCGCGTGCGTTCTGCACAGTTTTCCAGACTTCGAGAAACCAGCGTAACTGCTCTTCGCGAGTGCATCCGTTGTGACACTCCGTAATGGCAACCGGGCGGCCGTACCGCTGCCACGCTTCGCACAATAAGTCCTCGAGTCCGAGACTCCCGTCCTTCAGCACTCGTGACGCGAGGACATCCGCATAGGAATCCTTTCCATTTCCACCATGGGTGTTAGGGGGATATCGATCGAGATGTTCATCCAGGTAACGTTCTCCGCTCAGGTAATAGTTCAACCCGATGACGTCGGGCGGGCATGGATGATCCAGAAACCACTCCAACTCTGCGCGTTCGATGCCTGCCCAGAGAAAGTGATGCCACATGCGATGCGAGCTATCGACTTTCCCACAAAGAAGATCGAAGCTCGACCAGCGACGTTCGTTCTCGAACTGGGCCTGGTATGCAAGCTTCGGAGTGCTGTATATCTTGCCAAGATCATCAGTCTGGATCAGGCGCGCCGCACGAACCACGCGACGGATCGCCTGCATGGCCAGCACCACCGCACGACATTCATTCAGCAACGCACGGGCGAATGAGTTTTCGTCCCGGCGATGGGGATACCAATGCCCGTATAGCGCAGAAAAGCGTGCGGTCGTCAGAGGTTCATTGACGGGCGTGTAGTCCTGCACATGGGGGAAGCGAGTCGCGACTTGTTCCGCATAGGTGGCCAGTTTCGTGGGGAAATGCGGATCTAGCAGATCAGTAAATCGTGGCCCACTGCCGTGATGAACCAGTCCGACTATGGGACGAATGTTGAGTTCATCAAGTCGTCGGAGGGAAGCGTCCGCCCACTCCCATCGTTCCGACTCCGAAGCATGGGACGGGCTAGACTCCCAGAGGAGTGGATGCCGAAGCGCCTTGATACCCAGGCCAGCGAAGAGATCAAAATCCGACATTCGGCTAATGTGTCCACTGCGGTTGAGTTGTTCAAAGTATTCGTCTTGAACGCGGTTGATGGTGCATTCCACCCCGCCCCACAGTTCGAGACCTGATTGTTGTGACGCTTCCAAACTCTCGTGCAAACAGCCTCAGTTTCTGTGGCTAGACATGGCGAGGCCAATGGTCTGACCACCCGAACTTGGATGCCATCAGGGCAGACTTGTGTCGCAAACTCTTACTTTGAAATTCGCACCAGCCGTTATGCCCAGGACCGGCAGTGGCAAACTGGGAGACCTGACATCCAGATCTCCTGCAGTGTTGCAGGTATGGATCCAAGTGGAAGCCGGGATAGCTGAGGATCTCTACCGTACTGTCCTGATCCCCCGCCGAACTGCAGTTCACTACCTGCCTTGACAACGCACGCGTACGGTGCCACGAGTGTGGTTCATGCCTTCCGCACCTCCATTCTGGTGCAACGAGTTTCTCCCGTTGAACAACGAAGCTGCTGAGCACTCTCAGCATCGGAGAGCAGCATATGGCACGGCGCCAACTATCGATTGCCAACTCGGTTCCGGCTGGTCTGCTCGGCGGACTCGCCGGAACGATCTCGATGAGCAAGTTCCAAAACGCATGGAACGAGGCCGCGAGTGGTGAACGCAGCACCTTCTTTTCACGTCCGGAGGAGGAGCCTACAGATATTGTGGCCTGTACCAGGATCGCATCCCGCCTTACTTGCTTCTATCGATTGAGCGTCTCGAAGACACTTCTGAGGATATGTGGCCTGACAATGCACTATGCGTTCGGGGCTGGCGCAGGTCTCTTATATGGCTTCCTTCGGGAAGCCGTGCTTGATGAGACAGCTTCTCATTCTGTGGCCGCTGTGGTTGGCGCGCTGCTGGGCACTACGATGTTCTTCGCCGCGGACGAGATTGTTACTCCGATGTCGGGGTTCAAACGAGGATCACTGATGGGAAGCCGCGCGTTCGGAGTGGCTTCTCACGTCGTCTATGGAGTGGCCTTGGCGGCAGTTTATGAGCGAACGAGGCGCTTTTCTGGGGCGACTCTGTGACGTAGGATCGAACCGCAATTGGATTAATCTCTTGGAGCTGGTCCGTTTTGAGTAGTCCCGCATCGCCTAAATACTCTCCCTCCGACGCTTGCATAACCAACCACACCGCACGAGGTGGCATCGCAATGTAGCCGTGATGCCTCGCGACATGACTGAATCGAAGCTAAACACAGACGAACAAGTATCGTCCATCTGGAGTCTGGGAGGGCTAACGTGGAAGCAATTAGGTGGCCGCGTCTGGCACGAGATGGACCAAACGGACATCATCAATCGCGCCTACGAACTAGCCTATAACTTCTTGTTGGCAATCTTTCCGCTCCTTTTCTTCTTGTTTGCGCTTTTGGGAATTTTCGTTGCGCAGGGCGGGACTCTGCGTAATGACCTGTTCTCGTATGTGCAGCTTGTACTGCCTCCTGCCGCTTACCAGATCCTCGAGCAGACGGTTACCGAGATCACGGGCAATGGAACTGCCGGAAAGCTCACGTTTGGGTTGTTATTCGCGCTCTATTCTGGATCTGCTGGAATGACGCAGCTAATATCCACGCTCAATGCCGCGTACGAGATTCGAGAAGGACGATCATGGATCAAGGTGCACATCATTTCTCTTGGCCTGACCCTCGCAATCTCTGTACTGGTGATTGCGGCTCTCTTTCTTGTTCTCACGGGCGCACACGTCATAGCATCTGTAGGGCAACAAATCGGGATGAATGAAGCAGCGCTGGTTGCCGCCAAAGTGCTGCAATGGACTCTGGCGCTTGGCTTCGTCGTGTTAGCTTTTGCAATCGTGTACTACTTTGCGCCTGATGTCGAGGAACAGCACTGGTACTGGATCACACCGGGTTCTGTGATCGGAGTTGTATTGTGGGCTGCAGCTTCAGCGGGACTGCGCGTGTACCTGCACTTCTTCAATTCGTACACGAAAAGCTACGGATCCCTGGGAGCAGTGATCATTCTTATGTTGTGGTTCTACGTCGCTGGCTTGGCTGTCCTCATTGGCGGGCAGATTAACGCGACAATCGAGCATGCCGCTGCGGAACATGGTCATATCGAAGCAAAAGGACACGGGCAGAAAGCTGCCTAGGCCTCAGATGAACTACTCCCGAAATAACCTGCCTGCTTGGCGTTGCGCGCCGGCGCAGCAGGAGAGTTTTCTAATGGAAGCCGCCAGTCTCGGGCGGAGACATGTCCCGCATGAATCCATGCAATGCGGGTGACGAGGGATCCTATCACGGAGGACCACGAGGCCCACCGACGCAAAGAGCGCGATCTCTTCTCGTTACCGAAGAGGCTGAGAACGCGCAGGGCAGTCGGCACCGGTCCCGAAAGAACACCACCCGTCCGAGTGATCAAGCCGCTCGTTCCGTGTTTCAAAGGATCAAGGTGATAATGCGAACGCCCCTCGATCCTAAGTCCCTCCCACATCTCGAAAACGGCCGCACCTAACCCGAGCGCCTGCAAAGCTCGACTCTTCCGATGCCCCAGAAGCTCAAGTATGCCGACCGCGGCGCCCAAGCCGGACATTCCGAAGTGAAGAGGCAGGTCCCCGGAGTTCTGATTCCAAACTGGGATGGCCGTCGCACCAATCAACACTCCCGTGTAGTTTGAAAACGGAAGTCCAAACGCCAGCGATGCTGCCTGTCCAGCATTCTCTATGACACGCAAGGGCAGCGATTCACCATAGCGGTCTTGAAGAAATCCAGCGAATGCGGCAGCGGACGCGCCTGTCGAGAATCCAAGAAGCGTCCACACGCCCATCGACATGGCGCTCTGTGGCTTAAACACGCGCAGCATTGCGAGGAAACGTGCAGGTCGCCCCAGGTCTGCGACCAGGAGTGCTGGGGAGATGACGGAGCCCGCGGCAGCAATCCAGCGGGCATGTTTGACCAGTTCGCGATCCGCCCCGGTGTAATCCGCAATTGCACCGATTACTGCGGCAGCTCCCGCCGCGCCACCCACAAAAAAATAAAGCGGTATTTCCCAAGTCCATGGCGGCTGCTTCAGCAGGGGAATTCGGTAGTAGCCGTTGTCGGGTGTAGCCTGGGGGAAGGGCGCTCCAGCAGGACGTGTTCCGACGACCTGCAGTTGCCCTCCTCGTTCCGCCTCGTGCCGGATCTCATCGAGCCGGCGCTCGCGTTCCATTTCCTCCGGACTCAATTGCGGCACCGGATCGCTCATCTTCGTCCCCCACTCGCGCGGGCTCCATCTGTGAGGAAAGCCAGTAGAGTGCCACCGAGCAGCACTCCTGCGGCTATGGCTGAAGATCGCCACGCCTTTTTCAGGTAAACGGTTGGAACTTCCGGCGCTGGTGGCAGATTGTATGTTCTCGCATCGCCACGCACGATGAACATCGCATGGATTCCACCGACGCTTGTGTGGGTTGGATCGTAGATTGCTGCGTCACTCATCCCGCGCTGATGTAGTTCTTCCACTCGCTCGTGTGCATGCTGTCGGAGGTGCTCGATTTCGCCGAACTTAATCGATTCTGTCGGGCATGCTTTCGCACACGCGGGCTCCAGGCCGACTTTCTGCCGGTCATAACAGAACGTACACTTGAATGCACGGCCATCCTTCGGATTGCGTTCGACGACTCCAAACGGGCAAGATGGCACGCAGTAACCGCATCCATTGCAAACATCTGGCTGGATGAACACTCCACCGAATTCGGTGCGCACAATCGAGCCGGTGGGACACGCCTCAAGACACCCGGCTTCTTCGCAGTGCTTGCATACATCAGACGAAAAGACCCAGGATGCCTGCTCGCCCGCATTGCCACCAAATCCAGGGACCGGAGCCTGCTCGACGAATTTCACATGCCTCCAGGTGGAAGCTCCCACTGCACCGGTATTGTCGTAGGAGTATCCGCTCCAATCGAGGCCGTCTTCGCTCACTTCGTTCCATTCTTTACATGCAACCTCGCAGGCCTTGCAGCCGATGCACAAGGTGGAGTCTGTAAGAAATGCCGTGATGCTCATGCAATCCGTCCTGTTAAAGAACTCAACTGCTCGAGTGCGTTTGGTCCTCGTTCGCGCCTGCCCGGTACGACGTTGCAAACCAGCGCCTTCGTCTCCATGATTCGGACGTTGGGCTCTTCGCTGATGACAAGCAGATCGTTTACTACGTCTCCCTGGACCTGGCCTTTGTAGCCCCAGTGATAGGGGAGTCCAACCTGATGCACGATGCGTCCATCAACACGTAGCGGACGCATGCGGGGGGTAACCAACACACGTGCTTCTACGAGCCCTCGCGGGGTGGCGATTGTAGCCCATCCACCGTGTTGAAGTCCCAGTTGCGCCGCTAGTTCTGGAGAGACTTCAGTAAACAGCTCGGGCTGCAGTTCGCTGAGATGAGACAAGTGACGTGACATTCCGCCAGCCGTGTGGTGCTCGGTCAATCTATAGGTAGTCAATACATATGGGAACCGAGCATCGTGCGGTGCGGCGTAGGGATTGTCCGGGCGCTTTTTTCGATTCACTGCGGGATTTGTCTGCTGGGAGTAGAGAGGATTCTCTACCAGTGACTCGAGCGGTTCGTAATGCGTCGGAAGCGGACCGTCTTTCAAGCCGCTCGGCACATATAACCACCCCACCCCATCTGGATGAAGCGTGAATGGCCGGGCTCCGCCCAGCGCATCTGTTCCTTGCCCCTGATCAAGATTGCCTGGCGTCGTCGGGGCCATGTGCTTGTCATAGTCCGCGTTGTCCAAGCCGGTCCATTGCTTCTTCTCTTCGTCCCACCAAACCAGCTTCTTACGGTCGCTCCAAGGCTTCCCATCTGGGCGCGCGGAGGCTCGATTGTAAATAATGCGGCAGTCATTGGGCCATGCGAATCCCCAGCCGTGTCCGAGAAGGTCCCGCGAGTTGCGTTCATGAGCGCGGTTTCTCCCCTCTTCCGGAAAGACTCCGCAGTAAATCCACGCACCGCAAGCGGTGGCGCCGTCACTTTTCAAATCTTTTATGTGCGCCAGTTGCTTCCGATCTGCAACAGAATACCCATTGATTTCCTTCAGCACTTCTTCGGCATCGGGTTCTGCGATGGGACCCTCGACGTGATAGTTCCACGTCAGAGCTCGGAGTCCATTATTTTTGGCGTGGAGATCGTTTGCAGCTTTCGCCTTTAGGCGCAGGCCCAGGTGATAGACGAACCACAATTCACTACGCGCATCGCCGGGAGCCTCTGCCGCTTTCTCTCTGAATTGCAGCAAGCGTTGCGTGTTGGTGAAAGTGCCTTGTTTTTCGGCGCTGCCAGCTGCTGGAAAGAGGAAAATTTCAGTGCCGATTGTCTCGGGCGAGAGTTCGCTTCGCTGCACCTCGGGTGACGCGTACCAAAAGGACGCCGTCTCCGTTTCCACCATGTCTCGCACTACGAGCCACTTCAGCTTCGATAAAGCCGTACGCTCGAGGCGACCGTTCGCTGCGCCAACGGCGGGATTCTGGCCCATCACTAGGAGTCCCTCGACTTTGCCGTCCGCCATATCAAGCCAATAGCCAAAGTGGGAGTGGTCTCCCGTTACCCTGGGAAGCCAATCAAAACCCCAGTTGTTGTCCTTGGTCGCAGCCTCTCCGTAATACGCTTTCATCAAACTGATGAAGTACTTGTCGAAACCTGCCCAAAGCCCTGTTCTGGCTCTGTGCTTCTTTATGTAGCCATCGAGCGTGTGAGCATCAGGTTCGAAAAACGGCATTGGCAGATAGCCGGGCAAAATGTCGTACAAGGTCGGAATGTCTGTTGAGCCTTGAATGGACGCGTGTCCCCGCAACGCGAGTATCCCGCCTCCGGGCCTGCCGATGTTCCCCAATAGAAGCTGCAAAATCGCAGCAGTGCGGATGATCTGCACTCCCTTCGAATGCTGCGTCCAACCAACTGCGTAGCAAATCGCTGCCGTTTTGTCTGGTCCTGATGCTGAAGAGAACGTATCCGCCGTTTTCAAGAAAACATCTTTGGAAACGCCGCAATACCGTTCGACCATGTCGGGCGTGTACCGGCTGAAGTGCCGCTTCAGAACCTGGAAAACGCAGCGTGGATGCTGCAGACCGGGGTCGGACTGGAACTTGGCGGCGTCTTCCGCTTCGCCACGGTCTTTGCCGTGTCCCCCACCTGCATCGGAGTGACCCGGCTTTTCGCTTGTTTGTTTGCTGGGCGAGCCTTGGTATAGCCAGGACTCGGGAGTGTATTTTTCCTTCTCTGCATCCCACCCTGAAAAGAACCCGTCCAGGTCTTCGGTATCGCGGAAGTCGTCACGAAGAACTGTCGACGCATTTGTATAGTTCACCACGTAATCGCGAAACTCGCGATTGTTCTCAAGAACGTAGTTCACGAGCGCGCCGAGAAAGATGATGTCGCTTCCTGCGCGCAGAGGCACCCAGATGTCTGCCATGGCAGAAGTCCGCGTGTGGCGCGGATCCACGTGAATGATCTTGGCGCCCTTCTCACGTGCTTCTACCACCACTGAAATCCTACTGGGTGATTCTCTGCCATCGACGATCCCATAATGAGGATCGCGTCGGCGTTACTGAGATCCTGTTGTGCTGTGGTCGCGCCACCGCGGCCGAACGATGTGCCCAGACCGGGCACGGTGGAACTGTGTCATATACGCGCCTGATTGCTGACGCATACCATGCCCAGCCCAGCCGTAAACAATTTCTTGATGACGTAGTTCTCCTCGTTATCGAGGGTGGCACCGCCAAGGTGAGCCATTGCGGTCGTATGCATCACCGTATGGCCGTCGCGGGTTTCCTCAAACGTTCGATCACGAGTTTCCCACATGCGGTCGGCCACCATGTCCATGGCTTTCTCAAGATCGATTTTTTGCCACTTGCTGGAATAGGGAGCCCGGTACTGGACCGTCTTCAGTCTGCCTGCATGGGTGTGTAACTCATAGGTGTCGGCGCCCTTCGGACAGAGATGACCGCGAGAGATTGGAGATTCCGGATCTCATCAATAGAGATGAGCTTCCCCTCCTTATGGTAGGCAAGCTGACCGCAACCGACGCCGCAGTATGGACATATGGATCGGGCGACCTGTGCCCCATTTGTCTTGGGACGCAATTAGCGAGTGCGCTGGGTCATTACCTCCGGTCCGGTCCCATCCGCGCCCGTCCGGATCTGCTCAAGTAAGGGCCAGCGAGAAAGAAGGGATTTAATCACAGTGTTCTCCGGAGTAAGGCTTCCGTTGAGTTTCGATGGGCTGACGAGTGCGCTTAGTGACCTCAGTGTGCCCCTTCCTCGGCCTGGTCATCCATGCATTCTCTGGTCCCATTTTGAGGCGATCCATACCGTGTTTCGGGTAAGCAAAGTCTCACCTGCAACCCGAAGCTCAAAGCCATCGCGCTGCCAAGCCAACGCTCGGTGCCTTACAGGGCATCATCTAACTTAATACCAAAGGCGACGGATGGACCCCGCGTGCAAGTATATCTATACGTAAATTATCGGCTTTAGCCGGGAAAGGAATTTTCTGTGAAAAAGGGAAAAAGGGCAACGAATTGGATCCGCTTCGCAATGAAATGTGGACTCCTCGCGACGGACGCTTCGGTTTGGGCGGCAGTCAACCACTTCCTATCGGAACGCTCGGACGATGTGCAGAATGTGTTCCGCAGAACAGACAATCTGGCCACCACCGTTCGCAGTCAGCGCCGATGGTCCCATGCTTCCACACTCTTGACCGGAATTGGCGTCGGAGTTGGCATAGGAATGCTGCTGGCTCCGGTTTCGGGCCAACGCGCCCGTGGTGCAATCCGTGACAAGGCTGCGGACCTGAAGAATAAGGTCACGGATGTGACTGATTGGGCAGGTCGTTTCGGTTCCCAAACGGGGCGGACAACAGGAACCTACGCACACTAGAGGTCCAGACTTCGGTCGGGCAAAGAAAATTTCACTATTGCAGGCGGAGAACTTGTGATGAAAGCTCCTTTTTTGATTGGGCGAATGTTGTTTGGTGGGTTCTTTCTGTACAACGGCATCAATCATCTTCGACAGCGCAAGAATATGGCTTCCTATACCGCATCGAAGGGCGTTCCCTCACCGGAACTCGCGGTGACGGCGTCGGCTTTGCCATTGCTCGTCGGTGGTACGAGCCTTCTTTTAGGGATTAAGCCAAAAGTGGGCGCCATCGCTGTGCTCGGATTTCTGGCCGGGGTCTCACCGATCATGCACGACTTTTGGCGGAACGAAGATCCGGCAGAGCGGAACAATAACATGATTTCCTTCATGAAGAATGTGGCGCTCGCGGGAGCAGCGCTCGCCCTGATGGGAGTGGAGGAGCCTTGGGAAGCAAGCGTGCCGCTCGGCCGACCGGCGCTCGTGAAGAAGATGAAGTCAGTACGGCGAATAATGGCTGCATAGTCAGGAGAGCGAGGGCGGACTGGTCTGCCACTAATTCGGACGAGTGCGCCCCCTTACCTATGTAGTTGCCGTTAGCTCCGCCATATGAACCAGCGTTAGAGCCGGAGCTTGCGCAAGTCGAGTTGATCACTTCACCGGCCGCCGCTGCCGGCATGGGCCAAGCTTTGTAGCATGGCGGCCAGAAAACGCTCCAAAGATTGCACCCATGCACCGGTTCAACGCGAGACTCGTTCTGCTCTCAAGTTACTGTGATGGCGTGCCTTTAGGCCCTTTTGTTCGGTTTTCGTAACACAGGACGATCTCTCGCAGGTTAGCCGCAAACTCGTAGCAAGATATTCCTACACTGAGGGGGAGACGGAGTGGCTCCGGAAGACTGCCCGATTTGCAGTGGTTCTGGATACGTAGCGAAGCCTGTGGACTTAAATGGTAAGACTGAGGGCGTCGCGTTCATACGTATTAAGTGCCCTGGGTGCGGGGGGTCTGGACGAAAGCGCTCTATCTCACCTGCGACCGCGGGCTGACCGCACGGCCTGCGGTGCTTGCGAACGTACGGAACCGGACCGTCAGACTTCCCGTCCTAAGGACGACGGTCCGGGCCGGACGCTTCGCTAGCAACCGCGTATTGTAGAGTGCCCTAAGCGATCTCTGCAGCCTTCCTTTTTGTTCGACTTTTCGGTGCCGCAATTTCCATTCTGTTTCTGCCATTCTCTTTTGCGCGATACAAGGCTTTGTCGGCTGATTGCAACACGAATTCTGGAGTCTGTTCGTTTGATTCAGAGCCGGCAACGCCGATACTCACCGTCACCGAAAGAGATTTCGGTGTTTCTTCTTTCGCCCCAGGCAAGCGGAGATTTTTGTCGCGCTTGCGACTCTTCGCCGGTCCTTTCTTTCGGCGATCGGCTCCGCGAGGCACGTGGCGACGATCATGGCCCCTCATCTGGAATTCGGCGGATTCGATCTTCACGCGAAGACGCTCGAGATGCTCCACAACCTGCGGAAGCGTCTTGCCGGGGAACACGACGTTAAACTCCTCTCCCCCGCAACGGTAAGCATCCCCACCTCCTGTAACACCAGCCAGCTTCGCTGCAACGAGCCGCAACACTTGATCTCCCACGTCGTGACCATATGTGTCGTTAAACAGCTTGAAATGGTCGATATCGATGACGGCGAGGCAGTACGGAGCCCTCAATCGGAGTGTCATGTCATTGAATGCACGCCGCGACGGCAGGGACGTCAGCTCATCGTGATACGCGAGCAGGTACGAATTCTCAATGATAGAAAAGACCGGGATGTAAGCAGCTGTTGCGAGATAAATGTCCATAACGCTCGCTGACGGCATGCTCCG
>Ga0170475_119578736_pt1 | contig 14248 bp, 5 predicted proteins | sample Soicark_Litter_5_FD_111474 | JGI IMG/M metagenome (GOLD analysis project Ga0170475, IMG submission 111474) | Avena fatua rhizosphere microbial communities from Hopland, California, USA. Combined Assembly of 48 SPs | reverse complement strand
GTTTGCGCACTGAGGCGTGAATTGAATACAATGGCGGCGAAAATAGCGAAGAAAAGCGGCAGGAATGTCTTCATACTGTTCTACTAAAAGCTCAAAGCGGGAGTCGCTTTTGTAAGCAACTCCCGCTTCGAATAACTCCTAAGATTGTGCCTTGTTACACCTAAAGTGCAGCAGAGCGAATCTTTACTTTGTGACCGTCATGTGCTCGGTCTTCACGAAGCTACCAGCCTTGAGCGTATAGTAATACGTACCAGCTGCGAGCTTTGTGGCATCGAGCGAGGCAGTGTGCTCACCTGCGCCGACAACCTCATTGACGAGCGTCGCAACGACCTCACCAAGCTGATTGTACACCACGAGTGACACTGGCTGCTCCTGAGCAGTTGCGAAGCGGATCGTCGTGATCTGCGAGAACGGATTCGGCGTGTTCTGATCGAGGCGGTAGTTAACACCAGCCGTGTTCGGAGTGCCAGTCTGCTTCTGAGCGATCGTGACCTGCTTGAAGCTTGGGTCGCTGATCGTGACGAAGCCCTGACCGTTCACTGTACCAAGCACGTTGCCGTTCGCATCACGGACCTCAGCGAGACCGCTGACGTTGGAGAACTGCATCGACACTGGGTAGCTTGTCGTCTTAATGTTCACAGTATACGACTCATGATTGTAGCTCATGAGACCGCTGTTCGAAGCAAAGCGTGCATCGAAACCTGTGAACTGATTCGGCATCTCGAAGCGGCTCTCCGGTGTGGAGGTCGCAGCGTTACCGAAGTAAAGCGACTGGCCATTGCCTTCGGCATCCTTAACATTCACGCTGCTAAGAGCAGACGCGATCTGGTCAGCCGACGACTCGACAGCCTTACGGCCCATCGGGGTGCATGGTACGTTCTGCAGCGAGTAGATACCCGATGCATCAACCTTGATGAAGTAACCACGACCCGGTACGATGAACGCGCTTGTCGAGTAACCGTTGTGCTGATCATACTCCCAGATGTCGCTAACGAGGTTCGGAACCTGGTTCGAACCAGTAAGCGGCTTGAGAACGATATTGGTCATATCCGCTGGATAGCTTGCGCCACCGACTGAATTCCAACCTTCGTCAATACGAACATTGTCAACAGATGTTGAACCCGGGCCACACGGCGAAAGCGCACCAGCGACAACGTTGTTGTTGCCAATGAAGCCACCATAGCGGATCAGGTAACCACGACCGAACTCGAGCGACGTCGCTGAAGACCAGCTGCTGTACGCACGGTACTCCCACGGCACACCAGCGGCGTTCGTGAAAATGGTTTTTGGATCCGGATTCGGCGGCATGACCGGAAGCGAGATCAGATTCCAGCTATATGGCTGGAGGAATGTCGCAAGCGACATATTGATCGTACCCGGTGTGTAAAGGATATAGAAGTGATTGATCGTCTTGTCGGTGATCGTCACGCAAAGGTTGCCATTGCCATCCGGCGTCGCCTGACGCAGGTCGATCGGCTGCTGACCACCATTGAGCGTAAACGCAAGGAGGATGCGCGCACCCTGCGGGAAATCCTGCGGGCTGACACAAACCTTCACTGGATAGCACAGCGGGCTGCCTTCCATGAACTGCACTTCGTAGATGAGCGTCGTATCGGTATTTGGCGAGCGAATATCGCGTGTGATACCAACGAAGTTCGGATCCTGGTAGCGGGAATCGACCGCAAGATTCTGCGGACGGAACCACGCGAGGCAGGTATTGAGTGTGTCTGCGCTGATCGTGTCACCGACGTTCACCAGGTTTTCACCATAGAGAAGATCAAGTGACTCGCTTGCGCCAGAACCCGTTCCGAATGTGACCGTTGATGTGCAAACCGGTGTGCAGCTGCTGGTAAGGCTCAGGCGAACACCTGTACCTGTTCCCTGCTGCGGCTCGTTCGGATTCGCATAGCGAATGAAACGAACATAAAGCTTCATCGGCGAATTGATCGCACCATCAGCCGTGAACGTAACCGTCGCGTAGTAAATACCTGGCGGAAGTGAACCCGGGTTGGTGACATTCAGGAAGAGTTGCTTGACCTGCGATGACGCACCGCTATAGTCGATGATCGGAATATACTGCGTCTGCTGTGAATTACCACCGGCAGAGAGAGAAACCGTCAACCACTGCTGATCTGAATTAATGTAAACATTATCGAGCTCGGTCTGACCGACAGCATCGCGAAGGTCAAGACCACGCTGTACTGTCTGCGGATTCGCCGGATCATAGAAAAGATCCGTCGTCAGATCGAAGTTCGCCGAATAGAGAGAATTGTCTCGCGGCGTTACTTGGCTGCGTGGCTGAAGCTCCATCGCCGGCTGCGCCGTGATACGAACTTCACCCTGACCGAACGGGCCGATAGCACCGGCGTTCAGGTTGTTGCCACCAAGATTACCATGCGTGTAGTCATAGGTAACCGTAAGTGTGGACGGCGGCGGATACGGGAATTGATACTTTGCACCGTAGCCAGGCGCACCACCGAGATTATCACCAAGGTGATCGTTGAAACGAGCCGAATCCAGGAAGATAACCGAACCCTGAACAGCGCTTGGAAGCACCTTAAAGCGCAGCCAAAGAAGTGCTGTTGTATCCTGAGGATTTGGACTTGTTGATGGCGGTGAGTTCCAAAGCGGAACCGAGCCAGCAGCAGCAACGCGGATCACGTGAAGATACGGATTTGCATTGAGTGGGCTATTGACCGTCTGATCGGAATACTGTACGAAGAACGTCTTCGCGCGAGCCGTATCGTTCGGACCCGGACCAACCATGACAACCGGACTGCCATGGCCAGCGGCCGAAGGCATTGTCTTTGGATCGTCGAGCTGGAAGCCCTGCGCCGAATAATAGAACTGGAACGAGAAGCTCCGGATTGGCTCGAGGTGCTGACCGATCTGCGGAGAGCCGCCGACGGCCGGACCGATGTTCGGGTTGAACGACGTATCCACCTCGTTATAAATATAGACCGGAACGAGGAAGTATCGCTCACCCGGAAAATTCGGTCCCGGAACACGCTGTACGCCATCCCAGTCACGACCACGACCTTGCGGTCCCTGCCAGTTACGGAGGGAAATGGTCGGGTAGAACACGGGCGGCTTCTGAGCCTGTACCGGCATGATATCGCTGAACACGACAAGGACCGCGAGCACGAATGCTGCTGCCCATGAGCCGTAACGCTTGCGCATGGCTTGAGTCTCCTTGATTGTAAAATTGTTAGGGTTCATCATACCTGACAACTAATTGATTTTCTTACACTTTGTTACACCCGAGGGTGTCAGATTCTTCAACTTTTTCTATGGTTGACGCTCAATAATGAGCGACGATGCTTTAAGCTCTCCGTTGCGGCCCTCTAAAACAGCGCGATACATACCTGATCCAAGTGAGCCTGGAAAGATCCAGACCGCGCCTGAACGCTCACACTGAGCTACAAGCCGTCCGAGTGCATCGTACACTTTCAAGGATGTTGCATCAGACCCTGTCGAGACCACGAAGTCTCTTGCGGGATTCGGATACAATCGGAAAGGCTGCTGCTGCATATCGCTATTGACAAACGCCTGCTCGTATCTGCCGTACAGGCAGATCGAATCGAACATCTCGTCGGTCGAGCCAAGCTTTGCGTCAGCATTCAGCGGAGTCCATCTCACATTCGTAAGCATCGTGCAGGCGGTATCGCCTCCAACGAGAGCATAAAAATGTAGTATGGAGAGCGTATCGTTGCCAAGAATGGTCGCGCCATTCACAGCTTGATAAACGATCGTAACGGTGTCCGACATGACCATGCTTAACAATATCGAAGCTGACTTCGAAGTCGTCGTTGCATCAATAAATGCGAGCCTGTTCGGATCGTACTTAAACTGCAACTGAGCACTTTTGACATTAGCATTGCCTATGTCTGAGATCATAACCGGAAGATCGAACGCAACAGAGTCCGCATATGGACCCGTAATGACACCGCTCACCGAACGCCGAGGCGTCGAGAGTGCTGTATGTCCTGTTGCGACCGCCGTCCGAACCCAGCCATCCGTTCGAATGACTGTATCGACACCGGCCTCCGAAGTGAACATCGGCCAATCCGGATCCCAATGGATCCAAGCGGTATCAGCAAGCGTCCTGGACGCCGCAACACGCATCTTGAAGAGAACCGGATTCTGAAGATTGATCTCCGAAGTCCCGATCGCCGCAAGCCCGCGATGACTTTCCGTCGTCATGAGCCCGTCAGACGCTGTCCCCGTCGTACTATAACCCACGATCTTTACGAGATTTGAATCGAAAAGAAAGCGAGCAACGAAGCCATTCAAGTTATGCGGTTTCGTGGAATTGAAAGTGTAATACACATTCAACGTCACTGTATCGCCACCCTTTAGCGTCATCGTATCGATGCGAACGCGAAAGACGTTTTGCGCTGATGCTACTTGCAAAGCAAGAAGTAAGAATACTACCAGAAACGATAGGCGTCTTACCAGCATACCATAGAATGTCAAAGAACTTGTTGACCGGCCACGGATCAGCTCACGCGTTCCGTGGCCCGTCATATACGTTTTGCTATCAGCGAACGACCTGCATCTTCACGGTCTGCGTGAAGTCTGGCGTCACAAGCTGATAATAATAGAGGCCGCTGGCAACGATGCTGCCATTTGCGTCCTTGCCATCCCATTCGATTGCATTCGAGCCGGCGCCGCGCGTCTCATCAGCGATGAGCGAGCGAACCTCGTGACCGAGCATGTCGAATACGCGAAGCGATACGATCGCTTGCGATCCGAGCGTAAAGCCGATCGTCGTGTGGCTGGCCGAAGCGAGCATGAATGGATTTGGAATATTTTGCTCAAGCGCTGCACCGCTAGCATTCGAACCTGTGCCCGAAAGCTTCAAAGCGGCATGCGAATTAGCGCGCGTCTCGTCATTGACCGTTACGTTCGTAAGATCGAAGCTCGCGTTTGCATTTGCAAACTCAAGGTAACCGACCGTTGAACCGTCCTCAAGCTTTGAGCTCAGAGCGAGCGCAACCTTGCCCGTCGATGGATTCGAACGGAGAATGCTGCCTTCGACAGCACGTGTGCCGACGAATTGTGCATCACCTTCGATCGTCATCGCAAGACCGAACGCACCATTGACTTCGCCACGGACCTTAACCGGAACAAGCACGGTGTTGCCATTTACGCGAACATCGTTGACATCAGCAAAGACGCCAGAGATATCCGTTGAATGGGCATCCGTTGACTTGTAACCTGGCACCGGAAGCGGGCTTGGCCACGGAAGAACCGCGAGCTTACCTGCGAGGTACATCAGAATGTACGCTGCATCATACTCATTCGCATGATAGAAGTACGCACCGTAATTCGGATTAAAGACGCGGCTCGGTTGACCGTTCACACCGATGTGATTAGCATCGCCATGGAACGCTGCATGACCTTCGACGGAATCGAGCGGAATGTTATTTACGATCGATTGAAGAATGAGGTCGGCATCCGTAAGGGTAACGAAGCGATTCTGATTGTTGCGCACCATCGGATCAGTGTTGTAGATCTGATCGAGGTTCACATCGCCATCACCCCACTGTGCATAAGAACCGCGGCCCTGAGGCACGATCCAAATGTCGCGGCCTGGCAAGCAGTACTGTCCGTTCGGACCAACACCGCCAGCAACAGGCGGCCAGCAGCTTGTGCGGGTCGAGGTGTTGAGACGAGTAGAATCCGGAGCTGCAGCAGACGAATAGAGCGCGTTCAGGTGGGTAAAGCCGACGGAGTCGTCTGCACCGACTGAAGCACCGATCGTGCGAACCGTACCGACCGAACCGATCGGGCCGTACTCGAACACGAATGTTGCACGCTGATCCGGAGTGGCCTGATCGTTCCACATCGGATTCTGACGAATCTGAAGCATGAACGTCGCGACCGAATTCTGATTGGTCTTGTCGTTAATATTGAGATTCTTCCACTCGAGCCAGAAGGTCTTTACACCATTGACAGAGCTCGTTGTGTATTGCACGGTGCTCGGGATATAACCGACGTCCGTTGCGCCACGGTAGAAGTGGTCACCGAAGAACGGAGCCATTGTGTTGTTCGGCTCGACCGAGTTAAACACAAAAGCTGTCATTGCTTGACCGGTACCGCCGACATTGATCTTGTCGTGACGGTGTGCCGTGCCAAATGTGACAAAGCCGTTGACGTTGACATTGACTGTGTTGTAGGTATTCCCGTTATAATCGAACGAGAAGCCCACTGGGATATCATCGGCGGTGCCGTCATCATGATCCGGCTGACCGACGAAGTTAAGAAAGGCGTCAGGATTGATCTGGGTGACCTGTCCCGGCAGACCTGATGGGTAGAACTCGCTGTGGGCTTCCACATTGTAGTTCGCCCACAGAGCCGCTACGCCGGCCTGCTGCGCATTGGCGCTTGACATACCAAACGTGCTAAGCACGCCGGCAGTCGCAGCCAATAACCAGTGATTTCGTTTCATGGGTCTGATACTCCTTGAAAGTTGACGTTTTAAACTTTATAGTCGAATTGTATTGCTATTGCCGTCCCAGTCAAAAGACCGGGACGGCGTAGCGAATTCGTTATTGACCGCGTTCGAGCGACAGGTTCTTCGTTGTCGTGAAGCTGCCAGCCGACATGCGAGCGATATATGCACCGTTTGGCATTGGCTCACCAGCGGCATTCGTACCATCCCAGGTCACTGGATATGGACCAGCCTCGAGCGACTCATTGACGAGCGTGCGAACAAGGTTACCCTTGATATCGAAGATCTCGATATGCACGACCGAGCGCTCAGCGACATTGAAGTCAAGTGTCGTGGCCGACGAGAATGGATTCGGATGAGCGGCTTCGAGCGCAAAGGCTGGAGCAGCTACCGTCGGCATCACACCAGATCCGGCCGGCTGAAGGACGATAAGAGCGTTCTTCAGATTCACGTCACGGACTGACAGGCACATCGTATCTGAACCCGTCTGCAGTGTGTACAGCGTCGGATCGATAAGACCCTGGCCGTTCGACATGTCGATCGAGAACTTCTGCGAGTTCTGTGGATTGCGAAGGTACATGTGAGCACCGTTGAACACGGTATTCGAACCAGTCGCCGCCTTAGCACATGCGCTTGACCAGCAGATGGCAATTGGATACAGGTTGTTACCCGTCTCATTACCAGCATTGAAGCTGATCTGCCATGTGATGTTGGCCGACTTCGCCGTATCACGACGGATGTCGATCTGCGTACCTTCGAGCTGTGCGTTCGTCGTCGGGAGCACCCAGCGTGCGTCAAAGACGGACTGGTGTGGCGCCGGCGGAATCTCGACTTCGCAATAGCGAATGTCAAGCGAATCGCTGCCAAAGTTACCCGCACCGAAGATCAACTTCTGGATATCCATCGGATGCGTGATGTTGCCTGTGACCGGATCCTTAACGAGCGGATTCGAGACCCAAACCGGGCACTGGAACGTCGGGTTATCACCAACGCGGACCGGGAAGGTCAGGATGTCAGTGTTACCGGCAACGTCTGTTACCTGGATCTTGATCGTATCCGGAATCGGATTCGGCGACTGGAAGTACTGGTTCGTATGCTTTGGCGTGAAGCACCATACGAGGTTGGCAGTATCGTTCAGAAGCTGACCGCTGATGCTGGTCGGCTGAACGGTGACACCATCCATGAGCGATGTGATCGTCAGGTTCTCAAGGCAACCCGGGCGACGCAAATCGCGATCGAATACCTTCACCGTATCGCAGTACTGCTGGTTGTTCCAGATGCAGAGCTGCTTCGGTCCACGGACAAAGCCCGGAACATGCTGCGTCGAGTCAACCTCGATCGGGAGCCATGCCCACGTCGTCAAACCGCACTGGTCGGTGACAACGATAAGCACTGTATCGTCCGAACCGCATGAGGTCTGACCAGAACGTGGCGCATCAGAATCCATCGGCACGCCGGTGAGAACACCAGAGTACTGATCAATCTTAAGCCAGTTCGGCGTCGTACCAACAAGCGTCGTCTTACCGATCTTGTACAGCGGGTCACGGTATTCTGTGCTCGTCTGACCCTTGTAGATCAGCTTATAGGTATGATAATCAGCGTAGTTCGGATCTTCGATCAGAATACGATTCACGAGATTTGGATCCGTGAAGTTCAGGCTGTAATCAATACCTTCCTTCGCCGCTGGAAGAGCTGGCGTCGTAATACGCGGAGCGATATTGACCGTTACTGGCCAGCGCTGGATCGACTTGCCAGTATGACCATCGTGAGCCTCGACCGAAATTGTCGTGTCGAAGTTAAGCTCACCATTGACCTGCGGCGTCGGGGTCAGAAGATTCTGAATCGCCCACGCAGAGTCAACTGCGACATACATTTTACCAGTATTGGTGAACTGTGCGTCGGTATCGATCGTACCGTATGGCTTCGGCTGGAAGTTATTAAGAGCGCGCTGCATCCAGATCGGGCGCGTAAGGAGCTTGTAGCTCGTACGGCCGTAGCGGAAGTCCCAGCCGGCCTTTTGGACCTTCTGGTTACCGACCTGAGCAAAGAAGCCCGGCTCGGTCGCAGCAATGCTATCTTCCAATTCGTCGTCTGTCGTAACATCATAGATGTAGCGGAGTGAATCCGTGAGGCTCGCGGCGCAACGTGGCGGCGGCGTGCTCAGGAACACTGGCAAGCTATCCATGACGATGATACGGAAGTTATACTTCGTCGAAGTCGCACGTACGCAGAGCGTATCCGGCTGGAAACCGGGCTGCGGGCAAACCGCAGTGTTCCAGTTCATATAGCGCGGGAACGTCCACATGCTGAGCGCATTCGAATCTGCTCCGAGGAGCGTACCAGCAATGTCATGCTTCAGGCCGTACTCCGAAGAGTAGTTCGGCGGGAAGTTCGTGACAGTCGCTGTGAGCGCCTCACCACCCGGCACAACGTCCGGATTATGCGGCGTACCTGAGATCAGGATGTAACCGTTCGAACCAGTAATGTTCTGGTTATAGAGAACGGTCTGCTTGAGCCAACGGAACAAGCGAATACCGGAAGAGTCGGCAACCGTCTGAGCGTTATTGCCATAGTACTTCGCGATCGAATCCTTCACATCGTAGGTGACGCTAAGGCCGACCTGCGTATAGTTGAACGGATTGAAGAGGAAGCGCGGATCGTAGAAGTTGTTGACATCCCAGCCACCAACGCGGAAGAGCGTCTTGGAAAGCGTGCTTCCATCATAGCTGACGTCCTCACGAACGAACTTAACGTTCGGGTTATAAGGGTCAGCCTGGAGCGTCGGGATATCACTGACGAACTGCGGAGGCAGAACATCGCCGATCACGAACTGGAGACCATGCGAAAGTGCATAGCCCGCACCGTACTTCCAAAGCTGCGAACGGCTAACGACCGCGATGCGATCGCCCTGACGCACTGGAAGCGTGTGATACTTCTCACCAGCAAACCAGTAGGTTGTACCGTTGATACCCTGCGTGCAGACAGTATCGTGGTTAAGAGCATCATTCAGGCTCGTGAAATCGAGCGGATACTCGCGGCCCTGAAGTGCAGCTGCATCTTCAAGTGCCGAAGCACGCTGGATCTCATTGAAGTCTGTATTCGGCGACGGGCGCAGGAGCGAGAGCGACCAGTTTGCACCGGCACGATCTGCTGCATGACGGATCGCGATTGCCGAATCGGGAATGAAGTCGAGACGACCCTGGTAAGTCTGCTGTGAAGCGCTTGAGCCTTCGGCAGCGACCGTCTCCTTAAGATTGACGCGTACGAACTCGTTTGTCGTCTGGTTGATGACAAAGTATGTCGTGTAGTTACGCGCATAGTCATCGCGGTTGCTATCTGCAAGCGACACGTCGGCCTGCAGGAACAGCGGATAACCGATCGGATGCGGACCCTGGAAGTCGGTCTGATAAAGATCGATCTTGCTTACATAGGTCGGATCCTGATCGAAAATGTTGCGCGTGTAGCGGTGAATGCGGACAATGTCGCTCGGCAGACCGAGTGCAAAGTCTTCGCTCGGCGCAAGGCGGCGATCGTTATAATCGGCAACCTTCATCGAGACACCACGATCGTAGAGATCATAGACGCGGCCTTCCATGAGGGTCGTATCCGGGATCTGTGCGATCGGCACCGGCACATAACCCTGCGGCGGGTTGCTGTTCGGCTCGTACACACCGTACGGCGGTGGTTGCGGCGGAACAATCTCCTTACCGAAGCAACCATTGAAGTAGTCAATAAAGAACGTCGACTGGAAGGCGCCGTTCGGAGGATTGATCTGTGTGATCACGTCCGGACCTGTTTCGCCCCAGAAGAGACCGCGCATCGTATCCGTACCGGAAAGACCCGTGATCTCAGAGATTGGTAGACGAACAATGTAGCGGCCGACGTTGTCGTAGATAGCATCGCCGCGTGAGGACGCTTGGTATGACGGAAGCGAACCTTCGAAGTCAGCCCAGATCGTTGCACCCGCATTCACATCTGAAGGATTAGCGATACCCTTCGTTGCACCTGTGTCATACAGATCAACTGTAGCGGACGAAAGCGATGTAGAACGGTTGTTCGCAATCAGACAGAGGTTCGTGATGAAACGAAAATCAAAGTTATCCGAGAAGATCGCAGAGCCCGTAAAGGCAGTATTCTGCTCCATACGAACGCGGCTCATGAAGGTCGAGTCAAGCCCGATCGCATTCGTGAAGGCCGTCGTGATCTTGACGAAAATACCACCACCACGAGCGTGCGGCGTTCCGCGACCCGGAAGGCTTGGAGGCGACTGCAAGTAGGTATTGGCCTCTGCAGCAGAGTCCGGACCCATGGAGCACTGGTTGTTAAGAAAGCGTGTCAGCTCACGCGGATCCGATGGGATGCGCGACTGATTTGGCTTATTGACAACATAGCCGTCCTCGGCAAATATACGGTTGATCGATACCGAGCTCGAACTAAGGCCACCGACGATACCAACACCACCACCGTTACCACCGATAACGACATTGCTGTTGTATTCTGTAGCGTAAGTCGAATCACTGAAACCGACCCACTCAGCACCACCACCATAAGCAGCCTGAGCGATAACCGAACGCTGCGGCGTCGTAGCCGGAGCCGTGCGATTTGCCACAAGCACGCGCGGATCGTATGCATCTACACGGTTTGACTGATACCACACGCGGTGGTTCGAGAGCATACCCGGTGCGAACGTTCCGTTTGACGGACCATACTGACCCGACGTAAAGATGAAGAGCGCACCACCGCCCGAGCTGGCGACGTTATTGATATAACGGACGCGAAGCTCAACTGGACGATTGCCACCCTGCCACGGGAAGTTCTGCGGAGCAAGATAACCATTCTGGAATGTGTGGTACGATGTGAAGACCGCACCGCCATACAAGTTGGCTACGTTGTTCTGGAAAATGATAAGACCTGAATCACGATACGGGATTGCGCTCTGATTCGTGAATCCAAGCGGATACTGTGGCGACTGCGCACCAGCCGGAAGCATGTGCTCACCGTCGATGTACAGCACAGGACCGCGGACGCCACCTGTAGCACCCGCGTTCAGTGGGCAGTCGAGGTGAATTGCGCCACCCATACCAGCAAAGTTGGTATTGAAGTTGGCCGTCTTGTAGATCGTAAGACCCGGCACGCGATCAGCCATCGTCACTGGCGTGAGAGCCGTGCTCTGGCTACCAGAGCTTGCGCTCACAGCGATAGCACCACCCCATGCGTAGGCGTCGCCAGCCATTGCCATGGCAGAGTCGTTGTTGAACGTCGCGTTCGAAAGATAAAGACCGGTGTTGCTACCGACATAAACACCACCGCCCTTGGCATAATAGCCCGAGGTTGTATAGGTATTAATCGCGGCGCAGCGCTCGATAATGATCTGGTCGTCCGTCTGGGAGATCGATCCTCCGAGCGGAAGAACACCATTCGTGTCATAGCCCAAACGAGCCGTCACGAAGTTCGAAGCCGAGATCGCATTAGTGTTCGACGCCATGTAGATGGCGCCACCAAGAGCGGTCGTGCTCGCGATCGAACCCTGGCCAATGCTCTCGACCATATCAATGACCTTACAGTCGCGGATAAGGAGCTTCATGACCTGCGGAATCGGATTCGTCGTAAGTGCGAGACGACCGTCATCGTTTGGAATCGGGTTGGTCGCATCGACGAAGCTCGCCGGCTGCTGAAGGAAAGCAAAAGCGCCACCGGCAAATGATGCCTGGCAGCTATCTGCGATAATATCGTAGAGGTATGTCTGCTTCGCAAAAGAGCAGATAACGGCTCCAACGCCATTCGCCGCACTATTGATAGCAAGGTTGTTATTTAGCGCCTGCGAACCTGTCATCGAACCACCCGCTGCATAAATGAGCGTGGTATCGACGAACGTACGCTTGCGGAAGTTTACGAAGCGGCAGTTAGCAAAGTATCCGTAGCTACCCGGAAGGAGGATGAAATGTCCCCACTCGACCGAGTTCGCGTTGATCGGAAGACCACGGAACAGAATTCGGCGGTTTTGGCCGCTGAAACCGTTCGCGATGATCCGACCACCGGCCGAGTCAACGACGCGGCTGTTAGGATCGAAGCGGACTTCAGCGCCTTCCATGACCGTCAGCGTACCCGAAACACTATAGGTACCGGCGATCTCATAGATCGTATCCAGTGCCGAGTTATTCGGAACGCGCGGATAGAAGACCTTCGTCTGCCCCGGCGTAAGATAGCCGCTCACGCGCTGTAAATAAACAGCACGCGCTGACTCGCTTTGAACGAGCATAAAGCCGGCGGCGATGAGAAGAGCCACGAGGAGACCCCGTGTCTTTAGAAAACGATGCATAATGCCTCCGTTTGAACTTTGCCACGCACCACCATCGCTCGTAAGAGCGTTAGCGGGACCGGTCTTGTCAATGAATTGCATATCCCGTTGTGAATGGACGTTAGATTCAGTTATCACTATTTTTTTTCGCGCACGTCTCGTTGAGCTAGTACTGTTGCCAGATGTTCACTCACCGCGCCGTGCGGCAATTGTTTCAATACACTTCGTCTTGCCTTAGATCTCGACGTTCATCTTTAAGAGTTCACGCTTTGCAGCGTCGTCGAACTGGCTATTCGGATAATCCTCCACGATCTTTTGATAGACTCGTTTTGCATCGTCCGACTGCTTTGCTTCGGCATGAGCGCGAGCGGCATCAATAAGGTACTCCGCGTTAAACGGATTTGTCTTATCCCTACCGGCTGCTTTTTCGAATAACTTCGCTGCCTCGGTTTTGTTACCGCTCTGCTCTAAAATTGCTGCACGACCCGCGTCGATCGACGCCTGAAGGACCGGCTCCTCGCTGGACGGCGCCGCTTCAAAGGCGATGCGCGCACTGTCGTACTTGCCGAGGTAGTAATAGGAATTGCCAAGTGCGAGAGCAGCCTGCGTTGCGGATGACGTCGAGCCATACTCGCGAACGATATACTTGAGGCCATAGAGTGGCTCGCCCTGGATCTTGTGGGACTGATCGCCGTCGATCGCATGACGGTAATCACCACTCAGATAGTAATTCATGACGCGCGTCGTATAGGTAGCCGCGCGCTCGTTATTGGCTTTGCGCTGACCAGCCCACCACCAGAGTCCGGCGATGATCGCGACAAAAACGACAGCAACGCCTGAGAGAAGGCGCTGATTATTGCGCATCCACTCACGCGATTCCTCGTAGCGCAGCAGGAGCTTCTCCGTCTGCGTCAAACTCTCTTGTTGCTGAACCTCAGCGAGGTTCCTTTGCGATCGGATCATTCAGTCTCTATCGAACCTAGTCTTACTATCTTCATAGCCATCAGAGCAACCGGTTAAAAACGCTCTGTTGTCTATGTTTTTGCGCGCCCGGAAGGACTCGAACCCTCAGCCTTTGGAACCGGAATCCAACGTTCTATCCATTGAACTACGGGCTCCTTTTTAGCTTATTTTGGCCAGCTTTTAAAGCGTCCGCACCGGACCAAAGTCTGTATCTTCAGTCACATCGCACACCTTTCCGGCTATGAGTCCGTACAAATATACGATGCAATTTCCCAGGGAGCGGCAAAAACTCGCTTTTTCTACAGTCTAAGGTGCTTTCCTCTGACAGTACCCACCGAAAAATGAATTTCGTGTAGGCTTGCCGGAAGAAGGCACCCGAATAACTTCCGAAAACGAGATTTGTTACACCTATTCTGAATCTTTTTTCAAAAAATCGTCATGCAACCAAAAAATGAGCCTTAAAAGCCCAGCATTGAGCGATTTCGGTTGCATTCGGAGCCAGCGAAAACCATCCGGATTATGAACCGGAG
>Ga0170475_101620574_pt1 | contig 14249 bp, 8 predicted proteins | sample Soicark_Litter_5_FD_111474 | JGI IMG/M metagenome (GOLD analysis project Ga0170475, IMG submission 111474) | Avena fatua rhizosphere microbial communities from Hopland, California, USA. Combined Assembly of 48 SPs | reverse complement strand
CCGATGAAGCGAGCTCGATCGTGATTGCCGCGCACGAACCGCGGCGGTTACTGATCGCCGAAGACAATCCGATCAATCAAGAAGTGCTGCTCGGAACTTTGCACAACCTGGGCTACGCGGCGGATGTGGTGAACAACGGCAAGCTCGCCGTCGAGGCCTGGCAACGCAATGTTTATCCGCTGATTTTGATGGATTGTCAGATGCCGGTTCTCGATGGCTACGAGGCCACCCGACAGATCCGCAAGCTCGAGAACGAGGGTGAGCACCTAGCGATCATCGCAGTCACTGCCCACGCGATGCTCGGGGAACGAGAAAAAGCGCTCGCGGCCGGCATGGACGACTACGTGACCAAACCGCTGAACACCAAGTTGCTGCAGGAGACGCTCCGCCGCTGGTGGCCGCGCGATTCGATGTGGCCGTGCCAACCGAGCGGCGCATCGCTCTCCCCGCCGCCCGACGTTTCCTCGGGGAGCGCCCTCGACGCAGGCGTGCAGCGTAGCCCCGGCGTGGTGCGGGTCTTCCTGCGCTACGTGCCAGACCAGCTGGCATCTTTGCGGAGCGCGCTTGCGAATGGCGACGTCGAAGCGCTGACGGCGGCCGCGCACAAGCTGAAGGGCAGCTGTCTTTCCGTCGGGGTGCCGCGCATGGCAACCTTGTGCGCGAGTCTGGAAGCAGAACCAGCAGCAGCCAACGTCCACGAACTCATGAGACAACTGGACGAAGAGTTCGCCCGTGTGCGCGAGCTGCTTGGTCAGCCACTGCCGCTGAAAAGCGCCTGACGCGAATCTACCGGCCGAGCGTCCGGCGAACGCGGCGGTGTTCGCTATTTCTCGCCCCATTTCGCTGCAAATCGGCGGGGCGCTCGCGTCTTGCAGGACAACGCAGGCGAGCCGCGCTACTGCCGTGGGGTGAGCGATCGAGATCCCGAAGCCATCGTCGTGCGCGGTGCGCGCGAACACAATCTCAAAAACGTTACCCTGTCGATTCCGAAGAAGAGCTTGGTGGTGATCACCGGCGTGTCCGGGAGCGGCAAATCATCGCTGGCATTCGATACCATCTACGCAGAAGGCCAGCGCCGCTACGTGGAAAGCCTGTCCAGCTATGCCCGCCAGTTCCTCGGGCAAATGGACAAGCCGAAGTACGACACCATCCGTGGCCTTTCGCCGACCATCTCAATCGAGCAGAAAACCGCCTCCAGCAACCCGCGGTCGACGGTCGGCACGGTGACCGAGGTCCACGACTATTTGCGCGTGCTGTTCGCCAGCATCGGCGTGCAATTTTGCCCGAAGTGCGGACGCAAAGCCGAAGGGCAATCGGCACAGCAGATCGTGACTTCGATTTTGGAGTATCCGAAGGGCACCAAGCTCGTCCTCTACGCGCCGCTCGAACGGCAGCGCAAAGGCGAGCATCGAGAGCTCTTGCTGGACGCACGAACGCGTGGCTTCACCCGGCTGCGCATCGACAAAAAGCTGGTCACGCTCGACGAAAGCTTGCTAGCGCTGGACAAGAAGGCGAAACACGACATCGACCTCGTTGTCGATCGCATCGTCGTCGATGCCAGCGCACGCGCGCGCATCACCGATTCAGTCGAGCTCGGGCTACGGGAAGGCAAGGGCGTAATCAGCGTCGAGACTCCGAGCGAAGAGCGTGCGTTCAGCGAACGCGTGGCTTGCCCGCACTGCGAGCTCTCCTTTCCGGAGCTTTCTCCGCAGTCTTTTTCGTTCAACTCGCCGCTCGGCTTTTGTAGCGATTGCAACGGCCTCGGCTCGCGGCCGGAGATGGATCCCGAGCTCGTGGTGCCCAACCCTGCGCTTTCGATCAAGGACGGCGCCATCACTCCCTGGGCCGCCGCGGCTGCCCGCGGTGAAGGCTGGGTCGCAAACGAGATCGAGTGGGTGTTGTCGATCTTCGGCATCGACAAGAAGAAGCCTTGGAACAAGCTGACGCAAGCGCAGCGCGACGCGGTGATGTTCGGCGGGAAAAAAGGCGGCCAGCTGTGGGAGGGGTTGGTCAATCAGCTGATGCGACGCATGAAGAGCACCAGCAGTGAGGACATGAAGCAGTATTATCTACGCTTCTTCTCCAGCAAGGTGTGCCCTACTTGCCAGGGTGCTCGTCTGCGGCCCGAAAGCCGCGCTGTCAAAATCGCCGGGGAGAGCCTGGATGCGCTCTCCCATCAGCGTATCGAGCAAGCGCGCGCCTGGATCGACAGCGTGCCGCTGAAGGGCGCCGACGCCGAGATCGCGGCCGAGTTGCGCAAGGAAATCGGATCGCGTTTGGGCTTCTTGGTCAACGTCGGTCTCGGCTATTTGACGCTGGATCGCGCGGCGGCAACGCTTTCCGGAGGCGAGAGCCAGCGGATCCGCTTGGCTTCGCAGATTGGGTCCGAGCTCACCGGGGTGATCTACATCTTGGACGAGCCGTCGATTGGCCTTCACCAACGCGACAATGGCAAGCTGCTCAAAACGCTGAAGGCCCTGCGGGACGTCGGAAATTCCGTAATCGTGGTCGAACACGACGAAGAAACGATGCTCGAGGCTGATTACTTGATCGACTTCGGCCCGGGTGCCGGCGAGCTCGGGGGAGAGGTCGTCGCCGCGGGCACGCCCGCGCAGGTGCTGAAGAATCCCAAGTCACTCACGGGCGCGTATCTTTCGGGCAAACGCAAAATTCCGATTCCGACCCAGCGTCGCCCCGGCAACGGCAAGGCGCTCGAAATCAAGGGCGCTACCGAACACAACCTCAAGAGTTTGGACATTCGCTTCCCGCTGGGCACGTTCTTGGCAGTCAGCGGCGTGAGCGGCGCCGGCAAGTCCACGTTGATCAACGGCATCTTGTTCCCTGCCCTTTCGCGCGCGTTGCACGACGCGCGCAGCCCAATCGGGGAACATCGAAAGATCTTGGGCATCGAGCATATCGACAAGGTGATCGGCATCGATCAAAAGCCGATCGGCCGCACCCCGCGCTCGAACCCAGCCACCTACACCAAGGTGTTCGATTCGATTCGTGAATTGTACGCGAGTACGCCCGAAGCGCGGGCATATGGCTACGACGCGGGTCGTTTCTCGTTCAACGTCAAGGGCGGCCGCTGTGAAGCGTGCTCCGGTGACGGCGTCCGTCAGGTCGAGATGCACTTTTTGCCCGACGTGTACGTCACCTGCGAGGAGTGCGCGGGACGGCGCTTCAACCAGGCCACGTTGCGCGTGCTGTACAAGGGCAAGAGCATCGCCGACACGCTCGAGATGAGCGTGCGGGAAGGGCTGGATTTGTTCGGGGTGCATAGGAACATCAGCCGCGGTCTGCAAACCTTGGCCGACGTCGGCCTCGGCTACGTCAAGATCGGACAGCCCTCCCCGACGCTTTCCGGCGGCGAAGCACAACGAATCAAGCTCGCGCGAGAGCTATCGCGACCAGGCACCGGTCGCACGCTGTACATCTTGGACGAACCGACGACGGGTCTTCACTTCGCCGACGTGGAAAAGCTGCTCGAGGTGCTGTCTCGGCTGGTCGACGCGGGCAACACGGTGCTCGTGATCGAGCACAACCTGGACGTCATTGCCCACGCCGATTGGGTGATCGACCTCGGCCCGGAGGGCGGCGGCGCGGGCGGCGAATTGGTTGCCGAAGGCACCCCGGAAAGCGTTGCTCGTGTGAAGAAGAGCCACACGGGGCAATACCTTTCGCGAGTGCTCGAGCGCAGCGCGACCGTGCAGAAGAGCGAACGCGCTCCCTCGCCCAAAGCGGTTCTGCCAAGAGCGCGTGCGGCACGAGCATGAGCCAGATGCACCTATTCTTCGATTTGGACGGCACTCTGACCGATTCTCGCCCGGGCATCTTGGCGAGCATGCGCCACGCCCTGACGATCCTGGGTATGGAAGTGCCTGCCGACGAGGCGCTCTCTCGCTTGATCGGCCCGCCCACGCACGAAGCCTTTCGCGAGCTGCTCGGTTCGAGCGATGCGGCGTTCATTGCGAGCACGATAGCCATCTACCGCGAGCGCTATGCCAAGCTGGGCCTGTTCGAAAGCAGCCTTTATCCCGGCGTGGAGGCGGGCCTGAAAGCGCTGCGCGCCGCGGACATACCGCTGTTCGTGGTCACCTCCAAGCCGCACGTGTACGCGAACACGATCATCGATCACTTCGACCTTCGTCGCTATTTCCAGCACGTGTACGGCTCCGAATTGAGTGGTGAGCGAAGCCACAAGGGCGAGCTCATCGCACATGCGCTGAGCAGCGAAAGCATTTCGCCCTCGAGCACTTGGATGCTCGGTGATCGTCGACACGACATCCTGGGCGCCAAGCAGAATGGCCTGCGCTCGGCAGGAGTCCTCTGGGGCTACGGTTCACCGGAAGAGCTGAGTGAAGCCGGCGCCGACGCCCTGTTCCAGACGATGCCCGAGCTCGTGAACGCATTCAGCAGCTGATGGCATCCGGCGTAGCTGCCGGGTGGGGCATCGTGCTATTCATCGGCGCGCATCAGCTCACCATAGGAGAAGCAGCGACATGTCGGAACCCAGCTCAGACATTGCCCTCATCGGCCTGGCCGTGATGGGTCAAAACCTGGTCATGAACATGAACGACCACGGCTTTACCGTGTCGGTCTACAACCGCACCGGCAGCGTCACGGACGAGTTCATGGCCGGCCCCGCAAAGGGCTCGAAAGTCGTTCCGGCCAAGACGGTCAAGGAGCTGGTAGCAACCCTCAAATCTCCGCGCCGCGTGTTCATCCTCGTCAAGGCGGGCGCGGCGGTCGACGCGGTGATCGACGAGCTGACGCCCTTGCTCGACAAGGGCGACATCATCATCGACGGCGGGAATTCGCATTTTCCCGACAGCCAGCGGCGCTTCGATCAATTGAAGCAGAAGGGCATTCGCTTCGTCGGCAGCGGTGTGTCCGGTGGTGAAGAGGGAGCGCGTCGTGGGCCATCGATCATGCCGGGCGGCGATCCGGAAGCCTGGCCATACATCAAAGACATCTTGCAGAGTGTCTCGGCCAAGGTGGACGGCGAGCCATGCTGTGACTGGGTGGGTCAAGGTGGTGCCGGTCACTACGTGAAGATGGTCCACAACGGCATCGAGTACGGCGACATGCAGATGATCGCCGAAGCCTACGACCTGATGAAGACCGGCCTCGGTCTGTCGGCGGACGAACTCAAATCCGTATTCGAAGGTTGGAACAAGGGCGTGCTCGACAGCTATCTAATCGAGATAACGGCCGAGATCTTCGGCGTGAAGGACGAAGACGGCTCGCCCCTGGTAGACAAGATCTTGGACGCCGCAGGCCAAAAAGGCACCGGCAAGTGGACCAGCAACTCGGCCCTCGATTTGGGCATGCCCGTCACGCTCATCGGAGAAGCAGTGTTCGCGCGCGCGCTGTCGTCGCTCAAGACGGAGCGACAACGCGCGTGCAGTGCGCTCACTGGTCCCAAGTCGACATTCAGCGGCGAGAAAAAGGCGTTCATCGACGACGTGATGCTCGCGCTCTACGCGTCCAAAATCGTCAGTTACGCTCAAGGTTACATGCTGCTCCGTGAGGCCAGCAAAGAGTACGGCTGGCAGCTCAATTTCGGCTCTATCGCGCTGATGTGGCGCGGCGGCTGCATCATCCGCAGCCGCTTCTTGGGAGACATCAAGAAAGCCTTCGATAAAAACCCAGAGCTCGAAAATCTGTTGCTCGACGACTTCTTCCGCAAGGTGATCGACGAGAGCCAGACCGGTTGGAGGAAGACCGTGGCCAACGCGGCCCTGCAGGGCATCGCGACGCCTTGCATGAGCTCTGCCTTGGCGTTCTACGACGGCTATCGACGCGATCGCCTACCCGCGAATCTGCTTCAAGCTCAGCGCGACTACTTCGGCGCGCATACTTACGAGCGTACCGACAAGAAGCGCGGTGAGTTCTTCCATACGAATTGGACCGGCCGCGGTGGCAACGTCAGCTCGCGTTCCTACAACGCATAAAGTTCGCTAGCGTAGCGTGAAACAGCCGGTTTTCCGCGAGGAGGGCCGGCTTGTTTTCGTTCAGGGCACGGGCGCCAGCTCGAGCAATGCCCAGTCGGCTTCGTACTCGGCGTGCTCCAGGTTGAATCCGGCTCCGAACGCCGACACGATCTCTGCCTGTCTGGCTGCCAAAAATCCCGTCAAAATCAGGCGCTCTGCCCGCGCCGCGTAGCGGGCCAAAGCCCCAACCACGGACAGGAGGGCGGGCGCCTCCAAGTTCGCCGCGACCAAATCGAACTCTCGCTCCGGCGCAGCATCGGGTAGACCGAACTGGCACCGCTGCTCCAGCGCGTTCAGCCTGGCGTTATGCCGCGCGGCGTCGATTGACACCGGATCGATGTCGATGCCGTACGCGAACTCGGCACCCGACATGAGCGCGACGAACGCGAGCACGCCAGTGCCCGAGCCAAAATCCAGCACCGACGCACCGATATGGGCGCGACACGCGCGCTCGAGTGCGCTCGAAGCCAGGCGCGTGGTCGGGTGCGCCCCGTCGCCGAAAGACAGCTTCGGGTCGAACAAAATCCGCTGCGCACCGGGCGGTGCGGGCGTGTCGTCCCAAGAAGGTTGAATCACCAGGCTGGACGTGAGCGCAACTTGCCCCAAATAGCGCGTCCAAGCGCTGGCCCAGTCCGAATGCTCGTCCACCTCGATGCTGAGGTCGATGCCGCTTTCGCTTGCCGCGCGCTCTCGCAGCAACGCGCGGGCCCTAACCGAGATTCGTTCGGCGCTCTCTCGATCCGCCGCGTAGACGACCAGACGCTTGGAACCGTCTTGTTCTTCGATGCCACCGGCGCCTGCTTCGAACAGCACCGAGCTCACCGTTTCCGTCAGTCGACGAGGCGCGCGCACGATTAGTTTCACCAACATCGCTTGCTCTTGAATCAGGCGCCGTGAAAACGATTCAAGTCACTCCAATAGTGTCCGAGACCGCGAATCAAGTCGATGTATGCCGCGAATTCGGTGGGCTTGACCAGGTAACTGCAGGCGCCCGTGCGATACGCCGTTGCGATATCGCCCTCGGCTTCGGACGTACTCAGCACCACGACAGGAATATGGCTCACCGCCTCGGTGGCCTTGAGGCGCCGCAGCACCTCGAAGCCGTCGACGCGCGGCAAGCGCAAATCGAGCAGCACGAGATCCGGCCGCGGGGAGCTTCGTGGGTCGGTGTGCTTGCCTACACGCTGCAAGTAGTCCAGCGCCTGCTGACCATCGCTCAGGTGAGCGATGCACCTGACGCGATCTTGCAAATTGCACAGATTGCGCAGCACGATTTCCGCGTGTGCCGGGTCGTCTTCGACCAGCAAAATCGAAATCACAGGCAATGGGGACTTCATGATTCCTCTCGCTTGCTTCCGGGAAGGGTGAAAGACACCGTGGTACCGTGACCTGGACCGGCTGATTCCACCCAAACGCGCCCGCCGTGAACGTCGATGATACGCTTGATTAGGGCGAGCCCGATACCGGTACCCTCCATTTCCGGGTGCAACTTTTCGAATAGGCCAAAGAGCTTGTGTTGGTAACGGGAATCGATGCCGATTCCGTTGTCACGCACGCGAAAGACGATTTCCCCGTCGACCTGCTCGGCAAGCAGCTCGATTCGCGGAGCCGGCACCGAGCGAGAAAATTTGACCGCGTTGTCGATCAGGTTTTGGAAGACTTCGACCAGGCGCGTCCTATCCCCGTAGACGCTGATCGGCTCGTTGGTAATCACCAGCGTCGGCTTTTCGATCGCAATCCGGCCCGCGACCATGGTCAGGGCGTCGTTCACGAGCTGCGAAAGCGGCAGGCGTTCCGACGCATTCTGTTTGCGTCCAGCTCGCGACAATTGCAGAAGATCCGTGAGCAGCGCTGCCATGCGATCGGCGGCGCCCTTGATGAACGATACGTCCCGAGCCACTCGCTCCGAGTCACCTCGTTGCGCGTCTTCCACCAGGAACCCCAAAAAGCTCTGGATAGTGACCAGCGGGCTCTTCAAATCGTGAGACACGGTATAGGTGAAGCGGGTCAGTTCGTCGTTCTTGTGGCGCAGCTCCTCCTCTCGCAACCGGCGCTCGGTGACGTCGCGGCTGATGATCAAAACGGAATCGACCTCTCCGGATTCGGCACGCTCAGGCACCAGCTGCGCTTCCCACGTCAGGCGGGTACCGTCAGGGCGGTCGAAATCGTCCTCCAAGCGCGCAGACTCTTCGAGGTCGAAGACTCGCTGAATGGCGGTCTGCCAGCGTTCGAACTGGTCCGCTGGCATGCCCAGCTCAGCGTTGTTCTTGCCGAGCGCGTCTTGCAAAGGAATACCCGTGGCCGCTTCGAACACAGGGTTTGCATACATGTAACGGTGATTGCGATCCAACCGGACGACGATGTCGGGTAGATTGTTGGTGAGCGTACGGAATTGCCGTTCGCGCTGGGCGAGGGCCTGCGCCGCGCGGTACCGTTCAGTCACGTTTTGGGCCAAAATCATGCCGGTCTCGATTTCACCCTCGCTGTTGGGCAGGGGCACGTACTCGGAAAGATAGCGCAGCTCCCCAAACGAGCGCTCGGCGGAGAAGCGCTTGCCTTCGAGCACGGCTCGCATACTGCTTTCGGTACCCGGGGCGACCTCTGGCGGTAAGCATTGCGATGGCGTAAGGCCAACCATAACTGCGCGGGTGAACCCGTTGGCAGCAGCTTCAGGGCCATCCACGAGCAGGAAACGGAGCTCACGATCGAACAGCATGATCGCGCTGCGCGGCAAATTCTCAACCAAGGAGCGGTAGCGCTGTTCGCTCTGGCGCAGCTCTTCTTCGACGCGTGCACGCTCCGTTACGTCTCGCGCGATGCCGACGTACAAATAGGAGCCCTGAGTCGGCATGCGCGTGATGGTCAAATCGACGTCGACACGCTTTCCAGTCTTGTGCAGGTGAGTGGTCTGGTAAGACAAATGCGGCTCGGACTGCAGGCGGGTCACGACTGAACCAAATTCGAAGTCGCTCCGGCCGCTGAACGCAGCGACCGACGCGCCAATCACCTCCGAACGCGCGCGCCCCAGCTGTTCGCAAGCCGCCACGTTGGCGTCGACGACGGTGCCGCCCGCGTCGATGAAAAAAATGCCGTCCTTGACGTAGTCGAGGGTGGATCTGAGCCCAGCCTCACCCGCGCCGGGCAACCCGTGCGGTTCCATACCGGCCAAATCCGCCATTGTCGACGACCAAGGGTATCTGGCTAAAGCCACAAGTCAACGCGACTGTGCACCGCGATCAGCCTGGATGAGAGGGGCTCCTGCAACTGTCGAGCGCGCTCAGCGATTGTCGAGCGCTTCGCGCACTTTACGCGCCAGCTCTTTGAGCGAGAACGGCTTTTGCACGAAATAGAAACCGCCCTCCAAGACGCCATGAGGCGCGATGATGTTCTCCGTGTAGCCGGACATGAACAGCACTCGTAAGTCGGGGATGCTCTGAGCGAGGCGTTCGTAGATCTGACGGCCATTCATGTTCGGCAGGATGACGTCACTCAGCAGCAGATCGATGTGCGAATTCTGCTCCGCGGCCAATTGAAGTGCGTCGCTGCCACGCGCGGCGCTCAGGACTCGGTAGCCTTGACTGTGCAAGAACTTGCTGACCAGCGATCGCACCAGCACTTCGTCCTCGACGAGCAAGATGGTTTCGTTGCCCTTGGGCAGCTCCTGCTCGACCAACACAACTGGCGCCGCGGGCTTTTCGAGCACCGCGGGCAGATAGATGCGGAACGTGGAACCGCGACCGACATCCGATTCGACCAGCACGAAGCCGCCACCTTGCTGGACGATGCCGTAAATGATCGACAACCCGAGGCCGGTGCCGCGACCCGGACCTTTGGTCGTGAAGAAGGGTTCGAACAGCCGTGACAGCACACCTTCGGACATGCCCACCCCGGTATCTGCGACGGACAAGAGAAGGTGGGGGCCGGGGCGGGCATCCAAATGGTTTCGACACAACTCCGCGTCGACCTCGACCTCGGACGTTTCGATGCTGAGCTGACCTCCTCGAGGCATCGCGTCCCGCGCGTTGACCGCCAAGTTGATCAGCACCTGCTCCATACCGCTCGGGTCGATTTTGACCGCGTGCAGGTCGACACCGAGTTTGAATACGACCTGTACGTCTTCACCGATCAGACGCTCCAAGATGCCCATGGCGCCGGACAGCAACTGGTTCAGGTCCACCACCACGGGCTCGACCATTTGCTTGCGACTGAACGCCAGCAGTTGCCCGGTCAAGGTTGCCGCGCGCTGCGTGGCTCGCTGGATCTCCAACAAATCAGCGTGCGCCGGCTCGCCCTCGCGAACGCCGCTGATCAAGATATCGGTGAAGCCACGAATGCCGGTCAGTAAGTTGTTGAAGTCGTGAGCGACGCCACCCGCCAACCGCCCAACGGCTTCCATCTTGGATGCTTGGCGCAGCTGCTCTTCGAGGCGACGTTGCGCGATTTCCGCTTCTTTGCGCGACGAAATGTCGCGCAATGCGGTGAGGACCGCCAGCCCATCGCGGACGCGCACCGCCACGGTGCGCGCTTCCACCACGAGTTCTCGGCCCGAGCGATGCACGATGGTCAATTCTGCCGGTGGGCAGGCCTCCCCCTCCAAACAATCTTTCGCCATCGCCTGTGCCGTCTGCAAAGACCGTTCGTGGAACAGGCCCAACGCTGGCACGGCCCTGCCGACGACTTCGTCGCGGCCGTAGCCGAACATCTCCTCGGCTGCGCGGTTGATGTCGATGAACGTCCCATCGCTCGTCACGAACTGGCAGGCGTCCGGGGATGACTCGAAGAACACGCGGAAGCGCTCTTCGCTTTCGCGCAGCGCGGCTTCGGCGGCACGTCGGGACTCGACCAGCCGCCACTCGCGAAGCGCGCGCTCGACGGCGTGCGGCAAACCGGCGAAGGCCTCGGGCGACTTCACCAGGTAATCGAGCGCGCCGGCACGCATGGCGCACACCGCGGTCTGCTCGTCCCCATGGCTGGTCATCACCAGCACTGGCAACCCCGATTGCCCGTTGGGCAACGACAAGAGCTCGATGGCTTTGCCGTCAGCGAGGTTCAAGTCGGCCAAGATTAGCGCGGGCTGCTTCTCCGCAATCGCCCGCTGGGCGTCCGCCAGCGAGACCGCGAAGCGTAGCCCGAAGCCGCCGTGGGCCTTCAGCACGCGTGCCACCGCCTCGGAGTGAGCGGGGTCGTCCTCGACCACCAAGATCTCAGGCTGAACGCCGCCCTCGTTGATCATATTGGGCCAGTCCTACCCATGCGGTAACAAGGTGTATATCAGTAGACGCCGTAGGCTGTCTGCCTGACACGACAAAAACGCCTCGGCCCACTGCGCTTGCACGCCGCGGGCCAAGACTCGAGGCACCCTATCGGGCCTCGATGCGCGCTCGGTTGGGTCTCGACTCAGTTCGTGATGGCCGAAGCGACGCCCGCGCCGCCAACTGGCGGCGGCGTGACACAGAACGGCTTGAGTCCGCCCACCGTCAACGGCGCACACTGGGTGTCCTCATTGCAATCCTGCGCGACAACCGCGCAGAAACCATCCGCGCCGCAAACCTTTCCGGCAAACGCGCCACCGACACCGGAAGGCGAGCAGTCCCTATCATTGGTGCACGCCTGTGCACACGCGCCATCGTTGCACTTGAAGGCAACGTTGTGGTTGGCGATCGCACATTGGGAATCCGTGACGCAAGCAGCGTCCGGCGTGCAAACTTTGGACTTTCCGTCGCAGATCTGCCCGGCGCCGCAATCGATATCGCGCGCGCACTTACGATAGCACTGCTTGTTTCCGCTGTAGCAAGTGCATTCTCCCGCGGTGCACAGATCGCCTGCGCTGCTGTCGACGACTTGCTTACCTTCACAAGACTTGTCGTTCGTGCAGGCACTCGAACCCGCGACCCCCATGCAGGTCTTGGAGTCCGGATTGCAGCTCCGCGCGGAGATATCGTATAGGCGCGAATGAGTCGGACAGCCGCTGGGCGTGTTTAGCCCGACCGCCGGATCGCACTCGGCCGTGTAGACGCAAGCGTGTGTGTCGTCGTCACAGCTCCAAGTGTCGTCACCGCAGTCGCAGTAGGTGGCTTGTTGAAAGCAGAGCGTCGCTGGCGCGCCCGCGGCAGGACTCGCACAATCGATCGCGCCCGTGTCGATCGCATCGGCGATGTCCTGGCACGACCGAATGTTGGCCGTGTGCAGCGCCATCGGCAATTGGCAGCAGTCCTCGGCTTTGGTGCACTCGCCGGAGCAGGTCAACCCAGTGCCTTGGACGCCGAAGTTGGCGAGGTCGCAAACTCCGGTGCCCGCGACCGCGGTGGCGACACAGATCAAATCCTTGCTGCAGTCGCTGTTCACTCGGCAACTTTCACCGCGCATACCGAGCTGAGCGCCGACACTGCCGGGGGCGCCGGCATCGCCAGAAACGGGCGCGGTGCAGCGGTTGTTGAAACAGTCGAGGCCGTCGAGACAGTCGAGACGCGAGGTGCAGCTCTGGCCTTCACCGCCGAGCACCGGCGGTTTGAGATCGGCAGCGCCGCCGCCTGCGCCAGCGGTCCCAGGAGCGGTCTTGTAACAGACGTTGCCCAGGCAGCTGAGACCTGGATCGCAATCTGCGGTCCGAGTGCAGGACTGGCCCGCCTTGCTCGTCACGGGCTTGTTGTCGTCGTCGCCGCAACCGACGAGCAGCGCGAGAGCCATGCTCGTGACACCGACCAAGGACATTACAAAAGAGCTACGCATCTGATCCTCCGATTTTTGCCGAGATCCCGGCGCCGCCCCGCGATGCGAGGCTGCGACGAGATCAATTCACGCTCGAGAACCGGGTCGAAACCGCCCCGGTTCCGCTGTCATTTCGTGATCAACTTGAATTCGATTCGACGGTTTAGCTGACGGCCCTTGTCCGTCTTGTTGTCAGCGATCGGGTCGTCGGGGCCAGCGCCGTGCGTATCGATACGCCCGGCATCGATACCCTTCCCGACTAGATATGTTTTGACGGAGTTGGCCCGCGCCTCGGACAGGTCGATGTTCGTTTGGCGCTCGCCAACGTCATCGGTGTAACCCGTGATGAGCACGTGCAGATCCTTGTAATCGGTGAGGACCTTCACGGCTTCATCGAGCAACTTGTTGGAGCCTTTGCGGATCGTTGCCTTACCGAAATCGAACTCGATGCCTTTGATCACACCGGCGAACTTGGCCACTTCCTTGGGCAATTCGTCGGGACAACCGTCCCCATCCTCGAAGCCGTTCTTGGTCTCTGGCTGATCGGGGCACTTGTCCGAGCCGTCCGGAATGCCGTCGGCGTCCTTGTCACGCACCGGACAACCGTCGGGCGCAATGCCTGCTTCGGTCGGGCACTTGTCCTCGGGGATGGCGATGCCATCGCCGTCCAAGTCCTTGTTCGGACAACCATCCGTCGCGCTCGGCGGCTGACCGTCTTCGGCCTCTTGCGGGCAAGCGTCGCTCGCGTCCGGGATGCCGTCGTGATCGGTGTCCACGATCACCGGGGCGGGACAGCCATTCGGCGCAACGCCGATTTGCATCGGGCAGGCATCCTGTGGATCGAAGAAGCCATCACCATCCGAGTCGACGGGCGGCGGCGTCTCCTGATACGGCGTGCGGCCCAGCGTGAAGCTCAGGCCCAACAGAAATTCGGTGTTGTGCACCAAATCGCCGTCTTCGACGCCGTTCAGCAGCATATTCTTCTGCATCAGATTGTCGCGAAAATCGAAGCGGGCGCTGAGGTACTCGTTGAACGCAAACTTGGCGCCGAGCCCCCAATGCATCTCCGGATCGGCGTCTGTACCCAGCGTGTCGGGATGGCTTTTGACCGTCATTCCGCCGAGGCCGAGCACCACGAACGGCACCAAGCGATAGCCCGGATACTGCGCGATCAAGTGCGCGCGATACGTCCAAACCGTGGCACTGCGGTCGTCGATGTTCGTCTTCGTCGGGATGACACCGAGCTCGCCTTCGACACCAAGAAAGGACAGTGGGTAGAAAGCGGCGCGAAATCCCAGATCGAGCCCGGTACTCAATTGTTGATGGCCGTACTGCGTGCTCCCGACGCGATCGAGATCTTGTAGATTGTGTTGTTCGGCAAAGTTGGCGACACCGGCATACAATCCGAGTTCGAGCGCGAGCGGCAGTGGGCGATAGCGCTCCCAAAAACCATCCCCGGTCTCGCCATTGGCCGCGGCCGTCGCGCCGCTCGAGCTTCCAATCGCGACCGCCGCGGTAGCACTGGCTGCAGGCGCGGGCGCGGGG
>Ga0170475_105954231_pt1 | contig 14252 bp, 12 predicted proteins | sample Soicark_Litter_5_FD_111474 | JGI IMG/M metagenome (GOLD analysis project Ga0170475, IMG submission 111474) | Avena fatua rhizosphere microbial communities from Hopland, California, USA. Combined Assembly of 48 SPs | reverse complement strand
ATCGTCTTGCCGCGGAGCCTTGCCGCAGAGCCTTGCCACTGGTCATTGCCGCCGGTCCTTGCCGCGGGTCCTGCGCGCACGGTAAAAGCCGGGCCACCATGAAAGGGTGCTGCGCCTCCTTCTTTCGCGTTGCGATGGCCGGGGCGTTGTGGGGACTTGCCGCCTGCGCCCATCCACCGCCACCGCCGGTGCACCCGTGGCAACGGGAGCATCTCGCGAAGCGCGCCATGCGCTTCGACGCCGACCCCTTGGAGGCCCACTTCAAGCAGCATTGGTACGGCTCGCGAGAGGGCTCCGACCTCGGCTATGGAACACCGGGGGGCGGATGCGGATGCAATTGAGGCTCGCGCTCTGCCTTCGTCGTTCGCGTTTGATCGGTGCCCTGTTGGCGGGCATCCTCGCGCTTTCGTCGCACGCGGCCACCGCCGACGACCACATCGCCATCCGTGGGCAGTACTACCGCGAGCCCTCGACGCGGGTGGTGCAACCGGTGGTGGAGCTGAGCAAGGATTTGCCCGCCGGCGTGAACGTCACGGTGGGTTATCTGCTCGACGCCATCACGTCCGCTTCGGCTGCCTCAGGCCCCTCGAGCGACAACATCTTCACCGAGTACCGCAACGAGGAACGCGTCGCCTTGAGCAAGAGCTGGGAGCGCACCTCTGTGGGGTTGGCTTATCGCTACAGCGCTGAATCCGACTACTGGTCGCACACGTTCAGTGGCTCGTTCAGCCAACGTGTTTGGCAGGATACGGGAACGTTTTTCGCTTTCGCGGGACTCGGGCTCGATGTCGCGAGTCGCCGGGTCCAAGGCGCGAATCCCATGCCGCAGCGGCTGCTGTGTCCTGAAAAGGATCCTGCAATCCGTTGCGATCTGGATATCTATTTCGGCGGGCTCTCCTATGCCCAGGTGCTCTCACCGACCTTGCTCGTGCAGGTCGGTTACGACCTGGCGGAGCTGGTGGGATTCCAGGGAAGCCCGTACCGTCTGGTGCCGCAGACGCCCGGACCGGAAGACGTTCCCGGTCGTCGCCTTCGTCAAGCGGTCGCCCTGCGCGCGGCATGGTATCTGCCGCCGGCAACGCTCGGCCTTCAGCTGCATTACCGGACCTATTGGGATAGCTATCCGGGCACCGTGCCGAAGGGGGGCAGCGATCCCTGGCACCTGCGCAGCCAGACGGTAGAAGCCCGGGCCTTCAAGGAGCTTCCTGCCCACCTGGAGCTGCGCCTCACCTTTCGCTACTACCATCAGAACAGCGCCGCCTTCTGGTGCGATCTCAACGTGAATGCCGGCTGCTACGCCGGTGCGACGTTCACCACCACCGATCCAAAGCTCGGGCCCATGCACACCTACTACCCCGAGCTCAAGCTGACCTGGGACGCGCGGCAATTGCAGGGCGTCGGCTTCCTGAGTTGGTTTGCGAGCGGATCGTTCGACCTGGCCTACGGACGCTATATCCAGAGCACGTCCTTCGGCAACGCCGACGTTTTGCAGGTCGGCTACCTCATGCCCTACTAGAGACGAAGCCCAGGCTGCGAGACTGCCGAAGCGTGCCATGATCGCCATGAACACCCCCCGTCCAAGACGTCCGTCTCTTCTCGCGGTGAAGGCGGCACAGCTCAGGACGAGAGCCCGCCGCAGAGCCATCGGTCAGCTGCTCTTCGCGACCATCTTCCTCGTGGGGGCGCTGTCCTACGCGCTCGCGCCGGGGCGTCACGAGCAGATGAGCCTGCTTTGGATGACCGGCCTGCTTCTGCTCTCCACTCTGGAGGTCGCATGGGGCCTGTCGACCTTGGCGCGCCTTCAACGCCGGGCTCGACGGGCATGGCTCGTGCCCACGTTCGCCTGGGGGCTGCTGGCGGTGCTGGTCCTCGGCTACCTTTTGCGCCGCTGACGGCATGTCGAACCTAGTCAAAGAACCACAGGACGCGGCCACGAGCGACGTCCATCGGGTCATGGTCGTCACCGGCTCGTCCTCGGGCCTCGGGCGCGCCATCTGCGAGCGCATGGCGGCCCGCGGCTGGAGAGTCTTCGCGACCATGCGCGACCCCGATCGCAAGGAGGGTGTTGCTCTGCGCGCTCTGGCGGCCGAGAAGGGCTGGTCCCTCTCCACCCCGGCCCTCGATGTCACGGATCAACGCTCGGTGGATGCGGCCGTTGCTCACATGACGAAGGTCACCGGAGGAAGAGTGGATGTCCTCGTCAACAACGCAGGCTACATGCTGGCCGGCGCTCTCGAGGACACCACCGCGGAAGAACTAGCGGCCCAGATGGAAACGAACGTCATCGGCGCGCATCGCGTCGCCCGCGCCTTCCTGCCGGCCATGAGAGCCAGAGGCGAGGGCTGTCTCGCTTTCGTCGGATCGATCTCGGGGCGCACCGCCATGCCCTTCATCGCGGGATATCACGCGAGCAAGTGGGCGCTGGCCGGGTTGGTGGAAGGGTTGCGCTTCGAGGTGGCTCCCTTTGGCTTGCGCGTGGTGCTGCTCGAACCCGGCCCTTTCGCGACCGACCTGCACGCGAAGGAACGACACGCCTTGGCTGCGCGCGAAACCAGTCCCTATTTCGTCTTTTTCACCCGGTTCATGCGGCGCAACAGCCAGGTGCCCCGCGGCGATGCCGCGACCTTCGTCGCGTGTCTCGAGCGAGCTATCGCCTCTCCAGCGCCCCGCTTGTGCTGGCCGGTGGGCCCGATGTCCTTCCTCGCCACCAAAGTGCGCCCCCTGGCTCCCGACTGGCTCTACGAGCTGGTGACCACGTTCGTGCTCGGCCTCCGGAAACCACGGTAGCCCTCTCCACGAATGTGCGGCGGGCGTTCGTGGCGCGGACGCGTATAATTCTTCGAACGTGAAGGACAAGCTCTCGCCCCGCGAGATCGAGCTCGTGCTCCGACGAGCTGCCGAGCTCGAGAGCCGCGCGGTCGCAACGCTCGGAGCGCACGACTCCGCCGCCGGCCTGTCGTCAGGGGAGGTCTTTCGCCTGGGCCAGGAGGCCGGCCTTGGAAAGGAAGCGGTCTCGCGGGCGCTCACGGACTTGCAAACGGGCGTCCTCGATCGGCTGGCCTCCGAGAGCGATGAAGAAGGCGGCCTCGTCAGCAAGGCACTAGGAAGTGGGCGACTGGTCGTGTCCAGGGCGGTTCCGGGCAATCCCGCGATGGCTCAGCGTGCCGTCGATCGGTTCCTCCGCGATCAACTCATGACCGTCCGCCGTCACCACGGGGATCGGGTGGAGTGGGAGCGCGCCCAAGGTCTGTGGTCCGGGTTGGTCCGAGCTCTGGACTTCTCGCGGCGCTATGCGTTCAGCCCGGTGGACAAGGTCGAGACGCTGGTCGCTCAGCTCTCCGAGGAAGAGACCGCCGTGACCTTCACGCTCGATATCTCAGGGAGTCGACGTACCCGCTTCTGGGAGATGTCCGTGCGATCCGTGCTGGCATTCGCGTTGGTCGGGATGGCGGGCGCCGCAGTTTTCCCCGAGGGGTGGCTCACCGGCTTGGCGACGGTGGCGGGTGCTGGCTCTGCAGCCTCCGCGTTGTTCTTCGTGGAGCGGAGACGATTTGCTCAATCGAAGCAGCGAGCCCTCGACGCCTCAGAGAGATGTCTCGATCTCTTCTCGCTACGGCGTCGCCGTTTGGCACCCGAACCCGACGAACTGTGATCAGCGAGACGGGCGACAGGGTAGCGCATCGCCGCGTCGAGAGAGGCGCCCTCTCGAGGGCGGGATATCCAGACGAGGTTAGAAGCTCGGCACCGCGAGGCCGTCTTCGTCATGCGCGGCCGGACGCCGCCCCGGCGCAGGTCGTCGCTTGTGTGGCTCTCCCTTGTGTTCCGGATCCTTCGCCTCGCCGGTCTCTGCCGTCTCCGGCTTGGGTGGGCGCGGCGCCACCGGATCTTTGTTCAAGGAAAGGGTGAAGTTGTGATCCCGATCGGCGGAGGCGGAGATGAGCTCTTCGCGGAAGCCGGACAAGACCACCGCGAATTCCTGCTTCTCCTTGCCTGCCGGCATCTCCAAGGTCACCGGGGCTTCCCCTAGATCGGCTGCGTTCTTCCCGTTCACACGACGAATGACATGCGCACCGGCAGGGCTCACGTCGAAGAGGAACTTTACCTTTGCGGCCGCGACCGGAGCGGCAGGCGGAACGACCGCCGGCAAGGCGGGCGGGGGAGGGACCGCCGCCACCTTCCTGGAGCCCTGGCCGACCAAAAGAAACACGCCGATCGCGGCACCCGCCAGAGCCAACACGCCGCCGGCGATCAGGCCCTTGCGGCTCTTCACGGCAGAGAGGTCATCCTCCTCCATCTCGGAAGCGCCCGAGCTCAAGGTGGTGGATTGGGCATTGCTGATGATGCTGACGGCGCGCGACCCGTCGGCCTTCTTGGCCTTGGAGAGCGGTCGAACCATAGGAGCCGCGACTGCGCCATCAGTGGCGATCAACGCCGCGCCAAATTCGCGCATGGAAGGAAAGCGATCGTCCAAGTTCTTGTTGAGCGCGTACATCACGGCCGCCGCCAAATGCGGCGGCGTATGCGGCGCCACGTCGAGGAGGGAAGGCGGCGGCTCGAGCATGTGCTTGGCGAAGAGCTCTCCCACGCCCTCCGCATTGAAGGGCGGCTGTCCCGACAACATCTCGAACAAGATCACGCCGAGCGAATAGATGTCCGTGCGGTGGTCGAGCTTCCCCGACCCGCGGCACTGCTCTGGTGACATGTAAAGCGGCGTCCCCATGAGGGACCCCGTCCTGGTCTTCACCGAGCCAGCACCAGCGTCCCAGCCGCTGACCTTGGCAACGCCGAAGTCGAGAATCTTCACCCGCACTTTGCCGTGCTGCTCCAACAAATGGATGTTGTGGGGCTTGAGGTCGCGGTGAACGATGCCCTTGTCGTGAGCGGCTTGCAGAGCTGAACAGATCTGCGAACCAATCTCGATCGTCTCGTCGGGCGGAACGTGGCTGCGGACGATACGATCCGCCAGCGACTCGCCCGCCAAGAACTCCATGATGAAGTACGGCTGGCCGTCAGCGGTCTGGCCGAAGTCCAAAATCTCCACGATGTTTTCGTGGTGGATCATGTGGATGGCCTTGGCCTCATTGAAGAAGCGGGCGACAATCTCCGCGTCCTTCGAGAAGCTCACGTGGAGCAGCTTCACGGCAACCTGGCGGCCGATCACGGGATGCTCGGCGAGATAGACGACACCCATGCCGCCCTCTCCCAGCTGTCGCACGACCCGGTAGTTGCCTACTGTTTGCCCTATCAAGCGAGGTTCTCCAATCTTGCTTCGGCTGTCTCCGTGATCAACCTGACCGGACCGAGCTCAGAAGTCGAATTCAGCTGCGACACCTCCGGAGGAATGGTCCACCGTGGGGAAAAGTCGTAGTCCGTACCTCTCGCCAGGAGCCGAGGTCGTGTGCTCGCCTCCATCCAAGTAACCAAGGTAGAAGAGAACGCCGGTCGCCACACCGAACACCGAGGCGGCGCCGATCGAGACCCATTGCAATTTTTGTGCATGCTTGCCATCCGCGTTGCGCCGCGCGACGAAGGCGAGCGCGTTGGGGTCGGTCACGGCCGGCATCTGCTGATTCTTCCCGTCGCACAGACCATCCTGCCCGTTGCAGGGGAAGCGACGATACGGATCGAGGTCCTTATTCACTTTCATGACGTCGAGGCCATACTTGACGGCCGCTCCGGTGCTGAGAATCGTGCCGGCCAAGGTGACCCAGAAGCCAACCCTGTACGCGCTCGTGACACCGGGGGGTTCGTTCTTCGGAAGAGAATTAGGTGCTGTCGTCTCGCGGCCGGCGGGCGGCTCATCGGAAGGCAGCGATCCCTGAGAAGCAGATGCCAATGAGATGTTGGCCGTCTGTCCCGAGGCGAGGACCACCTTCTTCGTGGTGGATTTCGGACCCGGCCCCTCGATGGTCACCTCGTGCTCACCCGGGGCGACGTCTTTCAGGAGGAAGGTCTCATCGCCCAAAACGCCCACGTCCTTCCCGTCCAGCACCACCGCAGCGCCCGGGGCACCGCCCGCGATCCTGAGGCTGCCGCCGCTCGGGGCGTGCCCCGTGAGCTTGGCCAGCCATCGGGTCGCAGCGATCTTGACCCCGGCTCCCGACGAGGCCTTGCGGGGCAGGGTGTCTGTCACCCAGCTCTCCAGGAGCGCCTTCTTCACGTCGAGAGACTTCAACCAGACCGCGAAGTCGTTCCCCGACCGCTTGATGTTGCCGTAGATCAAACGCTTGGCTCCCAGGCTATCGCCAGCCTGAGCCATACAAGCGGGAGCCTCGTCGGGACAGGAGAAGACCAACTTCACCTCGATCAGGTCCTTGCCGTTCACCAGCTTCAGGTCGCGGTTCGCCGCGATGCCGTGGCGAAGGGCCTCGGCTATCTCGTCAGCCAACGCCTGCGGACAATCGTTGGCCTCGAGTCCCAAGACGGCGGTGGGGATCTCTTCGGCGCTAGCCATGGGCGACGAAAACATGGACACGAGAGCGCCCAAAAGGAGCAAACGCCTAAGCATACTGACGGCATGTTTTCGTAGTGCCCGTCACCTGTCAACGCGTCAGTGCTTTCTCGGGCGGTGTCGCGAGAACGGCACGAGGTGAAACCATGGCACGGTCCGCCGAGGTCGGCCGCCAGGCCGCGTGCTAGTTTCCAGGCCGTGCGACTTGGGGTCAGTGGCAAGGTCTTCCTCGCCTATGCCGTGCTCCTCACCGTTTTCGCGGGGGATGCGTCGTTCACGCTCTACACAATCCACCGGGCGCGCCAGAGCGTGGTGGCGAATCAGGCGTACCTCGACCTTCAGAGCGCCGTGGAAACCTCATGGAAGGCGCTCAACAATTTTGCGGGGCTCCTGGGGAAGGATCTGAAGAAGGACCCGCGTCTGGCGCTGGCATTTCAGGCCTCGCACAAGGGGCTCGATGAAGCGGTCTCGATCATCGACCGTTTTCTGGCGGAAGAGCCGGCCACGCCGCGGCGTTTCGATTTCGAGCGAACACGACGGACCATCTCGCTTCTTCTGACCGAGGCAGATCGGCTGGCTGGCCAGCTCGCGTCCACCGACGCCACCGACTTCGAGAGCCACTTTGCCGCGTTGACGCACAATCTCAACCGCCTGCGCGGTCCCTTGCGGGGCGAGAGCGCCCGGATCGCCCAGGGCCTGCGCGAGGACGGCGACACGGCCGTGCAGATCGCGCTCTTGCTGGGACTGGCCGGTCTCATCGCCGCCTTGGGGGCCACAGCCTTCACCGTGCGCACGTTGCGACCGCTTGGAATCCTAGGGGGACGCGCCCGCGCGGTCGCCTCGGGTGACTATGCCCGGCGCACCGGGGTCTCGTCGCGCGACGAGATCGGCGATCTAGCCCGCGAGTTCGACGCCATGGCGGCGGCCCTCGAAGAACGCGAGAGCCGGCTCATCCAGTCGGAGCGGCTGGCGACCGTGGGCCGCATGGCCGCTCAGATCACCCACGAGGTGCGCAATCCGCTGGCATCGATCGGCCTGCACGCCGAGCTACTGGCCGACGAAACCGAGGATCGACCCGAGGCGCAGAAGCTGGTGAGTGCCATCATTGCCGAGGTCGACCGGCTCACGGGCATCACGGAGACGTATCTGCGTTTTGCCCGCCTGCCCAAACCTGAGCTCGCGGCCGAGGATCTGGGGGCGCTGGCTCGGGCGGCGTTCGAATTCGCCCGTCACGAGCTCACGGCGGTCGGAGTCTCGCTCTCGCTCGACATCGCCCCCACGTTGCCCGAGGTCTGGGTGGACGAGAACCAGATTAGGCAGGCGCTGTTGAATCTCGCGCGGAACGCCCGCGAGGCAATGCCCCGAGGCGGGCGCCTGTCCGTCAAAGTGGCGCCCTGTGACGAAGGCGCCAGCGTCTCGGTGACGGACTCCGGCGAAGGCATTCCCCGCGAAAACTTGCCCAAGATCTTCGATCCCTTCTTTTCGACCAAGGCCAAGGGAACGGGATTGGGTCTCGCCCTGGTTCAGCAGATCGTGGTCGAGCACGGGGGCAGGGTGGACGTGCACAGCACGCCAGGAGAAGGAACCACGGTGACGCTCGTGCTGAAGAGAGTGGCCGAACAACCTTCGCTGGTCGCGACACGAACCTCCGCCGCGCGAGAGGACGCGGGGCCGAACAAAGGCGGTCTCACAGCCATCCGCACTAGTGGGTCTGAGCCGGCGCCGCACGAGCCGCTTCCCAAGCCGCTGTGATCTCGCGCGCGAGACCGGCCGGAGGACCGAGGAGTAGGGCCCGCTCGAAAGCAGCGGTCGCCTGCTGCCGGTTCCCGAGCACCAGCCAAGCACGGCCGAGACGAAGCAGGATCGCCGGATCAGACGGATCGGTGAAACGAGCGTAGGGCTCGGCCTTCACCACCCCTTTGTCGTCGTGCACGCCGGCCAATTCTTCGAGGAGCCGCTTGGCCAACGGAGCGTCGACTGCGTCCATCCGAAAGAGCTCTTGCAAAGCCTCGATGCGGACATGCGGCGGGCGTGCCCGCGCCTCCAGAACCAGCTTGGCCAAAAAGCGCCTCGGCTCCACCCGCAAGGGATCGAGAGCGATCGCTCTGCGGATCTGCAGCTCCGCAACCTCGGCGCGGCCCTCGCGAAGAGCCGCTTCGGCGAGCAACCGGCGCACGTCATAACCTTCCCAGCTCTGGGCGTCGTGGTCCGCCGCCAGGCCAGGTGCCAGCGTTCGATAGGCGGCGGCTGGCTCACCTTCGAAGAGCAGGCGCGAGGCGGTCAGGAACGCCAATGCCCGCGCATTGTCGGCTCCCTCGGCCGAACCCAGTCGAGCCTCCATGGCGCGGGCGCGGACCACGTCGCCGCGCATGACGGCGCGCAGACCTTCACCCAGAACGGCCGTCACCTGCCCGGGATCCAGCACCGAAACGGACGCGTCCTTGCTTTGCGAGGGGACCAAGGGCGCGGCAAAGCGCGCCTCCAGCGGGAGATATTGGCCATCGAACCTCGCCTCGTCTTCTGACAAACGGGCTAGGAACGACTGCGACAATGCCGGCAAAGGTTGGGCGCCGAGGCTGGTCAGTACGTCTTTCTCGTGCGCGCCTCGGGCAAAGGACACCAGGGCGTCGCGGATGGCGCGAAATCCGGCCTTACCCTCGAGAAACGCCACCGCGCGGGCCGACAACGCATAGGCCAACAGAGCATCATCGGGCGAGGTGGCCTGCAGGAACGCGTGCGACAATTGCTCCATCGGCGGCACGGCGTGCCGCTGCAGGGCCGACCAAATGAGGCGACCATGATGCCGAGTCCACTCCGGCCGCAGCCGGGCGGTCTCGAATTCCGAAAGCCCCTCGGTAAACCAGCGTGGAACGCGGTTTGCCGAAAGGCCTAGCGCGAACACGTGGGCGAGCTCGTGGGCCAATACCAGCCCCCAGTTGGTCCCTGCGGTTGGCGGCATCTCGGTGGCGATGACCCGGCCGAAGCACACCGCACTCACCGACAGATCGGGTGTGCCCACCACGCGAATGGCGTAACTCGCGTGCTCGCCGTAAAGCTCGATGGTCACCGGGAGCTTGGGCTCGTAGGCATATCGGCTGACGTAGCCTCGGTAGACCTCCTGCAAGAAGGGCGCGATGGCGGCGTCCAGTGCGCCACGCCGACCCTTGGGGATACGAAAACGAAAGGGCCCGCGCTCGATCGTCTCGTACTGGGCTGGGATGGTCTTCTCGAAGAGCTCGAGCTGGTTGAACACGCGCTCGTCGAACGCATCCACGGCAAACGCTGCACGAAGCGCCTCGAGACCACGATCCTCGTCGCCCAGGCGCAGTGCTGAGGCACCCAGCGCTGCCAGACAGGGAGCATAGCGAGGGGTCTGCCCGCGGCAGTCCTCGGCCACACGGGCGCTGATCTCGTAGCGACGTTGACGGCCCAGCGCTTCCGCGACAAACGCGTAGAAGTGCCCGGCGTCGGGCCGATCGCGCATGCGGGCCCGCTCGGCTTGATAGGCCTCTTCATTCCCGAGCAGGAGCGCGCCTCCCGCCGCCAGCGCCGTGGCCTCCCAAGACCGGGGATTGCTCGAGCGCAGACGCGCCACGAGCTCCTCCACCGCCGGAAGATCCTCGGCGTCGAGCGCTAGCTCACCTTGCAGGGCCAGGGCGGCCGGTAGACGAGGGTTTTGAGCCAAGGCGCTCCCTAAATGAGCGTGCGCAGTGGCAATGTCGTAGCGTAGCTCGATGGCAGCGCGCGCGAGGCCCACGTGGGCCTCGGCATCGGTCGGATCGAGACGAAGGGCTTCTTGGAACGAGGTCTCGGCGTCCGCAGCGGCGTGCTTCTCGAGGAGAATCTCCCCCCATACGCGGTTGGGACGGACGTCGTGCGGGAAAGCCTTGATGGCGTCGCGCAGGAGTCGGTTCGCGTCGGTCCAACGGTTCTCCTGACGGGCGAGCTCGACCAAGGCGAGGACATCCTCGACCCGGGACGAAGACCAGCGTCCCGTCCGCCAGATCTGACGGAGCTCCTCCTGGACGGCCAGGGCCTCGCCATCCTCCCCGGCGCCGGTGTCGTCGCGACGCATGAGCCGCAGGAGCGGCCCGACCACGGCCAGGTTGGTGGGCTCGGCTCGATGCGCCTCGACCAGCTCTCGCCGAGCCTCGTCCTCGCGCCCCAACTTGCCCAGTGCCTCCGCATGCAAGACGGCCCATTCACTTCGCGGGTTTCGACCAGCGAGGAGCAGGCGGGTCGTTGCCTCCGCTTCCTCCCAACGTCCGGTCCGCAGCGCCGCCCGCGCGTCGTCGGCCCGCTGCTCACCTGCCCACTTTTTCGGGGAGCGCTTCGAAGGTGATTCCGAACGCGGCAGAGGCGGCCGCGAAGCCGCGGTCTCGGACGAAGCAGCCCCCGCGCCCGCGCCGAAGAAGGGGGGCAGCAAGAGAAGGAGGGCAGGGCCCAGCGTGGTGAGCGCGACGGCGGGAGCGAGTCGGGGGCGCCTGCCGCGGCGGTCGTGCATGTTCCCGAGTTTGGGTGGTTGGCGTGCTACGATCCATGGGCATGTCGCCGGAAACGCAAGCTGCCCGTCACGAGGACTTGAAGCCCGAGGTCTTCGACGACTTCGACGCCTTCTTGAAAGAGAGCGTCCGGGCCTACTACGAGAGAGGGTGGAAGAGTCGCCGCGGCCACTTCATCGCTCTCCTCATTGCCTCTGGGCAGGCCCTCTCGATGGCGACGGATTCAATCAAGGACGGCACCGGCCTTCGCAAGGCGGCCATGGGAGCGGCGGGGTTCGTGGCTCTGCGCGTGGCCCTGCGGTATGCCCTGTCCGGCCCGCTCGGGATCGTCCTCACCGGCGCCGCTGCTGTGTCGGCCGTGGCCTACCTCCTGAAGAACCAAAAAGAGATCGGCACCCGCTCCGGCGTGTACCGCGATCTCATCAACGACTACCGTGGTCGCTTCGAGGAGCTGCAAGGTGGCTACCGGGCTGGTCGGTACGATGCGGCCGCGCGCAACCTCATGGTCGAGGGCCTTCTGAAGCGCTTCCTCGACGACGTCGACAACGCCTAACTCGATCGCGTCTTCAGTAAAGGGTCAAGGGACGCAGGCCGACGCGCCCGAAGCGGACCAGAAGACTCGACCGAAGCACGTTCTCGATCTTTCCCCGACCATGTTCCGGGTGGTCGATGATCTCACCGGTCTTGTATCGTTCCTTCGGATCGAACATTCGTACCGACGTCGCCGAGGCGAGCTCGTTCTGAAGGGCGTTTTGCGCGACCTGCTTCTGCGTGAGACCGCTGCTCTTCCGTCCCTGAGCCGCTGGCGCTGCCCCCGGCGTCGCCTCCTCGGCGCGCTTGCGGGCTGGGCCGGTACGATAGGTGTGGCGAGAATTGCAGACCTGGCAAATGACCTGCTTCGGTTCGCCGCCCACGATGGCGAAAATGTGGTGCGTGGTCGACAGGCTACATTTGCCGCACCACGCTTCGATCTCGCCGCCGACCGAAAGGTTCTGCTGGGGCGCAGATCGCTCGGTCGACCATGAGACGCCCGTGATGCGACGCTCGCCGACCATCGATGTGCCTTGGACCTGCCGATCGGGCGTGCTCTCCCTCACGCTCGTCAGCACGCGCGGCAGAAGGCCAGAGAGCCGCTTGATGTCCTGGATGCGGCGCCCGAGAACGCGCTCGATCTTCAGCTGCTCGCCCGGAGGCAAGGTGTCGTAGAGAGCTCGGTACCTGCGCGCCAACGTGTCGACTGCCGTCTGCGTGGTGGCGAGGTATTCACGATCTTCGAGACGCTCCTGAGCGTTGTGAACCTGAATGGCCACATCGCGCGTTTCTTCGGTGAGTGTGTCGAGTGTGAGCGGTCTGTCTTGCACGACGTTCTTTTGTCACAGCCCGTGCGAAAACGGAAACCCTACGCGTTCCTTTGAAGCAACTGGCGCGTTAGGCTAAGCCCTCGAGTCCGGTCCCGCCCTTTTCGTCTTCAGCCTTTGCCGAAAGCGACAGCATGACCCACCCTTCGTTGCGGTTCGCCCCCCTGCTCTTGCCTGGCTTTCTCGTGTCTGGCCTCGTGATGACGGCGACGCCGGTTATCGCCCAGACGAGCCCACCCCCACCGCCCCCTAGCTCATCGGCCCCGGTCGACGAACCTCTGCCTCCGGGCTTCGAGAATTCTGCGCCCCCGGCATCCACGCGACCTGCGCCGGTTCCGCCGACGATGGCTCCGGCGCCGGTCGGCGCGGCTCCCTCTCCGCTCGGGGCGGCCCCTTCTCTTGCAGGAACCCCCGCCAGCTCGGAGGTCCGTGGGGTGCCCCCCTACGGTGACGAGCCGAGCTCGACGGATCCATACGATGTGCCGGCACCCGCTGCCATCAACTCGCCCTGGCTGCTTCCCTCGCAATCAGGTGCCTTAGGTCTCTTCGAGACCAGCAGCGCCGAGGTGGGACCCAACGGTCACTTGCGGCTCGGGATCCAGGCACGCTACTTCGAGTCTTCGGGATTCCTGGTGTCGGTCAACCGCAACGGCGTCAACGTGCCCGATAGCAATTCTCGGATGCAGGGCCAATTCACCTTCGGCCTGACGCTGTTCCCCGAATTCGAGCTCTTCGGTGCCCTCTACACGTCGAGCAACCGCAACGTAAGGCCTCGCGATGCCACGGATCGCGATCCCGAGGTCATCAAAGCCTTCGGTGACTTCACGCTCGGCGGTAAGTACAGGATCTGGTCGTCGGGGGCTCGAGCTTGGCCTTCGAGGGCGGCCTCAAGTTCCTTTCCAGCGTGACGGGTCTGTCGATCTCGCCGGACGCCACCTCCCTTTGGCTCGGACCGATCTTCACTTACGACGCCAAGAAGGCCAACGACGTCCCACTTCGCTTTCACGCGAACACCAGCTTCTACTGGGATCGCTCCGGCAACCTTCCCAATTGGGCAGGGGTTCCTCTCCAGTCGAAAGAGGTCGCGCAATTTGCCTATGGGATCGCCGAGAGCCGGTTCCGCTTGGCGCTCGCGCTCGACATGCCGCTCGAGAAATACATCCCGAAGTTCCCGCTCTTGCCATTTCTCGAGTACCACCTCGAGATTGCCACGGGCGGCGCCGACACGGCCTTCGCGGATTACATGAGCCCAAAGTGTCCAGCCAACGGCAAGACCTGTCGCGAGAACCGCGACATGCAGTGGCTGACGTTCGGCCTGCGGGCCAGTGTCTACCAGGGGCTCACGGCTGAGCTCGGCGTCGACGTTCGCCTGCGCTCCGTGGGTTTCCCCTACGGTCCTCCCATCGCGCCCTACAACATCATCTTCGGATTGGCGTATCCGTTCGACATTGCGTCCTTCCGTCAACCTCGCGTGGTCACCCGCACCGTGGAGAGAGTGGTGGAAGCGCCCGCTCCGGTTGCCATCAAGGTAGTCGGTATGGTGCGCAACAAGAAGGACGGCTCTCCGATCGTGGACGCCATCGTCAGCGTCGTCGGACGAGCGCGGGGGCGCTACCTGACCGACAGCGATGGCGGCTTCGAAATCAGTGGGTTGCCACCCGGTCCCTGCGGCATCGAGGTCAAGGCCAAAGGCTTTGACGGTGAGAAGGTTCAAACCAGCCTCAGCCCAGGACGCACGGCGCAGGTCGAAATCCAGCTCAATCCACATCCGGAGGTTGCCAGCGTTCACGGGCGCGTCACCGGTCCGACAGGCGGCGTGGCCGCAAGTCTACGGTTCATCGGCGGGGCCGAACCGCTCGAGCTGCGGTCTGGCTCCGACGGGACCTTCGCCGGGACGCTACCGCCAGGTCACTACCAGATTGTCGTGGAGGCCAGCGGACT
>Ga0170475_132954408_pt1 | contig 14257 bp, 2 predicted proteins | sample Soicark_Litter_5_FD_111474 | JGI IMG/M metagenome (GOLD analysis project Ga0170475, IMG submission 111474) | Avena fatua rhizosphere microbial communities from Hopland, California, USA. Combined Assembly of 48 SPs | reverse complement strand
GTTGGAACCTCATCACTACTCACTACTTTCACTTTGGGTGACTAATTATTGTCTAGGCGTGAACACTCTAAATTGATAATGTGTACTTTCTTGTTTGTCTAGCATGTCCATTAGGGTGGCTCTGGTGCCTTCTACTTGAGGGATGGTCATGTTGTATTTAGCCGCAACACCGCGCAACATAAACTGGTGACTATACCAGTGCATAGGCTTGATTGGGTATTGTTTATTGCGAATTAGGCTCCCCACATCGGTCTGATTTCCCAGCATCATTAAATAACTTTGAGCTCGCATAGCCAACAATTCTGGTGTGGCTTCGTGGACACCATTAGTCACCTCGAATCTGTTCTTGAGTCTTACAACATCCGGGCCCATCTCGGCTTTACCGTCAGGTAGTTTGTACAAAATCATGCTACAGAATGTGCCGTGGTCCTCATAAAAATGGGCTTTGGATTGCATGTTGAATTCAACCTCAATATCTTTTCTCAAATTTGACAAATCTGGTATAGCGTTCATCACCATACTCATATCATCACCTAGAAATAGACCTAATTCAATTCTAATTTGATTTTTGATTGCAAATCTAGCATGAACTTGCATGTTGGTGACAAAGTTTCCTAGGGCGGTTGTTGCCTGACCAGTCAATCTCATGGATTCGCCTTGACCTCTAGTGTACCGGGACTTGAACCGCCATACGTCGTGCATGTATCTCCACGAATTCAGCAGGTTTGGATGCACACCTAACCGACGATAAAATTCCATCTCTACATTGATTATTGGTACATCCGTCTGCCGATCTTGTTTGGTTAAATCATTTTCGAAAAATCCTTTTACATTGTTGCACAATCTGACACGGGCTGATTGCTCATCAGGCCGTAAACCATCTGCGTAAACATATTTATCGCTTAACCATTCCTTGGCTCTATCTTTTGCTTTCTTGAACACACTTGTGTATAGCGCACATATAGATTTATGCTGCCACACAATAATACGAGCTTGTTGCTGTTTCATCACTGCGGTTGGGGCATCTTTAAGTAAACTTTCCAACTTCAAGTGTACATTGACATCGTTGATTGGTTTGTTGATGATGTCGGCGGCCAATAATTTGATGGTTTCTTGAAGAATTTTAGGGGCACCTTTGCTTGCATCTATCCACGCTTGTGTGTCAGCAGCATTAAATGTAAGCAAGTTGGCCGGCTTTTGCCACACTTGATACAATTTGGCATAATCTGGTCTAGCAAAAGCGCGTTCCATTAAATTCATTACAACGGCCGTGGATGGCGTTTTGTTGATGTCGCGTACGTGTGCCACAGACTTCATACGCCCCATAATACTTCTTTGATCTTCAAATACAACTTTTGTCAATACTGGTCTTGCATTAATAGGATATTTTGTCAATGTAACTTTCTCAACTTCTCTAATCCTCCCGGGCAATTCGTGGCTTTTATTGTAAGATGGATTTTGGGGTGCGTAAGATGTTACCCAGTCAGTTAAGTCAGTCTGCTGCCACAAATCCAAAATATGTTGCGGGGTAAAATCAGTTAAAGCTTCCAAGCGGTCACCAGTATAGCGCTCAGTGTACGGAGCCACGTAAGGGAGAAACGCTGGATGGTAATCCCCAGACTCACTGTGTTTACAAAAATTGTGGTGTTCTATGATTGACAACTCGTGAAAGGCTACCACGTCGTGCAACTGATCCGTCACGGTTGTGCGTGTGCCCCCACCTGTATTTTTGTGTATCTGAAACCAGTCTTCGTTTTTGTGATAATTGGAATCCATGGTGTCCCTCCAAAATACTCGGTTGCTAGGGTCGCCCGCTGCATTAGTTATAACTGGTTCGAGTTGATGTAACGTTAGATCTTTGGTCAGTGTGACTGCACTGACATCTGAACCTCCAGTTATAGTAGGCACAATAACTATATTGGTGAGCACATCATATAAACCAATTCCTGTTTGTAAATCAACTTTAACCCAGCGGGCATTACCAGTGGTTTCTCGAATACTCACTATATCAGTCACTAGTACGTTCCATAGTTGGGACAATTTGCCAAATGTCTCTATGAGTAGCGGTAACACTTCGAGCCACACACAACCCAATTGAATAGAAGTTACGTCGTGCATTGGCTGCAACTGGTGGGCGACTGTGCTTACTTTGTTATTTTGATTAAACAATGCTTGAATCCATTCAACTTGACCGACAGTTAGTTCATCATCAGTTATTACACAGTGACCAAACTGCCTGCATGTTGTGCCTTGTGTTTTAAAAATGTAGTTTGCAACAATGGTGCTATTTAACTCGGCAAACTCGTGTGTGTAGCACATAACTCCATGTATGAGGGCTGTGCGATTAAAAGGGGAGTTGTGTGATGTTGTAAAACACTCCAAATCTATCTGATAATTGCACAGCCATTCTGTGCATATGGCTTTTTGTATCAATGCCAATTCATCATAAAGGTGGTGAGTGCGGTTATCGAAATGCCAAATTACAAGATCAAATTTGGCATCATCACTAGTCACACAGCGATCTGCCTTGTGCCCCTCATGGCTGGTGCGCAAGTAATCTAAAGTAGTTCTGTTCAAAGCTAGCGTTTTAACAGTTGAAGAGAGTATGGTTTTTGGATCTGACCCGCGCTGGAACACAATGTTGTTATCATAAATGATCACATGCCTGTTATCTAAGTTCCCTCGGAGATTGGTGATGTATGTTTGACTTTGCATTTGGTACATCAGGCAATAGGCCAGCTGGCCATCAGTTTGTAGCACCAAAACTAGTCTGGTTCCAGTTCTTGGACTTTGGTGACCGGCAAGTTTATAACATGCACCGCATCTTATCAAATCTCCAGTTATCACTTCAAAGGTGTGCCTGGCCAACATTTGCGGTTGGTTGTTGAATCTACACTTGAGTTCTTGGTCTTTTGATAATTTCCCAGGCACCAAGGTTAGTTGGTATTGCTGCTCCGTTATTTCTGCGTTGGTGGGTTTTATTTCTGGAATGGTGCTATCAATGGCATCTAAATCGAATCTTGGTCGAATCACTACCAAACAATGACTATCCATGCCTACCATGTAATAAGCCAAGTGTATAAATCTGCCAGTTGAATTGACTTTGCAAACATCAGACATCTTTGATGTGAGATTTGTAATGGAAAAATTGTGATGGCTGTGCAACAACCCTAACATAATATCATCCAACTTGGCGGCTCTATTACTTAATGCACCAATCTTTGGTGACCCTGCTAACACTTCTTTGTAGGGTTTTTGTGTGACCCATTGCAAACATTCTAGAAAACAAAAACCCCCAACTTTCGGAGAGTATGTACTATCACAACCAACGTAGGGTACATGGTGTAATCCAAAAGGCAAATTGATGTGGTTTTCATACATGGGCATATTTTCAAAAATTTCCCTCTGGATAGTTATGAGGGATTGATCTATAGAATTAAAATTCTTGTGTGTAACTGTTTTGACATCAAGTAGACTATCAAACGTTGCATTACCCACCAAATTGCCAAATAACCTTCCACGGTCTAGCTGCTCTATGGCAGCCTTAAATTGTTGTTGATGTGTTGCCAGCTGGCTTAGTTGTTCGTTTATGTGATTTTTGTCCCGAATGTTGCTCACTTTAATTCCTACTTTGAGGGATATAGCACTGGATGCCCAGATATGTTGGTCTCCAAATATGGGGCAACAAATTGGTATGACTTTGTGAAACAAGGTGGTGTGGTAAATACCAGAACCGCCATGGTGCATGGCTGCCAGACAATAAGGCATTGTTGCAGCATAATCTAATTTGCTGGGATCCAAACGTTGTTTGTTACTGTGTCAACACTATAATTTTGCTGATTTATTGTGATGGTTGCTGACTTTGTTCCGTAGAGGTTAACAATAACTGCATAACCATGAGATATGCAAGTTTCTGCCCATAACGTCAACAATTCCAAACAGTCTATACCTTCTAAGGAACCTAATGTTATCAGAATGATATTTTGACTATGACCATCCAAAAACAATTGCTGTTGCTCTGATGGCCTCTTTTTGAACAAATTATTTTGTGTCAACGACCCCACATAATAGTGATTTGGGTTATTGTCTCGATCCAATCCTTTAAATAGTTGGCTGTCGCAAGTGTACAAAAACACTTGTGATTCACTTGCACGAGGGTTGATTTCTGTACCTGATAATCCAGTACTCTTGAATAAAATAGTGTTTGCCATCGTCTTGGTAACAAATTCTTTGGTGGGAAAGCCAGCAAAGGCTACCTCTTGTGGTAACCCACTTAATATTTCTGTTCCTTCATGAGTGATTGCTTGCCAAGGAAATGGAGATGTTAAGATTAACTTTGATTGAGCTTTGGCAGCTATGTCTTCAACCATAGGGGTCATGGGACTCCCGATCACATGAGTGACGTTATTCATTTGTAATGTAATGATAGATATCATAGCATCACATAGCGAACTGTAGTATCCGATACCATTCACTTGATTAACTATACCACCTTCATGCAAAATTTTTATAGCTTGTTGCATGCATTCAGTTGAACTAATTGGTAATTTGACATGCCAAAAACCATCTAGCAAATTAGCATGATCAAAGTGAGTTACAATGATTGGTACCACATTGAGCCGTTTTAGCTGGCTAGCCATTGCAATTAATGGTAAAACATCACCGGTACTCCCAATCGTCACCAATAGCACTTTGGCCGTTTTGTTAGCTAGTATGTTCATGACTTCAGTTGTCTGGATTATGCCAGGTTTAGTATTCACCGACGGAACCAGAGGTTTTCTAATTTGAGACTTGTAAATTTCAGCTGACAAAAATTCTGATCCCGGAACATTGGCAATGACTGAATCATACCAACGCAATGTTGGTTCTTTAATGTAAGCCCAAAGTGAATCAAAATGTAGATCTTCAGCCTGGTCTAGTTTATTACGAATGGTGCCAATCAGTTTAATAAATATTGGGGCACCGTATATTTGTACAAATTCTCTAATAGGTATTTTACTCATGTTGACAATCATTCGTTCATCCCCTGGGCTTTGATGTAATACATATGGTTTGAAAGGTCCATCAGCACTATTTAAGTAGCCAATGGTGGTAGTGTTTGTCTCTTCTATAGCACAGTACATTGCCACAAAATTCACCAAATAACTCCTCAATTCTAGGGGTAACCTGGACTTATGCTTATCATACAGGCCATCAGCTAGTGAGTTCCTCAAATTAAGTGAAGCCTGCTCACAGTTGTCGGAATTTGTAAAAATATTTGCTATATGATCCATGGTTTTTGCCATCCACGGTTGATTTGCGGCACTGCATATAAACCAATTCTCATAAGCGGGCAAGTAAGGATCATTACCATGCAATGTGTACATTAAAGTTTTCAAGCCAGATGTTAAATCCATGGCGTGTATCAATTTTGTGATGTCATCGAACATGACACATGATGCGTCCATCCACACTCCTCCATACATATGCAACAGTTTCAGCCTTATCCAATCGGCCCTGTGCTGGTGTGAGGCAGTGCTTAATCCCTCGGGGATTGTTACTTTGAATGCTTCTAAATTTTTGTCATTTAACAACACTATTTTTGGTGGGCCATTGTCAATTAAAGCATCAAATGTTTTAACCAATCGGCCACCCGTGGCATCAAGCCAAGTGTTGACACAATTGCGCACTGTGAGTGGGGGTGTCTCATCATGCCAATAAGTAAATATAAAATTTGGGGTGCGCGTGCAATTTTTGGAAGAACTGTATTGTTTAGCCAACTTGGCTACTCTTGGACTGCGTATCATTTTTGGTTTATGCATTGTTCTTTTCGTATCAACAATTTTCCATTCACTCAACGATTTAGATGATTGATTTGTTGCTATGCCTGCAGGATTTTTGGAGTCTGTTGTCACATGGGGTTTTGACCTAGACACACCCTTTAATGGCGTAATTGAATCTTTGGACTGACCCATTTGGGTTGCAACATTCAGTGGTACCTTTTGTTTGTCAATTGTTGTCTTATTGTTCAAGTTGTCTCTCGATTTCTCCACATCGACTGATGACAATGGCTTCGCCTGACAATGTGGAGGCGCAGTTGAGGTGGAGGAATTATTGGATGAATTAGACAATTTTTGTTTCAATGCGTCATTTGCCTGGGGATCTTTGTTGAGTCCTGAGTTTGTATTGTGGTCATCATTAATGTCTGAGGTTGAGTCTGAGCTGTCATCGGGATCTTCATCTGAATAATGGTCTAAGCTATTGCCATTTGTTATTGCAAGTTGGCGTTGTATCAATCTCCATTTTGGCTTTTTCAGTTGTGTCCTAAGATTAGAAGTTAACTCCAAAATTCTTGAATACGAAACCCCTAATGTTAATTTGCATTTTTGATGACTATCGCTTAATTGTTTGATTACTTCAAGACCCACTGATGAGGCTTCTGCCACCAAACCAAGGACATTTGTTCCGATTTGCTTCACCACATTAGCGACGTCCAACATTCCGCCACTGCTGACTATTAGCCATGACAGCCATCGAATTCTTTCACTCATCACGTTATGTAAGTATAAAGCGAAGTGCACAGTTGCCAGCACTGAAACTATATCAACATTATACAGCTCCTTGTATGCTTTATCTGTTATAACATAAGTTCCGGCCAAAGTTCTAGCAAATGCAAGCAAAGATGATTCGGAATCATCACCTGACATCAATCGCAGTTGCAATGACCGCAACATCTTCTTCCTGATGGTAAATTCTTTGATTGTAATGATTTCACCAGTCTCTAATACTTGCTTGATGTTTGTATTAATCCATGGTACTTGAATCTGCTCATGATCAGCTGAGGATGTGGTATCGGTTAACAAAACTGAGGGTTTGGGTGATGGTCTGTCGATCAACAAACGTACAATAAAATGCCCCAATACGATGGTTTTAACTTCAAGAACTAGCAGGTGAGTCACCCCGCCTACTTGTTTGGTGTGTAACCAACTGCCATTACAGGTAGCCTGCATAATATTGGTAGAACTATGGCGGGAAAATTTTTGGCCTGGGTATGATACCATAGAATTTTTAACGGATACAAATGGGTTGTTGGAACCTAGTTGTGGAACACAACCGTAAACATGATTATTGCTGATTTGGCATAAGTGCCACAGTTCATCCAAACTATAGTTTATGATGTCACAACCCAACATCACTCTGTCACATTGCGGTAATTTATCCAGAGTGTACATCTCCAGCGGTTTTGCATTCGCTATGTCTTTAGTTTTATGTGTTTGGGCTGACCAGTAACTAGTATACAACGAGTCAGCCAAGCGAATACTGGCTGACCACTCGGCATGGAATAGTGAACCCATTTGTGGCTTTAACAACCGGCAGTAAAATTTTCCTTGGAATGCAGCAGAGAATGGGGCCGCACTACCTAGCACAACAATTTTATCATTGCCGGCCCTGCCAACCATGGCAATCAAAATTTGGTCCAACGCCTCACGCACTGGGCTTATTACACCTGGTGTGATTGCAACATTAACTTTAACGCCTGGTAGTTGAGTCTCTAGTGCTCCGCGCAACATTTGTTTACCAAGTTCACTAATCCAAAGTGTGTCATAGTTGCTGATGTCTGTAGCTTTCTTGAACTTGTATGCATTTATTTTATACAACTGACCTACCTTGGTGTTGTCAGTTAAATGCGTTACCAATGGAATTTTTAAGCCCTCCAATTCAGATATGCCGCTCAAAGTGGTGGCATCTTTGATATCCTCAAGGGCACTCAGAACAAAGTCTTTGACATCTACCTCAGAGCTTGAGTGGTCAATACTTATGATAACGCCTAACTCATTGATTAGTTGATACCTTTGAGATTTGAATATAAAAGACCTAGTGACATCTTCTTTATAAATGATGGACTTGTGGTTGGTATTACTGACCCAATCAAACCCATCTTTTGTCTTGCTGGATACATACTTCTTCAAAATTTTTCTTGCCATTGTGCGATTGCGTTTTGACATAAAACTACAACTTACGCTGCTGGTCATACCAGCCAATAAATTAAGCGTTAACTCATTAAAATGTGTTAGCCGCTCAAGTAGTAAATTGGTGCCAGTGGTGTTGTCACCATCTAATAAGTCCAGCCATGTATTTGTGGGTTGTGATTCAACCCAATCCATGCACATATTGAAGTTCAGCCATTGTAGTACAACGGTGAGTAAAGAGTCAGGTTTCTGACAGATCAGCTGTACCTTCCTAGTAAAGAAAGTCTTGTAACCAGTGCTGATATGTAGCGAGCTTGACTCGCCTTTGATGGAAATCTTGATTCCAGCAAAGATGGTGCATCCAGGGGTCTTGGTAAATGAAATAATTCCTCCGTTGATTGGTAAGTCCAAACCTGTGTTATTTACGATCTTATCTAAAATCCAAATTAATTGTTTGATTTTATTCATAGATCTTGGGTTAATCGACATTACCTTGTCTATGATGACAGAAGCCAGTTGGCTGTAGACCAATTGCGTCGTAAACAGTTTCTGTAGATCTGGCCAACACCATTTCTTTAATTCCCGGCATACCGCCGGAACCCACTAATTGACCATCTCTGTTGATGACTTCTACTCTATTTAAGGGTGCCGTTAGAATTAGTTTGGTGCCACCTGGAATTTTGCAATATTCCACAGATGCGGATGAATTTGTGATGTTCATGGCATTGAGTGTGGTCACTTCCTCTTGAGTCAGTAAATGCATCGTTTCCATGGTTGTGGCCATTAACTCATTGTTAAATAGGGCCTCACTAGGATAATTGGCGGAACCATTGACCTCCAATAGTTGATTTAAGTCAGTGATTCCTTTGATATGCCAACCAACAATGATTAAAGTCAAATGTCGTCGTGGTCTGGTGAGGGCTGACATCAGGTAATCCTTAACTCCGTTCAACCCCCATTTTCCTTGCTCGTTGGCCATTAAAATGACTGCTACATTGTCTGCTTCTTGTGATTGATAGGTGTGTGTCGTGTAATATTTAATGTGGCCTAAATTAGACAGGTTACTACACATTTGCTTTATGCGTCCGAGTGGTGTGCTATATGGCATAATAACAACTTCAATATGGTCAGCAGCCAAATGGTTGGCGATGGAGTTGACTTCAGTTGTTTCTAATTCCAAAATTTTGACAGTGGTTTCATGGGTTGCTTTTGACTCTAAGTCAGGGGCTATGTGTTGCAAATATTTCACTAGTGGATATCCATAGCGATGTGAAGCAGTGTGCTTGACAATGTTGCTTGGATTGACGTAAGATGTGATGTTGTTTTCATGCCTGATGCCTGCAGCATCAAACATGTCAACATTTCCGATCTGTTCTGGGGCAGAATAGATGGTGATTTTTCCTGTGGTTTTTGCCAATAAATGCATGATGTTCATAACATCCACCATTTTTCCTTCGTCAATGTACAAATTCTTGAAATTTGGCATCCAGGCGTTGGCGGCTTCGAGTGTCATCACCTTAATATTGTGCTTTCCCACCGTTTTGCAGTGGTTTACTATGCTTTCCTTAGCCATTCTTGTCGTGCACACAGCTAAGTCATCTGGTCCTATGTCACGTACTAGTGATGTAGTTTTCCCTGTGCCTCCATAGCCAAGATGCAATGTGGCTTGCTCCAAAATTGCCTTAACCACTTTTCCTGAGGGCAGGTTACCTCCCAGCCTGGCCATTGCTTTGAGTAGAGATCCAGTTGATGTTTTAAAATGAGTTATCTCTACTGTGGTGGTCTTCGGGAGTTTGAGACTTACATAAACCTGATCTTTAACAATAAACGTTACATAAGTAAGAATTTTCCTGTCACCTAATTTGATAAGTACATGGTCAAGAGGTTTAATTTTTGAATTGGGCTTCTTTTTATACATGGCAGTTCCAAGCATAGAAGCTAATTGGGTATGTTTCAGTTTCTCCGCTATGGCCGACCCTGGCACCTCATTTATTTGATAACTTAACACTTTGCTATAGGCTTTCACATATTCTCGTAGCATGTCATCTGCTTCACTAGCAAGATTGTCTGTTAATTCCAAAGGCCTATGGAATGGTTTGTTATACTCCGGCAGTGATACCAACTCATCGTAATGAGTTCCGATCTTTGCCAAAATGTCAGCGGCAGCAGGCCGCAACACAACAGCGTACTGGTTGAGATTGGGGTTATTAAGCAAGCTGTGACCATTTGTAAATAGCGTCTTGCCGTTGAAGAATTTTACTGTGGGTAACTTAACCACATTAGAATATTCAGTGGTCTGTTCTAAATGGTAACTCACTGTTAGTTCAGCAAGTAAGTTCTGTTCCTGAGTAACCTCTTGGTTGTAACCCAAGTTTTGTTTGTTAATGTTCATAACTTGTAGTACATCTTCACGTAATTCAATCTGGTCAAAGAATTTGTAAAATAGATAATTGCTTGGCCCATTTATACAGGTTAGTTGCACGGCGTAATAATGGCCTATGTCTTCTTCAAATAAACTAGAATGGGCAATTGTGTAATAAGTATCATTGTTATTATTGCCACGGTATGCTATTGATTGGTATTTGGACAGCACAATGATGTTAAATTCACAGTTGTTAGCAACATTTACTAGTTCATCTAAAGAGAAGTTATTTTCTGTGCTACCAACTAATTGAAAATCACCCAGTGTCGCTTCTTGCATGCCACATGAAACCAGGGCATCGTAACCACAGCTATTAGTTTCTGTATTTGGTTGCTGTTGGATTTTAGCTATGTCAAAATCAGATTTGGAAATGTGATTTGGTCCTGCTTTAAGATGTGGATATAAGAATTTTCCAGTTAGTGAGCCATCATTTAATCTTTTGAGGAATTCTAGTGGAGCCCGCACATGCAAAACAAAGTTTGGTCTGAGTCTATCAAATATTTCCCCGTGGTCGGCCTTGAGGTCTAAGTGCTCTAGCACTGTTGTTTGAAGTGTAGATTTGAGTTTACTTGGTAGCACCCGATTGGCTTTGGATCTGCGGTCAACCTTAGTCCATTCAGTGACTTGTGTTTGGGGTAGTTCACTATCTTGTTGTGGGATTGTGCGATCATTAGGTCTTGGGTTAATCAAGTTATCATCAGTGGAGTGCACAGTGGCCTTGATGGATTGTGAGGTATTGTCTTCAACAAGATTGGATTGACTTACAGGTCTAAACACAAGGTGTTCAAACTTGGTCATTGGTTCAACTTCCAACACAACTGGTGCATTCTGTTGGAGAGACAGTAGTTCAGTTAGTCTATCAACAACATCACCTTGCAAGTTTTCAAGGTGATCTTTTGTGGTGTGGTAGTCCAGACTGTACAAAGGTCCAGTTATCTTACCAAGGCCATCTGGGAAACACACCCAATCTGTGCCCTCGACTGGTTGTCCATGAATATTGAAACAAATGGGGCAGTCAGGTTGTTTGGTTAGTGGTTGCAATTGTTTGTTGGACCGCTCCTCGGTGACTGGCCACGCCTCCAATAATTCGCCCCAATCAGTGTTTGATAACACTTCAGGTTTAAAATGAGTTTTGTGTAATTTCCTTCCAGCATGTTTCAATGGTTTGGTAACCCATTCATCCGTATAATCATTGACAGTCAATCTTGATAGCAATTGTGGTACTGAATGGGAACATTCTTTTTCACAGCATTTACAATAACCTTCTTTAGAAATTAATATAGTGCAACAAAGGCATGTGAATTCGCCATGGTCTTCATGTTGACACGACTGACTATGGTGGTGGCAGGTGGTCACTGGGAAATGAATGTCATGTGCTGCAGCAGCCATGGTCATAACTCTGGGCTCTGATATGGTGATGCCAGATGATATGGAAAGCAAAGTCTGTATGTCCAGTGACTGGACCAACCCGGTCATCCAAGTTTGTGCTTGCTCAGCACTCATGTTGCCAATTGCATCCAAGAGCTTAAATCCTGTCAATGTAAACAAATATTCACTCAAAGCCTCAACAAAGAAATACATGGCTCTAGATTGTAGGTTTTGCAATAATCCTGCTAATGGGCCTATCGTCGTCAGGAATGTTTCTAAACTCCGGGCCATTCTAAATTTATTAACATGGGCTTTCATCACAGAGTAACATAGTAGCACGTGCAAATCAATGTGGTGGTACAATATGTCTGGATTGTGGATCACTGCATTATGCATGACGAACCTGCGCATTGCAAAACCGACGGCATATTCCTTCAATGATGGGATACTCATGGAACCAGACATGTTAGCAATGCAAAGGGCCCTGAACAATGCTGGCTTGAATTCCACGGAAAAAGGCTTCAGGTTTAACACAGGTGTGTAACCAAAAGCTGAACTGAGATCCGGCAAGTGCAAAATGATTGTAGGATTCTGATCGTAATTAGACACTACCATATCTAGCATCTTATTGTCTGAGTAAGGGCCACATAGGTATTTAACTGTGACACTACCAACATCTAGGACCGTGGTAATAGAGTAAATAAAATTGTTGACACTAATATAATCGAAATTAGTCATTGTGTCATAATATAAACGGTCCACATCAAAAGATCGCATGAATCCAGCCAAATGCATTCGAAGTCTGTCTTCTATGGGTTCGACCAAGCCATCAAACTGAGCTAGATTTTGGCCAACATTGTCATCTCGTTTGACAAACACACAGTATAGACCTTGCTGTTTGTCACACAAATCCAGGCATTCTGATAATGTTATCATGTGACTAGGTCCAATTACAGTTGGACCATTTATGATCTGGTCGCATGCATGGTCGGTGACGCAGCACTCTTCTAGCGCTGACTCATTGAGCAAAAATTTTGCTTTGTGCAAATGTTGGTTAGATACTTCATTGCCAGATGTGATCCAACCTAGCACCTGTGTTTTGATGTTGTTGCCTAGTGTGATATTCAACCATGATAGAGCACAATTGAGTTCACCAACTAGACGCGGGTTGGCACAAATTGTGTTTAATCGGCATCTAAAGAGAGCATTGTGATAAATGTCACTAAGCCGCTTTTTATCATTAACATCAAAATCCGGACCTATGATCACGATCATAGAGTGCAGATTATAGAGAGCTCTCTGCATCAGCTTCGTGTCGGACTCAATTAGACTGGCAGTTTCTTTTGGGTCTAACACATCTTTGACGTCACCATAATTCATTGACAACATATCATCAAGTTGACCACTTAAGACAAAGTCAAACTTATAAAAGAATTTCTCCTTGAGTTCGAACCCCACCACAAAGTACTCAGTAAACGTATGCAGATCATCAAAACAATGATAACACTGATAATCACCGGTGTCAAACTCAGATTGGGTGACATACTCAGGTAAGCCATTAATTGTTTTGCATCTTGAGCAAGTCACACATTGGTTACTACCATGCTGTGGTCCAAGCAATGATGTTACAGCACCTGGAATGGTCAGCTCATTAATTAGATAATCTGACAGTCCACCAAATTGTTCAAGATCTTTGGCTAGCATGCTAATGAATTCGAAACCCCGTTCTCTGGATTTTGTTGGCACTGCGAAGTTAGAATGGTTGTTAATTGGGAGTCCATAATGCTGCAGAAAGATTGGGTGTTGAAAAGTATTGGGCTTATTGTTTCCAAACGTGTAGTATTGTTGTCTTATGGTGTACAACCACATTAGTCTTACAGCTAGCCGCCCATTCATTTTATGTAAATCGTATTGTGATTCGTTATAGCTAGGCCGTGCATACTCCAGCTCATAAGGCAACCGTGTTTTCCAGTTGGTATTGTCAATGCGCAAATCATCGTAATTGTCCAAATAATGACGCTCTGTCGTGACACTACGGCGTGTGGCGAAACCATAGGGCTGGCCTTGTGAGCATTGTATGGAGTTACCCAATTTACGTTTAATGGTGTGCCCAGTATGGTACACACAATTTGAAAGTGGTTTTGTAACATCGTATTTACTTATTTCCAAAGTTTTAACGTTGGACACCTTGGTAGGAGTTTTGATGCTGGACACCTTGGTAGTCAATTGAGGTTTGCTTACAAGTAACCCACTGCTTACAGCTGGTTCCGATTTTGTACCAGGTTTTTGGCCAAAATCTAGTCTTGTTGGGGGTTGAGTCTGCTCTAGGAATTTTGTTGGTTGGGTCCGCTCTAGGAATTTGGTTACAGGATTTTGAGATTTCACAGGGGTGGAATCCAAATTGTAACCTTTATAATTACCTAAAGGTGTAATTACGATCTTGGGTCTAGGTTTCACACTTGTTCGTGTAGTTGGTTCCATGTTGTTGATGGTGACATTGTTAAACATTGAGTTACAG
>Ga0170475_129693055_pt1 | contig 14257 bp, 1 predicted proteins | sample Soicark_Litter_5_FD_111474 | JGI IMG/M metagenome (GOLD analysis project Ga0170475, IMG submission 111474) | Avena fatua rhizosphere microbial communities from Hopland, California, USA. Combined Assembly of 48 SPs | reverse complement strand
GGACCGGCACTGCGCCAGGCCGTGCGTGCCAGCCAAAGCAAACCCGTGGTAGAACGAATCAAGAAAGCATGTGCCATGCTGATCCGCAGCAAGCGATTCCTTCCGTCCAGCGCGATGACCAACGCGTTGGAGTATGCCATGGCGCAGATGCCCGGCCTGGGCGTTTATCTGGAAGACGGCCGCGTGGAGATCGATAACAATCTGGTCGAGAACGCCATTCGCCCCACGGCACTCGGAAAGAAGAACTGGCTGTTCATCGGCGAAGAGCAGGCCGGGGAACGCAGCGCCATCATCTACACCGTGATCGAGAGTTGCCGGCGACGCGGCCTCAATCCCTACGCTTATCTTAAAGACGTCCTCACACAACTGCCGCGCATGACCGTCCAACAAGTGCCTGAGATCCTGCCGGCTGTCTGGGGCAAGCCCCAACCTCTCCGCAAAGCATCATAGTTATCAGAGTTATCAGAGTTATCGCATCTCTGATATCTACGATCCTGGTGCTTGGCGTGACGCTTACAGAGTAAGTGCGATTCGTAACGGCCGAGAGAAGCGATTCGGTCAGATTGGTTCGATTGCCAGTTGCTCCGAGTCGATAATAAAAACCGGCCAGCGTTGTGGGGTTCAGTTTCGGTACCATGTCGTCAACCGATTTAAGCTGTCGAACTGCGAGAGGTTGGTAACGCCGTACCATACCTCACCGAGGTCATTTATTTCGCTTGTACACCTGCCTCTCGTGACCATCGCGATAAGCGGTTAATACCCAAACCCTTTGATCCTGATCGCTTGGTTTCCATAGCACGAAATACGTGCCGACTGAAAGTAGTACGGAGTTGGCGCGAATTTCTATGTGGCTTGGATGAAGCTCCCGCACCACCTGCGGCAAAGAGTTTGTGTCCTTTGCGAAGGCGCGACTGTCGGCAGCACCAGTAACGGGCCCTTTAGCAAGGATTTCGTCGCAGGCGGCCGCCAGTCGAGCATGGTAAGATGCATCCCTTCGGACGAAAGATGTAAAATCTGACCTGTTACAGGACGTAAGGACGCCGAGCGCGATGGCCCAAACCAAGGTGGTGGCGCATAGGTTCTTCGTTTTCATCTACTCATCATGATAAGGTAACCATTTCCATTGAAAAGAAACACCTTCTGTGACCTCGCCGACCGGCACGCACAGAAGTCCTTTCGCCTCGGCAGGCAGCTTGCCAGTCCATCCATACTCCGTCATCCAAACAGCTTCCCGCATATTTTCGTTGCCTATATCGAGATTCGGAGGCAGCGCTTTGAACCCGCGCACATGTGACTTTGCTTCCGCTAGAGTCCAGCTTCCGGCACCGTACCCAACTCTCTCGGCCTTATCGTGGATGACTCTCCACATCCTGCCCCATATTGCATAGTTGACCGCGTGAGCGTAAAAACATTTGTGGTCGACCGCCAACGTTCCGGCAAACTGACCCTCACCGCACTTATAATCGTGTTTACCAACCCCGCTGCCCATAGTGAGAATGTTATTCTGTGGAGAAATTGCCCTCACATCATGGATTTCCCAAGATTTACCCCAAATCCCAGAAAAGAGTGAGCCAATCGTTGCACGGAGTGCCTCCTCGGACTCATTTTTCTTGCGGGGGCTTAAGTCATCATAAAATGCGTTCACCTCGTTCAAAGTTCGCGCAAGAACCGCCGTGACATCGGGACCTCCACGGGGAAAGGCGGATATTAAGGGGGCCATGAAATTGCCAAAGCCATCCATCATAGTTAGCACCTCAGTAATATCGTGGCCGCTTGGGTCGGCTTTATTGATCGGCTCGCTTGCGCAATAGGCGTACTTGTGCAATGACATCGGGTCGGTTTCATGTCCCTCAAAGCTATCCATCGTCCAAAACCGTCCCTCGATTGGGTTGTAATACCTTGCACGGAGGTAGTACAGTCCGAGATCGGAATCGAATTGCTCGCCGGTGTACAGGTAGGAGTTGGGAGTCGGAGTAGACCTGGACGCTGAACCGGTGAGGATGCCAAAGGCGTCGTAAGTATACGTGTCGGTTATATGGTCAACATTATTAACGATATCGTCCATCAGGAACCTGACCGTGCCCTGGCCGTCACAGCCATAATACCGGGTATCTCCACTGCGGGTTTGGGAAACGGGCGCGGAGCCGGAGCCATAAATGTAAGTGACCAATGGAGCGCCCAAGTTGTCCTGTTCTTCCAGGACCTGCGCGTAACCGGTGGGGTTTTGGTCATCTACAAGGTACCTGGTGGTTGTCGAACCGACAGTTTTGCTAACGCGGTTTCCGTCTCCATCATACACGATGGAGATATTGGCAGAGCCGCGCGTCGCCGCAATGAGATGATTTTCGAAGTCGTATTGATCGGTGGCGGATTGGTCCCAGGTGTTGTTGCCATCGAGATTGAATTGAAGCGTGTTTCCATTGGCATCAAAGGTGGAAGCAGCAGTTCCTGTGGCTAGGGTGCTGCCGAGGCGGTCGTCCCCGTCGTAGGCGGCATAGCTTGCGGTGCTGACTCCGGAGGAGGCGGAATTACGAGAGCGGCGGTTTCCGACTTTGTCGTAGCCAGTTGAATCACCATAGCCTGCGGTAACATCGTAGAGGACATCGCCAGTCGCCGGTGACGACGGGAGAGCCGCAGGCGGGAAGGCAGCGGGCCAGGCATCGGTGGCGGTGCGAATGCGCTCGGCGCGAAGGCGGCCAAGGGCGTCATTATCGTAAGCGAGCACGCGGCGGTATTCGTGATTGTTATAAGCGATGATTTCCGCCAGACCCTGGCGCATGCCGGAAGGTTTGAGGCGACGTTCGGAGGCCGAGGCCCAGATTGGGCAAGTCGCGGTATCATAGGCATCATAGTCGAAACTGGCGATTATAGGGCTTGACGGACTGCTGTCATAAGATTGTGTTTTGAGATAGCGAAGCTGGTTGCGCCAATTGTATTGGTAGGTGGAGATAAAGATAAATCCGTGGCCATAACTTGTCAGGTTGCCGGATGGATCGTAGAGGTATGACACGCTAGGGGCACCGGTGAAGGGACCGCCGCTCGCGTCCGCCAGCCGGTTTCGGCCATCGTAGAAATAGTAGTTGAGGGCGCCCGCGTCGTGCGAAAGAGGAACACCAGGCAGCTGCTGTTCCAGCGAAGAATCGTGATAGACCGGGTCTGTTGGTGTGGAATACGCACGTCGGGCATCGATTGTCATTATCTTGCCTGCAGGATCGTAGGTGTAAGAGAAGGTGCCTTCCGGAGCAGCGTTGATGCGGAGGTGATCAAATTCGTCATAGACGTAATAGGTGTGACGTTCGAGCTGGCCTGACACGAGTACGGAATTGCCTTCCTGCATCGAGGCACGCTGTCCGGATGGTGTATACGCAAATGAAACTGCGCGTGTGGCTGCGGCCAAGAGGGGCGTGACGCCGGCATCCTGACCGTCCGGGGTGCGGCTACTGACGCGACCTGAGGAATCGAAGGTCGTGAGAATGTAGCGATTGTTGAAATCGTGGTGGCGGATTTTGTTGATTTTATCGCCCGGGAAGGGAGAGCCGTAATCATAGGCCCAGGCTTCGCTCTGATTTCCTGGCAGGGTCCGTTTGGTGCGGCGATCCAGCAAATCGTATTCGAATGTTGTGGCATGTTGATTTCCATCGGTTTGCTTCAACATACGCCCGAGATCATCATATTCATAATGCGTGAGCGTGCTGTCGGCCTGGCGGTCAGCCCAGGTGTAGGAGAATAGATCGGACGGCAAATTTCCCGGAATCCCGATGGAAGCAGGATTGAAATCAGTCACAACCCAGCTCAGGCGGCCGGCCCCGTCATAGACAAAAGCTTTGGCGTGGTTATCGGCATCTACTTCGAGCCAGCTCCGGCCAGCGACATCGTAGTTGCTCTTTGTGGAAGCGGTGGCCGCACCAGTTTCGGCTGGGAGGTCGGTTTGAATAACGCGGTTGAACACGTCATAGGTAAATTGCGTTAGACGTCCGCGCTCATTTGCCCATAAATAGGCCGAGACTTGGTCCGGGGTCATGTTTTCAATTGCGCTCTTCACATGTTCGTATTGATTGGGGTCGAGAGTCCAAAGGGTATTGCCGTTGGCATCGAAGCCCGTCTGAGTGACGATGGTATCGGGCGTATCGTTGCCATCGGCATTCACAAAGGACTTCGTGCGCCAGTGGCGACCCTGATTGTCGTAATCGTAGCGAGTCCATCTGCTGAGGGCGTCAGCGGACAACGAAACCCGGCCTGCGGCATCGTACTTGGTTTGGGAATCGTGGGGGGAAACGCCAGAACCATTGTTAATACGTTGAGACGAAATGTAAGTGGTTTTCCTGGTAGTGCCGTCGTCGGAGAAGCCAATTAGCACGTTTTTGACTTTATCCGTAGCGATCGGACGATTGTTTTCGTCGTAGATAGTAAGGCTTCCATTAACGGGCCCTGCCGTCAAATGGCGGTCTTCGCGGATGACATGGCGCAGCAGATGGCCATTTTCATCGGCGTAGTAAGTAGCCGAACGTGAATAGGTGTTGTCAGGGAAGGTGGTTTGGACCAGATCGCCGAGAACATCATGGGCATAAGTGGTGGTGAAGCCAAAGCGATCACGGCTGGAGAGAGTTCGTCCCTCCGAGTCGTAGACGGTGGTGGAATGGCCACCGTAAGGGTCGGCGGTATCGAGGAGACGGCCCTGTGTGTCATATGTGTAAATTGCTGTCGAGTAAGGCGACCATGTATTGTTCCCTACGGGCCTGGCATAACGGATTTCTTTGGTGCGATTGCCCTTGGCATCGTACTCGTAGATTGTTTGGCTGAGCTGGTTGTAGGCGGCGTCTACGGTGGTGACGGCCTTGAGATCGCCGAAACGGCCTGCGGTTGTGGAGCCGTCATAGTAATCGTGAATGGTCCGAGTGCCTACGGCATCGAAGGTTTCATGCAGCATGCCGGAGAATGGAGGGGTGAAATCGTCATAATAGGTCTGCCGTGATAGCGTGGTTGTAACGCCGTTATTGACGCATTGGGAGAAGGTGGGTTGGCCGCTGGTGTTGTAGGTATAGGTGTAGGCAAAGATGGGTGTCGGCGTACTATTTACGTCAGTTATCGTGGTATTATTGGCATCAATCGTACGGGTCAAGTGTCCCCGATCATCGTATTCCTCGACAGTTTTGGAACCTATAGTTTGGTCAATGCCTTGCACGGCCAAGTGGCGCTTGATTTGGCCGGACGGATGTCTCGCATAAGTGTGCTGAACTTGCGAAACGATGTTTGCGAATGGATCACGAACGATTTCGCCCAGGAGAGCGTTGTCGTCGGCATCGAAAGTGCGACTAGTCTGGTTTCCGAGGGCGTCAATGGCGAGGAGGATATTGCCGCGACCGTCAGTTTCCTGAATAATCTCGCGTTCTTCTGAATCAACGATCCGCTCACGGGCCGTTGCGCCCGGAGTAATGGGAGGGTCATCGTGATGGTATTCGAGCCAGCGGCCGTCGGGGCGATCGATTCTGCTGATGCGACCGAGATTGTCGTAGGTGGTTTTTGCGACCAGGACTCCTCGGGGACCAATGATTGACGTGACGAGGTACGGGAAGTTCACGTTTTCGTAGAGATTGGTCGTTGTGTCATAGACGGGGTTGGCCGAAGTAGTAGCACTGCGGAGGCGGCGAATACGGGCGAGTCTGAGGGGATCGTCGGGAGTTTGGCCAGAGTCGTATTCGTAGATGACTGCGGGCGCGCTGTTCGGTAAGGGATTACCAGAAGAATCCAGAGTGTTGCGATCGTGGATGGCGGTGATCAATTTGGTCTTCGGATCGCGAACAATACGCAAAGCAGCTGTTGCAGCACTTTGGCGAGGGAATTGGTGGTCAACACTGTCGACATTCCCAAACCCTTGTGCGCCGTCGTGGCGGAAGAAGTAATGTTCGTGATTGGGCGTTTCGATTTCGGTGACGCGGGGCGTGCCATAGGTTTGAACGAAGTAGTCGCTGAAACCATCCTCGGGGTCTGTGTAGTTGTGGGCACCGAGAAAATCCCTTGCGATGTGAATCAAGGTCCCATCTGTGAGCTTAAGCAGAAAACGGGAAAGATCATATCGCCCCGGCGTAGTATCGGGATTTCGAGACCAACACATTAGGCCGAAGAGAGACACCATGTACTCGTTGTCTTCGGGATCACTGGTGAGGGTAGTAGTGGCCGGCACGCCAGGTGTAACGCATTTCCATCTGGCTGTGATTTGACCTAACCCGTTGCCTTGGGGATTGAACGCGAAGGTGGCGCGCTGGCCATTAGGCAGCGTCAGGCTGATATCGCGACCGCCACCCGAGCGTCGGGAGAAGGGAGCGCCCAAGCTGTGAGCGGTGACCATCTCACGCGTTTCATTAATTTCGACTTGAAGATCATCGAGCGCAAAGGTCCAACCAGGGCCGAAGTCGCCTTGTTTGCGGGCGTTGGCATTGACGGAATCATAAGAACGGGTGGCACTAATGGGCGTTCCGCCTAGAGTGACCGTGGCGTCGGCTTCCGAGAATCTGAGGACGCCAATTTTATAGCTGCTTTGGATCTGAACGTCTTTTTGAGCCGTGGCCGTCTTATTGCCGCCGTGGACAGTTAATTCAATCCGGTAACGTCCATTGGGAAGATTCCGAGCATCGAGGGTGCCAAGCAGTCCTGCGAGCTGTCCGGGGGCAGGGACAGGCACGGGGCTCGTCCCGTGTGAGGTTGCAAGCACTGGCGAAGGGGTTGCAGAGTCGTAAAGCTTCAAATCGTAAGAGAAAGCATCGTTGGAATCCGTGTCGTTTGCATCGCCGCGGACCTCAATGACTCCTTCGCGAACAGTTTCGATTTGTTCATCGCAACCGGCGACACCAAGGAGGGCTGGATCGCCCGGGGTAAGATCGGGGTTATGCGCCAGATGGCCTGTAACCGTCGCTGTGGAGCTGGGATTGTAAACGGCGACGGTGACTTTCGCTGAGGCGGATCGGTTTCCCGGGTCGGTGATGGTGTAAGGAAAAGTCTCCAGCCCATATGTACCGTTCGGCACGTAAACGACTTTTCCGACATTAGGGCCAAGAAGGGGAACGGTCGCAGTACCGTGGGGCAGGTTGAGAGGGTCCGGATTGAGCCTGACGGTGAGCCCCACACCTTTATCATTGTTGACAACCGGGATGACAATTCCATCGGCGTTGTTCATGGCAACGGAATAAACGGGATCATTATAACCGGGATCATCAACGGCAATCGGATTTGGACCGCGGTCCTGCAATGAGATTGTCAGATTAGCGGTGGCAGGTAGTCCCTGTGAGTCGGTAACTTGGTATTGGAAAACGTAAGTACCCAAGACGGCCGGAGCGGTGTCACCCGGCAATTGATGAGGATGAAACACTAAAGAGTCGCTAACGCCTGGGAAATAATTTTGCCAGCTGTTAGCAGGCGGATTTGGGTTGTTGGGCAGCTTGACGGCACTGAGTGAAGTGACAGTGAGGCGTCCTGCATCGTAAGGATCGGGGTCGGAATCGTTGTCCAGCACTGAAATTGTGGGAATCGTATCGGAAAATACGACCCGGTAATCGCCAACCGGCATTGGTGGATGAACGTCGGAATTGTTGTCTATGACGACGGTGACAGTGGCAGTGGCTCTAGAGCCGTGAATATCCTCAATGGTGTAGTTAAAAGTGATCTGATCGCCCTGACTCGCGCCAGTGTCCACGGTGTATAAGAGAAATTTTTTGGAGGGATCGATCCGGACATTGCCGGGATGGGTGGCACTACCAATCCCAGTAGGTTTCGAGAGGTTGACAATGTTGAGTCCCTTATCGGTTGGATTGGTGTCCTGAGTGTTTGGATTGACATCGTTACCGAGCACGTCAAAGAATTCGTCCGGATTGTCACCTGTGGAAACGACAAAAGTATCGGGCAAGGCAATGGGAGGAACGGTGACGGGATGAACCGTAATTTGTATGTCAGCTGTGGTCGTGAGGGCGTCGGGTGCTGTCGGATCCGAATGGTCGCTGACCGTATATGATATCATTCCATAAAGCTGAATGTAATTAGGGTCTGGGTCAGTTGATCCCCAGGGTATGGGAGTGAAAAAGCCCGGGTCGGGAGTGTAGATAAGAGCCTTTCGGTCATCGCTCACGTAGATAGTGCCGTTCAGGATTGGTTGAACGGACTGAATAAACAGCTCATCTCCGTTCGGATCTATATCGTTGGTCAAGACATTGAGCCGATTGGTAACACTATTCTCCTGGATTTGGAACACGTCGCATCTGGCGATTGGAGCCTGGTTTGCAACGTCCCCAAGGTGAATGGTGATAGAATCGTGAGCAGCCTGAGAGCTGCCCAGATTGACGGCGAAATCGAGAACGTAGTCGTCCCCATTTACGGGGGAACTAATGGTAACGGTAGGATTAGCGATAGTCGGATCAGAGAATTGGACGTGGGTCGGATGGTCAGAAGAAGTCCATTGGATGGAAGTCGGCGGCACAGTGACCCCGCGGAAATCCTTTCTCTCTCCTTTGACTGAGAAGGAAACAGGGCTTGGAGTGTATTGGACGGTTTTGTCGTCATAGGCGAATGCACAAATTCCGTTACCGGAGGTCTGGCAACCCTTGATGGTGATCGATCCAGCGACATCCGGGAGATTTTTAATGTCCGTCGCCTCGAAGCGATCAGATGCGCTGGACGAAAGGAGCGCCCACATGTCTGTTGGCAGGTAGCGTAGTGGCGGTTGTGGCGGAGGAGGAGGAGGGGAGATTACGTCAAGGTTGAATCCGAGTGAGATCAAACGGACTCCTTCGCCAGGCAGTACTCCGTCGCCAGACATCTTGGCGACCAAATTGCCGAGAATGGTCCCATACTCGTCATAAGTTTCGTCCTCGTATCGCCAAATGGCGAAATCAGAGATGAAAACGACGACCGGCCGGGCGTTTCGCGTCGCGAGATCTTGTTTGAGGTAGGCAATGGCTGTTCGAATGGGCGGCTCGAAATCCTCCCATTCCAATGCAAAGCCATAATAACCGTCCACATAGCCGTTTATTATAGCTGGATCCGATGTAAGCGACATCGATTCGCAGAATGGCGGAGGCGGGGGCCGCGGGTCCCCCGGTATCGGTGTCGGGTTCTTATTGCCGATTGGCACAAAGGCAACCTTATCCGAATTGGCAGAATTATTCAGGTTGAGGCGGCTGACGAGCTGTCTTACGCTTTGTTGGGCCAAGGCAAAGTTATCAGCGTTGCCTGTTACTGAACCAGAGATATCCAGCATGACAACCACGTCCAGGGGGGCGCGTTGGCCAATGCAGGTCGAGACATTTACCTCATCGCTGACGGTGAACTCACCATCGAAAGCAGAAAGGCGCAAAACATAATCGCCTTCGGCTGTGAACGTCGCAGTGGCGGTGGGAGAGTGAACATCCGAGAACGACACATCGCCTGGGCCGCTGACGCGGTTCCACCAAATTGTTAGTTGAGAGCCCGACTGTTCAGCATCGGAGACGCTGCCTGCCAGCGTGACAGGCCCTGGGGCGGTAAGTTGAATGTCTGCTCCCGCGTTAACGAGTGGCGGCGTATTGGCAGGGTCTACCTCGACTTTGGCCTGAACTGCGGGACTTGATTGCAATCCCCCGGTGTCCTGCGCAACGACGGTAAAAGCGGACATAGCAGGACCGTTCTGGTTTGACGGCGGTGTCCATTCGACGCTCTCACCCGGGCCAAGCAGAGTAGTTCCGGCCGTGACCAGCGCACCTGCCTTGGTCAATGTGCCTGACGAAATGGCAACAATTTTGAACGAGACGGCGTTGTTGTCGGGATCGGCTGCATCTGAGGCAGCAAGCAGCGTGTCGTACGAAATGGGGAAGGTGGTGTTTTGACGAGTGCGCTTTAACGTCTGTATAGTTGTTAGTGTGGGAGGGTGGTTGCCGGAGATTGGAGGTCCAAAAATCGCCATTCCCATGAGAATCGGATCACCCTTAACAGGGCTGATTACCTCGACTACCAATTGCTTATCTGTGCCGACAGTGGCTGAATAGGGTCCAAGCTTGCTCCATTGGTTGAGTTGTAAATTGCCCACACCTGATTGGGCCGTCGCTCCTTGCACCTTTACATCTAAGGACCGCGTATTGTTTGCCTCGCTTTCCGCGAGCCAGACATAAACAGAGTAACTGCCGCTGGCGATAGATTGGGTGAGTTTGAGATCTACGGAATGAGGATCACTGCCTGGGATCTCAACCAGAATCGGCTGCAACATTGTGCTCGAATTAAGAGGTTCGACAATTGCTCCGACAATCTGGCCTGGCCCCGGAACGAAATCTGGGTGAGCTAAAGCCGCATCAATCAAACTCTGATTGTAAGTACAGCCACTGACCGAAGTGGTGCCGAGGACACTCCAGATTGCACACTGAATTTGGGGGAGGGTGGCGGTTCCTCTATTATTTAAGATGTAGTTGACCATGTTCAAAGTGCCGGGAGGGAAATTCGGGTCGGGTGGACCATACGAATAATACACGTTGCAGTCATAAGTGCCGGGAAATTGGTCATGAAGCGGTTGGTTCACGCACCACCCATGATATGTCGTGTTGTTTTGTATGGGATATCCACCGGGAAAATTGGCAAACGTAACCGTTCGGTCCGCCCATTCTGGATCTCCGCTGCCTCTGTTGTAAGTGAATTGAACGCCATTGGCTCTCTGAACCGTGACGGAGGGCATACGATTGCTGACAACCATCGTTTGCAACATAGTGGGTGTTCCGTCAGTTGGTGGATTTACGGGATTGAATGAGCGACTCAGCACACCTCCATTTAGCACATTGAGTCCAGAAGATAGTGCATCCGGATAATTCAACCATTGATTTCCTTCAACGGTCAATTGCTCGTTGCCACCGAGATTAATACCTTTAAGAAATCCTGAACTATAGAGGTTGGGCGAAATACTCCTGAATGCGGCCGGAGTTGTTTGCCCGTGACCGTCATTTAGAACGAATTGAATAGTTCGGGTCACGGTGGAAGCAGCAACTGTTTCTGGGAAGGAGTAAAAACGAATGTTCTGGAGAAGGGCTTGCGCCGCCGTAGGGGTAGCCGCGCTCGAATTAAACGTAATTATCAATGGAGAACCGGGCGTACTGCCCGTGAATGTACCGATTGTGACTCCTTGATACGAAACTTGGTTTCCAGAGACTCCGATTTGCTGCGGGCCCAGGCCTTGGTTTCGGATGCTGAGAAAATCATCGGCCTGACCGTTCAATGTGAATGAAACGGTCAAATTTCCTCCACTAAAATCGCCGGCAGATGGGTCAAGGATTTGAGCGGCGCTATCAATCGATTGAGGAGGCGAACCAATGGTATACCCAAGCGGTATTTGATTGATTGCAAGCGACATGGCCATGCCGAGAGAAGCGTTCGCACTGTTGATACTGCTGCTGCAACTTGAGACTACGACATAGTAACTGCCTGTGTCCGCGGGAGGCTGGACATTATTTTTGGTATAGCTGCTTGCCGTGGCGCCGGAAATTGCTGAACTTCCGTGATACCACTGATAATTCAATGGAGCAGATCCTGAAGCTGAAACAGTGAACGTCGCATTGCCCCCGCGAACAGCTGTTTGGCTGGAAGGTTGAGTAACGATTGTTGGCGGCAAGCATTTTCCCCCTCGTAGCGCGTTGTGAAGGTTTGCTACGTCTGTCGACGAGAGAGCTACATTGTAGAGAGACACTTCATCAATCGCCCCTTTGAAGTTTCCATTGAAGTTCGCCGTAGCGTGATTCCCAATGCGAAAGGGTTGAGTGTTCGAAAGATTCCCTGATTCGGATGTCACGGGGTCGAATGTCCCTACGAGTTGGCCATCGACGGACATTTTGCCTCCTTGCGTCGAGTTGCGAGTTACAGACATGGCGACGTGGTGCCATGCTCCGTCGCGAAGATCGGAGCCGTATGGCCCATAGTTTGCCCAGCCGGAAGGACTCGTTGAAAGTTGAGCGGCAAAGCGGCCGCTGTTAAGGAAAATGGTGTACCCCACAGCGCTGCTGGTGTTCGGAGCGTCTCGCTTATCCACAATTGCCTGGACACCAAATGTTGTGTTGGCTGCAATTGGCCTGATCCACGCTTCGATTGAAAAGTTTGCATTTGCGCCGAAATTCAGAGCCGTAGCTGAGTTCACGGTCAAGCGACTGTTAACGGCGCCGTCGAGGCTAAATGCTTGCCCTGCATACCCAGCGATCCATGTTACATTACCACTTGTCTGACCATTATTGCCGCCTGCACTGTCGAGAGAGCCTCCTTCTGCGCGCCACCAACCCACAAGACCCGACGGCGCTGGAATTGGTGCGGGAGCGGCAACTCTCGGATCATAGAGAAACACTTTTGCAAGGCTCGGTCCTCCAAAAATGTAGAGGCCATTGGGGTCTACTTGAATAGCCAGAGTGACTGTTGATTCAAATGTACTGCTGGCGGCCGTCGTGGGAACGATGTCTACGACTTTACTTCCTAGCCCTGCCGGAATCGTAGCCGTGGTTCCGACCGAAATGTAATCTCCAGTCTGCGCTGTTCCGCCTACGCTAAACGTAACGGTGAGGGGCTGACTCCAGTCGCCATTCACCCGGCTAATCGTAAAAGAACCCTTATCGGCGGGACTAACAGCCTTCGTTGCGGTCGGGTCAGTAGCCGAAACCATCACACCTGATAAATTGCCAATTACCCCAGGATCGCCATAAAGATCGGTTAGGTGGGCTTGCGCTGTCGAAAGATATTGAGGATACACTGCTAAACCAGGGCCGTAACTCCCATAGGATGGAGATCCCGAGCTCCAGTAAATCCAATCTCCGTTTTCATCATCGTCCAGCGATGTGAGAATGGAACTGTCACCACACCCTGAACTTCCATCCCAATAGAACGGACCATTAATCGAAAGGGAGGCTCCGTAATCATACTTCACGACCGCTCCAGCTTGAAATGTAGCGCTTGGAAGATTAAGTCCACCGGAAACCACATAGGTACTGCCGCAATAAAATGTGGTATCCTCGCCGTACTGGACATAATCCCAGTCGATGACAAAGCCTTTGTCCGATGCGAGTTCAGCCGTTTTTCTAATGAACCGTTTGCTACTAGCGAGGCTCGGTGGGCCGGGTGGAAGTGTTCCTTTTGCGAACCAACGTGGAGCTTTTTCAAGAGCGGCACCAGCGGCCGTGTCGGTGGTGTTCGTAACGGTGGACGGGTCCTGCGGTAATCTCAGCAACTGCCACTCGATAACGTAATAGGGAACGCGCTCTACAATCACCTGCCGACCATCAACGACCTCAAAGGATTTAGCTACTGGTACGCCAAATCTCTTATCGCTTCCAAGATCGAAAGCGCGACCGGGAACCATTTGCATATCACCGAATCCAATAATTTGATCGCGCAATAATTCCCGGCCAACGACATTCGTCCGTTCCTGAATACTTGGCGTAGGTGCCTGTGCCAATTCTGAAATCACAAGCATGTCCGTAGTATTCGGGTCGAATCCAAAGCGGCGAGGTGAAGGAGGTTGTGATCTAAGAATTACGTCCTGCTGAACACCCGCCCGGTTGTATGTGTATCGCACATCGGCTCCAAATTGACCGGGTCCGGCGAGCGCAAACGAGTAAAAAACTTTGTTGCTCCCGACAATCTGAGCGCCGCTGTCCTGTGGTTCTGCAATTAGCACGTTGGTTCCGCTCTGCGTATCTTGGTAGGCGAGGCCCAGTAGGTGGGTCTTGATGACTTGTCCGCCAGGGGTGCCGATCCTAACTGCGCCACGCACGTTTAGGTTAGTTGCGAAAAACGCAAGATGGCCTGCACCCCTGCCGGCAACGCCGTTAGAGACGGCGACTAGTTCTGGGCGTGACTGGACCCACCTTTGGCCTTGGCTATCCCACCGATTCAAGCCGTTGGCAAGCTCTGTAAAGGAGTTTGTGACAAATGTTACATCTCCGTTCGAATTCGTTTGGGCACGTAGTCCCATCCACGTTCGATGGTGTTGCCCAGCTTCAACTATGGTATAAGTCGAATCAAGGGTTCGGTTCGTGTTCTGACCAAACGCTGACAGTGTCATGAGAACGAAAATGCACAGCGAGAGCTTCATAGTTAGTAAGTTGGTTTTATTCTGACGAAAAACAGACGACGAAACGACTTTCGCAATTACGGTAAATCCTAAAGCTTTGAATCGAAGATATGCGAAAACCCCATGCTTAAATTCCGTCCTTGGCAAAAGTTTTTCAGGTTCGTCCGATGCGGGAAAAGCTTACCCTCGAGCATCTCGCACTGGTTT
>Ga0170475_128034736_pt1 | contig 14257 bp, 27 predicted proteins | sample Soicark_Litter_5_FD_111474 | JGI IMG/M metagenome (GOLD analysis project Ga0170475, IMG submission 111474) | Avena fatua rhizosphere microbial communities from Hopland, California, USA. Combined Assembly of 48 SPs | reverse complement strand
GTATGCCTACCTGGTTATAAAACAAGGTAAGCCAATGCCGTCGAGTTTTAAGAAATCCACGCCATTGGAAGTCCTACTTTAAACAGGGTCAGCATTAAATTGATAAACTACGTAATCACTCGGAATGTGTGTGATTTGCTGTGTTGTTTTGAAGTTCACCCTTGAAGTTATAGGTATTAAGCTACGATGGAAAATCAAAAGATTAGAATTAAATTAAGGGGCTACGATCATAGGCTCATAGATCAATCCACCTCTGAGATTGCTGAACGGGCCAAGCGTACAGGTGCAAGAATAGCGGGTCCTATCCCTCTTCCCACTGAGATTAACCGTTATACAGTCTTGAGAAGTCCGCATATTGACAAGAAATCAAGAGAACAATTTGAAATCAGAACGCACAAGAGGTTGATCGATATTCTTGATGCAAAGCAGCAAACGATAGATGCGCTTATGAAGCTTGATTTAGCTTCAGGCGTCGATGTTGAAATAAAGTTGTACTGATATTTAACTATCTAGTTTTAGTAATTTTTTTACGATGGGTTCGCTGATGGCAAAAATTCGAGAGAAAGGACTTGTAGCTAAGAAGGTCGGCATGACACGTATGGTCGACGCAAATGGGGACGTTATCCCAGTTACCTTAGTCCAGATTCCAGATCAAAAGATCACGAAAGTGCTGACAGTTGAAAGAGACGGGTATCAAGGCTACCAAGTTGGCTATTTTTTAAAAGCTGAGAAAAATCTGAACAAAGCTGACCTTGGGAGGCTGCGTAAGATTGAAGTAGCTGAAAATTTTGGGCGGTTTACGGAGTTTCGTAGCCCAGATGAGTCTCCTTTCAAGCTTGGTCAGGCATTAACAGCCGAGGTTCTCAAAGATGTAAAAGACATCGATGTTGCCGGTATAACCAAGGGCCGAGGGTTTCAAGGGGCTGTGAAAAGGTGGGGAAGTGCAACAGGACCGATGAGTCACGGATCTATGTATCACCGTAGAACCGGGTCGTTAGGATCAAACACAACGCCTGGTCGCGTCTTTAAAAACAAGCATATGCCTGGCCATATGGGCGTTGCACAACGTACGATACGTAATCTGCAAATCGTGGATGTCGATGTTGAGAATAATATAGTGGCTATTAAGGGCTCAGTTCCAGGTCATCGCGATGGATACCTGGAAATAAGGGTTGTTGAGAGTCAAAACAACAAGAAGTCCGCATCGTAGGGGAAGAGCATGATTTGGGATGTCTATAATAATAAAGGTAAAAAAGTCAGAGAACTTACACTATCTGATGATGTGTTCAATGTTGAGATGAACGAGGGTGTTCTTCATTCCGTAGTTAAAGCCTACAATGCCAATCGTAGACAGGGGACTGTAGCCACAAAAACACGTTCTTTAGTGTCAGGTGGTGGTAAGAAGCCTTTCCGTCAAAAAGGGACTGGCAATGCACGTCAAGGTTCGTCTCGTTCTCCATTGATGCCTGGAGGGGCGACAGTTCACGGCCCACAGCCTCGCGATCATAGAGAGTTTACGAATAAAAAGGTTAAAAACCTTGCGCTTCGTATCGCCCTTAGTGATAAGGCGCGACACAGTAAGCTTCTTGTTGTCGATGATTTTTCGATCGATTCCTACAAGACTAAGGTGGTTATAGAGATGCTTTCAGCTCTCGAAGCGCCAAAGGCTCTTCTAAGTGATATGACGACTCAAGACTTCCTGTTCCGTTCTGCCAGAAATATTCATGGAGTTACCTCCATTCCCGCTCAAGAGGTAAACGCAGAAAATGTATTACGTTATGAGACCTTAGTGATAAGTGAAAAGGCTCTGAAAGCGTTGGAGCAAAGGCTGATGAGGAAAGTGGTATGAATCCATTTAGTGTATTAATAAAGCCAATACTTTCTGAAAAGAGTCTCAATGTTAGAGAAACTCAGCAGAAGTACACCTTTCAGGTTGAAAAGCAGGCTACAAAATTAGCTATTAAACGAGCTATTGAGAAAGTTTTCGAAGTAGAGGTCCAGGCTGTAAACACCTCAATTACACGAGGAAAGGTTAAGCGGCGTGGTATGGTTGTTAGCACGGAGTCCGCTAAAAAGAAAGCTGTGGTTACGCTTAAACCAGGTCACAAGATCAAGATGTTCGAAGACCAATAGACTAGGACGAGAATTACGATGGGAATAAAAGTTTATAAAGCCACCTCTGCAGGTCGTCGGGGCATGAGTGTCGTCGACTACTCAGGCCTTGATAAGGTGGAGCCTCTAAAGTCTCTGCTGTGCAAGGTTGCCAAAAGTGGTGGTCGTAATAATCATGGTAGGGTTACGGTCAGGCATCAGGGTGGGGGCACAAAACGCGCTTACCGCATGATCGATTTCAAGAGAGATAAGAAAAATATTCCGGGCAAAGTTGAGTATATTGAGTACGATCCAAATAGGACCGCATTTATTGCACGTATTCTCTATAAAGATGGGGAACGTCGGTACATTCTGTGCCCAGATGGGCTTAAAAAGGGAGATTTAATTATATCTGCGGATGATGCGGATATAAAGCTTGGGAACACCCTTCCTTTAAAAACGATTCCTGTTGGAACGATGGTACATAATGTTGAGATGCAACCAGGCAAGGGTGGGCAAATGTCTAGAGCTGCCGGTAGCTTTTGCCAAATTGCAGGACGTACTGTCGGGTATATTCAGCTCAAAATGCCTTCTGGTGAATTGCGGAAGGTTCCTGAGAATTGTCTCGCAAGCATTGGTGTTGTTAGCAATTTGGATAATAGTAATACCAGTATCGGAAAAGCTGGAAAGTCGAGGCATTTGGGCATTCGACCTACAGTAAGGGGGGTTGCTATGAACCCTGTCGATCACCCACACGGAGGTGGTGAGGGGAAAACATCTGGGGGCCGTCATCCGGTTACACCTTGGGCGGTTTCTACTAAAGGTCATAAAACAAGAAATAACAAGCGAACTGATAAGTACATTATCAGTAGGCGAAAGAAGTAAGGGAGGGGATCTCGTGGCTCGTTCGGTTAAAAAGGGTCCTTTTGTCGATAGCTATCTGCCAAAAAAAGCAGATCGTGCTAAAAAAGATAAAAAACCAATTAAAACGTGGAGTAGGCGATCTACCATCGTACCAGATTTCGTGGGCTTGACCTTTGCTGTCCATAATGGCAAAAAGTTTGTCCCAGTCTATGTTACAGAGAATATGGTTGGCCATAAGTTGGGTGAGTTTGCACCAACACGAACCTTTAAAGGTCACTCTAAGAGTGTTGCCAAAGCTGCACCTGCAGCTGGGTCGGGCAAGTAATGAGGGATAAAATGGTGGAAAATTTTCATGCGTACTTAAAAGGAGTAAGGGTTTCTCCAAGGAAAGCAAGACTTGTGGTCGACCTTATTCGAGGAAAGCATGTACAGGATGCTCTTGATATATTGAAGTTCACCAACAAAAAAACAGCTCCAGTTGTTGCTAAAATGGTTCACTCTGCAATCAGCAATGCAACATCGACTGCGACTGTTGATGTCGACAATCTTATAGTATCAGCTGCATTTGTAAATGAGGGGCCCATGTTCAAGCGATTTATGCCGCGTGCACAGGGGAGAGCATTTCCAATTCGTAAGCGTAGTTCGCATATCAAAATAGAACTGTCAGAGTTACGGTAAAGGAAAAAACAGTGGGCCAGAAGGTTAATCCAATCAGCATTCGTTTAGGTATCAACAAGACATGGACTTCGCGTTGGTATGCAAATCATAATTATGCAAAATTCGTAAGCGAAGACTTAGCGATACGCGGTTATATTGAGAAAAAATTTGCTGCTGCGGGCATTTCGAAGATAAATATTGAGAGAGCCGCAAAGAATATTAAAATCAATATATACAGCAATAGACCAGGTATCATTATAGGCAAAAAAGGTGCTGGCGCAGAGTCCTTGAAGGACGAGCTTATTCGAAACTGTAAAATTATTTCGACTGAGCCCATCTTGAATGTTTATGAAGTCAAAAAGCCTGAGGCTGATGCTCAACTTGTTGCAGACAGTGTGAAGCAGCAAATCGAGCGACGCGTATCATTCCGCAGAGCTATGAAGAAAGTAATGGCTAGCGCACTAAAGGCAGGAGCAAAGGGGATTAAAGTTCAGTGCTCAGGTCGTTTAGGTGGTGCAGATATGTCTCGTACGGAGCGCTATCATGAAGGCCGAGTGCCTCTTCATACTCTGAGAGCTGATATCGATTATGCAACAGCAGAAGCATTGACAACATACGGTCTCATCGGTGTGAAAGTCTGGATTTTTAACGGTGAAATCCTCGAGAAGTCAACGGAAACAAATCAGCAGTCGCATGGGTAGGGAGGTATTCAGATGTTAGCACCTAAGAAGACTAAATTTAGGAAACAGCAAAAGGGACGTATCAGGGGCAGTGCTGGACGAGGTACTGAGTTGACTTTTGGTCAGTTCGGCCTTATGGCTGTTGAGCCTGGTAAGATATCGTCAAAGCAAATCGAAGCAGCAAGGATAGCCTTGACGCGTAAAACTAAGAGGGGTGGGCAGGTTTGGATTAAAATTTTTCCAGACACGCCTATTACCAAGAAGCCTGCAGAAGTAAGGATGGGATCTGGAAAAGGGGCTGTCGATCACTACACAGCAAAAATTCGTCCGGGTCGTATTCTTTATGAGATGGCAGGTGTTGATAAAGCTGTTGCGGTAGAAGCTTTAGAGCTTGCAGCAGCTAAATTGCCAATCAAAACAAGGCTTCTAGTTAAAGATTCAGATCCTTGGATCTGATTAAGGGTGAAGAAGAGGGTATTTATGGAATTTGAAAAATTATCAAATGAAGAGTTAAGGGCGCTCAACGACACCCAAAGTCAAGAAGCTGAGTTAGAGATTAGGTTGAGCTTAGCTAAGTTAAGGATGGATATTTTCTCTGAAAAGGGTAAACATACTGGCAAAGTTAGGCAGCTTAAGAAAAGTCTAGCAAGAGTGATGACTTTCAAAACTGAAAGAATGAAAACTACGAAAAATCCGTAGGGGTTGAGTTCAAGATGGAAGAGAAGAAAAGAAAAGTTAAGCGGTGCGTTGTAGTAAGTGACCGAATGAGTAAATCCAGGGTTGGAGAGATGGTCCGCACGATAAAACACCCTGTGTTTGAAAAGTACATAAAGCGTACAAGTCGCGTCATGTTTCATGATGAGCAAAACAGTACTCGCGTTGGCGATGAAGTTCTTATAACAGAATGTGCGCCTATGAGTGCACGTAAGAGCTTCAAGTTAGTGTCGCTTGTCGAGAGAAAAGAAGATTAAGATTTTGATTTTAAGCAGTTGAGGCAAAGCCATGATACAAATGGAGACTGTTTTAAGAACAGGCGACAATTCCGGTGCAAAAGAAGTGAAATGCGTGAAGGTCCTTGGTGGGTCTAAACGTAAGTATGCAGGTGTGGGTGATATTATCGTTGTTTCTATCAAAGATGCATTACCCAATAGCAGAGTCAAGAAGGGTGCTGTTCACAAGGCAGTGGTGGTGCGTACGAAGACGTCTGTTGTCCGAGCTGATGGTACAACCATTCGTTTTGATGAGAATGCTTGTGTGTTGATAAAAGATGGTAACGAACCTATCGGTACAAGGATTTTTGGACCGATTTGCCGCGAAGTGCGGGCTAAGGGCTTTGTGAGAATAGCTTCACTTGCTCCTGAAGTATTTTAAAGACGACGGTTTTTGGAGAATATACGTGGCGAATTACGAACCAAGGCTACTTAAAGATTACAAAAAAGCGGTTCCTGAAATTATGAAGGAGCTTCAGCTTGGCAATATTATGGAAGTGCCGCGCATCGAAAAGATCGTGGTCAACATAGGTCAAGGGGAAGCTGTTCAGAATATTAAGATATTAGAAAGCGCTTATACAGATTTGCAAGCTTTGACAGGGCAAAAGCCTGTTATGACAAAGGCTACAAAGAGTATAGCTGGATTTAAACTTCGTAAAGGTATGCCGATTGGTTGCATGGTGACCTTACGTGGTCAAAGAATGTACGAATTTTTAGATAGACTTATCAATATTGCAGTGCCAAGGATCCGAGATTTTCGTGGGTATTCCACAAAAAGTTTCGATGGGAGAGGCAACTTCTCTCTTGGGGTCAAGGAACAGATTGTTTTTCCTGAAATCGATTATGATAAGGTAGACAAAGTTCGAGGGCTGAGTATATCGATAGGAACTTCAGCTAGAAATGATACCGAGGCTAGGGTGCTATTAGAAAAACTAAATTTCCCGTTCCGTAAGTCATAGGAGAAAAAGTGGCAAGGAAAGCATTAATAGAGAAGTGTAATAAAAAACCTAAGTTTTCTACAAGGTCATACACTCGTTGCAATAAATGTGGTAGACCCAAAGCTGTTTACAGGAAGTTTGGCTTGTGTAGAATTTGTTTTCGCTTGCTTGCCATGAAGGGTTTTTTACCAGGTGTAACTAAGGCATCATGGTAGAGTTTGAAACCGGAGAAATGAAATGAACGTAGTCGATCCAATATCTGATCTTCTGACTAGAATCCGAAATGGTCAGAAAGCGCGTAAAGAAGTTGTAGCAATCCCCGCATCTAAGATGAAGATTGCTATAGTGCATCTTTTAAAAGAAGAGGGCTTTTTACGTGCCTATAAGTGTGTACGAGATGGGAAGCAAGGGCTGATCAAAGTTGCTCTGAAATATCGAGGAGAACGCACTGAAGAGGGTGTTATTCGTGAGATTCAGAGAAAGAGTAAGCCTGGCAGAAGAGTCTATGTAAGATCTGAAAAAATCCCATACGTAAAGAGTGGTTTTGGGATTGCGATCTTATCTACGTCACAGGGTGTAATGACGTGTCGAGAGGCTCGTAAAAAAGGTATCGGTGGCGAACTCCTTTGCTCGATTTATTAGGAATGTAAACTATGCATATGTCACGAATTGGAAAAAAGCCGATTGAGATCCCTAAAGGGGTTTCGGTGGATGTAAATGGATCCACTATAAAGGTGAAGGGCCCGAAGGGCGATTTGAGTATGACAATTCACCATCAAATGACAGTGGTTAAAGAGACTTCCGCATTGAGAGTTGTTCCAAGTATCGAATCCGTCTTGGTGCGAAAGTTCCATGGTCTTACACGCTCCCTCATCAACAATATGGTTGTGGGAGTTACGCATAACTTCCAGAAAAAATTGCTTTTGATCGGTGTTGGTTATCGTGCTGCTGTCGCAGATAAAAAACTAAACCTAACCATTGGTTATAGCCATCCAGTTGTATACCCAATCCCAGTAGGGATTACGATGACGGTCGAGAAGCAAACAGAGATAACAATCACTGGGGCAAATAAAGAACAGGTTGGTCAAGTTGCAGCTGACGTTCGCTCTTTCAGGAGGCCGGAACCGTACCATGGTAAGGGTATCCGATATTCTGACGAAGTAATTGTTACAAAAGTTGGAAAATCTGGTGGTAAGAAATAAGCTATCTTAAAATACCTCGATTAAAGGTGTCCATGTGAGTGTAGATGTAAAGAAGAGGCAACGCTTAAAAGAGCGAAGAAAAAAGAGGATAAGAGGAAAGATAACTGGGACTAAAGAGCGTCCTAGGCTTTCTCTCTTTAGATCAGCAAGGCATGTGTATGCACAGGTTGTTGACGATGTAAAAGGACATACTCTTGTTAGTGTAAGTTCTTTTGAGAAGGGGCAAACACAAAGAGCTAACAAAGAGCATTGCGCTGAACTTGGTAAGCTTATTGCAAAACGTTGCCAAGAAGCTGATATAAAACAGATAGTTTTTGATAAAAACGGCAATAAATACCACGGTAGGGTTAAGGCATTTGCAGATGGCGCCCGAGAAGGTGGGTTAGATTTTTGAAAAATGGAGTAAGCCTTGTTAGCTAATGAACAAGAAAAAGATCAGGAAGGCTTTCAGGACCGGGTTGTAAAAATAAGCCGAGTTGCAAAAGTCGTAAAAGGTGGGCGGCGCTTTAGCTTTAGTGCTCTTGTGGTCGTTGGAGATAGAGCCGGTAAGGTTGGATATGGAATTGGGAATGCAGGAGAGGTTCCTGATGCAATTAAAAAAGCTTCCGATCGTGCAAAAAAGAATCTAATAAGCATAAATCATATCAACGGCACTATTCCTTTTGACGTTCTGGGTAAATTCGGATCTTCCATGGTGAAGATGTACCCAGCAAAAAGCGGGAAAGGTATTATTGCTGGGGGTGCTGTCCGTACTATTTTAGAGCTTGCCGGCATTAAAGATATCGTATGTAAGGCGCATGGTTCTAAAAACGGATACAATGTTGTTCGCTCAACGATAGATGGTTTAGAACAGCTATTTAGTATTGAATCCTATGCAGCAGATCGAGGGAAAGCTCCAGAGGACGTGTACCAAAGACGTGCAGGTTCTAAAGTTAAAGAGCAAGAATCAAACGCGTAGGCGATTTGAACGAGGTTGATAGTCAATGAATATGAGTAGAATCAAGGTTATACAAAAGAAAAGTGTGATCACAGAGACAAAACGCACCCGTAGCGTTATCCAGTCTCTGGGATTAAAAGGAATTCGCTCCAGCAAAATCCATAAGGATAATAATTGCATCAGAGGGATGATCAACAAAGTTATTCACCTCGTGGATTATGAATTCGTTAATGCCGAAGATAGGATCAAATGATGATGAAGAGTTTATCGAATTTATCCCCGAATCCAGGGTCACATAGAACGAGAAAACGTCTTGGACGTGGGATAGGTAGTGGGTTAGGAAAGACGGCTGGTAAGGGACACAAAGGTCAACATGCTCGTAAAAGTCCTGATGTTGGAGCTGGCTTTGAGGGTGGACAGACACCCTTGTATCGCAGGATACCAAAATTTGGTTTTACCAATAAGCGGACGAAGGTAGTTTTCAATATTATCTATACGTCTCAACTTAACCAATTTGCGGAGGGTTCTGTAGTAAACAATGAGATCCTCGCAAAAGAAGGCCTTCTTAGGCATAAAGGGTGCCCCGTTAAGATACTTGTAGGCCCAAGTGAATTGTCGAAAAAGCTTCAGATACATGTAGACAAGGTCTCATCTGGTGCAAAGGATGTAATCGAGAAGGCGGGCGGTAAAATTCAGGGGAAAGAATAGTGGCAAAGCCAATTCAGCGTTTACCCGAGGGCAGACTGAATCATCTTCAGAAGAAGATACTCTATACGTTAGCATTTTTAGCGATCTACAGGGTATGTATTCATATTCCTGTAGCTGGAGTTGATACTTTTCGACTTGGTGCGTTCTTTAAAACTCAAGGGACGAACCTTTTTGGTATGTTCAACATGTTCTCTGGAGGGGCTTTAGAGCACTTTAGTATAGTGGCTCTTGGCGTCATGCCTTATATCTCCGCCTCTATTATTGCCCAGCTTTTAACTGTAGTTGTACCTTACCTAGAGATGCTCTCGAAAGAGGGGGAAGCCGGTCGTCGCAAAATAACTCAGTACACAAGGTATGGAACTGTCCTTCTTGCTTTGTTCCAGGGTTATATGATGGCAAATACTATGGAGAAGATGCAGTTTGATGGGGGTGACCTCGTTCTTACAGGCGGGCTTTCCTGGAAGCTTCTCACTATGCTCTCTTTAACAGCTGGGACCGCCTTTGTTATGTGGTTGGGAGAGCAGATTACCGAAAGAGGGGTGGGGAATGGAATGTCTCTCATCATTTTTGCTGGCATAGTTGCCCAGCTCCCTCGTGTGGTTAGCAGTACCTACACCTCGTATAGCTCACAGCAGCTCGATCTCTTTAGAATTTTAGCTCTTATTGCCATATGTATTCTCGTTGTCGCAGCTGTTGTTTTTATGGAACAGGGTGCTAGGCAAGTTCCTATTCAGTACGCAAAACGTCAGGTAGGTAGGAAGGTTTATGGAGGTCAGTCTTCTCATTTGCCTATACGCTTGAACTCAGCAGGTGTAATTCCACCTATTTTTGCAAGTTCGCTTCTCCAGTTTCCTGTAACTGCTGCAATGATGGCAAAAAATTCCAAGTTTGGTGAGGTGATGACAGCCTTTTTCTCTCCAGGAGAGTGGCTGCACAACACGGTTTATGTGTCTCTTATTATCTTTTTTTCTTTCTTCTATACATCAATCGTGTTTAAAGCAGATGATGTTGCTGAGAATTTAAAGAAACACGGAGGCTTTGTTCCTGGAATTAGACCAGGAGCTAGAACTGCAGAGTACTTTCAAAGGATACTGGATCGCCTAACTTTGGTTGGTGCTATATACCTATCTGCTGTATGTGTTATGCCGACGATAATAAGTGGGATGTTTAATGTCATGTTCTCTATCGGGGGAACGAGTCTATTGATTGTTGTAGGGGTTGCCCTAGAGACATTCCGACAGATCGATGCACATAGGCAATCTTTAAAGTATGAGTCTTTTCTTAAGCAGACGACTATACGTCCGCGTGGAAGAGGAAGCGTATGATCGTCATCTTAATGGGGGCTCCTGGTGCAGGAAAAGGAACCCAAGCTGAGTATTTAAAAAACAAAAAAGGTTTTTTAAAAGTTTCAACGGGTGATTTGCTGCGTCGAGAAATCGCTTTGAAAACCGAACTTGGAAAGCAAGTGGAAAACATTGTTCACCAAGGCGGTTATGTCTCTGATGCTATTCTGTTGGAGATGATTAAGAACGAGCTTGATAATTCAGTGAATAGAGATATTGTGCTCGATGGATTTCCTCGCACGCTTTCTCAGGCGCAGTGGCTCCACGGGGCTGCTAAGGTTGATGGTGTTATTCATATAGAGACCGACAGAGAAGAACTGATCGGGAGGATAACCGGAAGGTTGCTATGCTCCGATTGCAATACAGTTTTTCATCTGCAACGTAAGGCCCCCAAGGTAACGGGGATATGTGATGTATGTGGTGGGAGATTGAAGACGCGAGAAGATGATGTGCGAGAGCGAGTTCTTCACCGCTTGGATGTATATGTAAAACAGACAGCTCCTGTCTTGGAATTTTATAAAGAAGCGGGACGGTATTTTTCCGTGAATGGTAACTGTGATGAGGTCGCTGTAAATGTGCAGATCGATGATTCGCTGGTTAAGATGAAGCAGAACGAAGGGGCTGGGAGAGCTTGTGGCTAAAGAAGATGTTATCGAGTGCGAAGGAACGGTTAAGGAACCCCTGCCGAACGCTATGTTTAAGGTGGAATTGGATAATGGGCACGAAGTCCTAGCTCATATAAGCGGGAAAATGAGGATGCATTTTATTCGTATTTTGCCTGGTGACAGAGTGAAGGTTGAGTTATCTCCTTATGATCTTAAGCGTGGTCGTATAACGTATCGGGCAAAAAAATAGAGAGGCAATAAAGAAATGAAGGTTCGTGCAAGCGTTAAAAAGATATGCGAGAAGTGCAAGGTTGTAAAACGCCAGGGTGTGATTCGGGTGATTTGTAAAACAGCGAAGCATAAGCAACGACAAGGATAACTTCTAGGATCTTAGGAAGAGGAAAGAAATGGCTCGAATAGCTGGTGTTGATTTACCACCCCATAAGAAAATAGACATAGCTTTAACAAGTATCTACGGTATAGGCCGGCAATCCGCCCGACAGATTGTTGAGAAGGCGGAAGTAGATCCTAACTTAAAGGCAGGTGAACTTGATGCGAAAGCTATCAATAACTTGCGAAAGATCATTGATGGTGAATTTACTGTCGAAGGTGATTTAAGACGAGAAGTTGCTTTTAGCATTAAGCGTCTTATCGATCTTGGAAATTACCGTGGGTTAAGGCACAGACGGGGCCTTCCTGTGAGAGGGCAACGCACGAAAACAAATGCACGCACTCGAAAAGGTCCAAGGAAAACAGTTGCGAATAAGAAAAAAGCGCCTACTTCGAAATAAGGTAGATCAGAGGAATAGACTATGAACAGAGTTATCAAGAAAAAGAAAAAACGAAACGTTCCTGTCGGTGTTGCCCATGTTCAATCTACATTTAACAACACTGTCGTCACAATTACAGATGTGAATGGTGAGGTTGTCTGTTGGTCTTCTGCAGGGGCTAAGGGTTTCAAGGGGTCTAGGAAAAGCACCCCATTTGCAGCACAGATGGCTGCTGAGGAGTGTTCCAAAAAAGCTATGGAAGCTGGTATGCGCACTGTTGCTGTCATGGTCAAGGGACCAGGAGCAGGCAGAGAAAGTGCAATACGCGCTCTTGGTGCAGCAGGACTTAAAATCGCTTTGATTAAAGATGTAACCCCTATTCCTCATAACGGATCTCGAGCTCCAAAGCGTAGAAGAGTTTAGTGCGCGAATCAGAATAGAGTGTGTATAATCTTTTAAGACCCCTCAACTAACTTGGATCATTCCGAAAATACGGAGAACGCGTAAATGCATCGCAACTGGAAAGACTTGATTAAGCCGAAGGTCCTCGAACCAGAAAGTGTGAGTGACAGATATGGTAAGTTTGTAGCTAAGCCTTTGGAGCGTGGATACGGCATGACCTTGGGGAACTCTTTGAGAAGAGTTCTCTTATCTAGTATTAACGGCGCAGCTATAGTCGCTATAAGGTTTGAGGGTGTTGAGCATGAGTTTTCCACTCTTCCTGGTGTTAAGGAAGATGTGACAGACGTTATTCTTAATATCAAGCAGTTGAATTTACGTTATTTAGGGGAGAAGGATACCATAATACGACTGACCGGCAAGGGTCAGAGGGTGTTAACTGCCCGCGATATTGAAACGAACGGGGACGTAGAGGTTTTAAATCCGGACCATGTTATCTGTACCTTGAATGAAGAAGGTAATCTCCATGCAGAGATGATCGTTCGACACGGAAGAGGTTATGTCCCAGCTGAAAAAAATAAGAGAAAAGAAATTCCAGTTGGGTTTATAGCGATTGATTCAATTTTTGCCCCGGTACGGCGAGTGGCTTATAACGTTCAAAATGCCCGTGTTGGTCAAGATACAGACTACGACAAATTAACCTTCGAGATTTGGACAAACGGTGCGGTCAGACCGGATGACGCTGTAGCGTATGCGGCAAAAATTTTGAAAGATCAACTTACTATTTTTATAAATTTTGATGAGACTGAGGATGTTGAGGAAGAAAGACCACGAGAAGAGGTCCATCCTAAGTTGAATGAGCATCTTTTCAAGACAGTCGATGAGTTGGAATTAAGTGTTCGTGCTGCAAATTGCCTTGAAAATGCCAATATCAAATATATCGGTGAGTTGGTTACGAAAAGTGAAAGTGAGATGTTGAAAACCAAGAATTTTGGTCGAAAATCTCTAAATGAAATTAAAGATATCCTGATGGAAATGGGCCTTTCTTTAGGCATGAAAATAGATGGATTTGACCCGAGTGTGCTCCGTCAAAAAGAGCAAGACAGTGATATCAAAGATCAAGACAATGATAAGTTGTAGAGGAATATATGCGTCATTTAAGCGGTAACGTTAAGTTAGGTCGGCCTACAGATCATCGTATAGCTATGCTTAGAAATATGGCTACATCTTTTCTGATGGAGGGGAAAGTTCAGACTTCTCTAGCAAAAGCAAAGGCCCTAAAGCCTATCGTAGAGAAGATTATTACATTGGGTAAAGACGGAACGCTTCATGCCCGCAGAAAGGCTCTGTCCTATCTCTTTAAAAAAGAAGCTGTTGAAGCTACCTTTAATACTCTTGCAGAGCGTTTCAAAGACCGTCCGGGTGGGTACACTCGCATCGTAAAGCTAGGAACGAGGCTTGGTGATTCAACAAAGATGTGCAATCTCGAGCTGGTTGATTTCCATGAACATGAAGGTAAAGTTAAAAAGACGAAAAGGCAGGAACATCTTGCTAAGAAGCTTGAAAAATCTGAAACTTAAATCGGTTCAGGATAAATCCACCTATACGTTAAGAGCTAGGGCCCCCTGGCTCTTGTTTTTAAGCACCTCTTTTGACTTACTGAGCGAGATCTGGGTCTCGAGTTCTTTCCGTTATTAGGTCCAATGCACAATTTTGTTACCATAAGTGGCGTTAATTTTTTAAGAGCAGGGGGTTTCTTAGTGAAGAGAGTTCTAGCTATGTTTTTATGCTTGGTGACAAGTTGGGGTTGTGGGATCAAAGAGTTTTGTGAACAGGCCGACAATTATTCTTTTCGCTTGCTTGGAGGGACTTTATTTTCAAACTATGAGGGGTCAAGTATTAAAGAGATACTTCTCGGCGCTGAAAAGGTTCTTGACCATAATATTATTCTGGAGGGAAAGGTCTTGGAGATCGGAAAACACCAGACGTATTTAATTTTAGAAGATGAGTTTTCAAAGCTTTTTGTAAACATTGTGGATATTGAGTCTATTGACATTGAAAAAGAATCACGTAT
>Ga0170475_101286112_pt1 | contig 14262 bp, 1 predicted proteins | sample Soicark_Litter_5_FD_111474 | JGI IMG/M metagenome (GOLD analysis project Ga0170475, IMG submission 111474) | Avena fatua rhizosphere microbial communities from Hopland, California, USA. Combined Assembly of 48 SPs | reverse complement strand
TGCTTACATGTTATTTAAGATTGAATATTTTAAATAAAATAAATGAGAAATGAAATTTGATATAAAAATAAATGGAATGATTTTTTCTAAAAAATATTTAAATGCAAAACACCTATGCTATATACTAATTATCTAAATACTATTTGATAAAGACTAAATAACAACTGCTACACCACCTTGAGTAACTTTATTTCTATCTTCTTTATTAGCTTTTGCATCAAGTATGAAAAGTAAATCACTTCGATCCTCATTAAGATAAACCGGGAGTTGAACTATTTGATCATTAGTTTCAACTACCTCAGACTTTAATGCCCATCGAATTTGTGATGCTTCCAATTTGGTGAATGGTGATGGGACTAATCTTACTTGATTGTTTTTCCATTCAGCACCTGAAAGTTTTAGTCCTGTTATAATAAATGAATCCTTATCTCCACTTCTGTTAAGGTCAATTTCCAATTTCAATTCTTCTAGTGACCATTTGTGTGATTGCGCTACTGCTTGACGTGTAGCTGTGACATATGCTTCAGGCATGAAAAGACCTCCTAACCATATACTTAACCCTGTAAATTGAGTTTCTTTGGTAATGTTTTCTAGTTGTTGTAAACGACTCTTGAAATCTGCTATCCAATGATTAAGTGAAATAGTTTTTGAAACTTTATATTTTCTCCAGTGGTCGGGTATAATACCTTTTGTAAAGCAATTCAATAGCATACGTAAATGATTGGTTTGTTTAAGTTCACCATCACAAACATGCTTTATGTCTTCTAAATCTTTGCGTATCTTCTTGAGAAGAGCACGACCTATTTGATTTTCACGATCGAAAAATCTAAACAATGGATCTTTGATACTTTCCGCAGTACGATTCATATGGGTTAATTTTTCCGGTAATGCTTTCGACCAATTGTTGACATTATTATAAAGAGCACGCATCCAAGCAGGTTGAGCAGACGCTCCGGAAGATTCAGAACTTGATTCTTGTGTGTATGCAACTTCATCATCATCTGCCAAGCTCTTCATCTTACGGATTTTAACAAGCATTGCATTACCTTTGCTTGTGGACAATACTTTTTCAGCGTTACTTGGCAATCCCAACCAAATGGGAGGTTGTCTTTCGGGAAGTTTATCAACCCAATCCATAAATTGTTCTATTCTAGTACCTTCAGGTATGGTCAATTTATCAGCGCCTTCAACATCGACAAGTTTATAATTATCATATGCAGCTGGTGTGAATAAACTATCAACGAAACATTCCAACAGACGCTTATCGAATTCGTTATCAATACGACCACCATAACCGGAAATAGTAATCAATGAACGCATAGCTTCCCAAGGAATTTTTTCAGGAGAAATATTATCCCTGCCTTGAGCAACAGAGTCTAACCAAGTGTCAATTGTGTTGATTGCAAAATCTTGATCAGATTCATTAAATTCATAAATCTTGGTCCAACCAAGAGGACAATAACGGAGACGTTCCTGTACAATAGCATGTAACCATGCAAGTATAAAGTATAATCTGACACGTTCTTTAGGACCTTTTTCAAGTCGACTTGGAGCAATAGCCTTGAGAGAATCTGTAAGGTTGGCCTTAATACCTGGTGGAGGTTCGAACATAAGTACACGTGATAAACGCAACAAGTTAACAGGCACCTTTGGATTTGTTTCCATGGTAAGGAACAATCTAAAGTCTTTGTGTGCTTTCATACTATGTAATTTCTTTTCTAATTGACCTAACCATGAAGGTGCGAGATGTACATTCTTCAATAATACCCAGTTACCACTCTTAATGGATTTACCAATAGCTTGTTCAGCAAGATTAAAACCTTCTTGTGATCCCATAGCAACAGATGTACAACGAACATTAAGTTCTGCAACAAGGTTATCAACACGAAAACTTGCATCATAACCAGGAACTGAACATAAGGAAATCGGAGTAGCTGGTTGGATTTCCTCCACTACCATAGCCTTAAAGTCCAAAACTGCTTGATTAATGAAACCTGGGTCAAATGCAATTGTAACCAATTGAGTCACAGCGGGAATCAATCTATCTGGTCGGAAACATTTAACGATCAATATCTTTCGTAATTGTATGACGGTAGCAGGTAATCCACTATCCCAGCATTCAGGAACACATTCTTCAGCAGAATCAGCCGCAAAAAATTCTTTCCAATCTGATAAATTACTTGCAATATGTCTAGTAAGATTGGAGAAACATGGAAGGCCGCTAAACTCTTTGATTTTACATAATTGATCTGAATCAAAAAGATCAGCTGGTAACCCTAATTCTTTGGCAGTAACACTAGAGCCGGGAACTGCATCACCACCGCTTAATAAGAAATCATATTCATTTTCGTCAATTGCATTAGAAGAACCACGCATCTTAATCTGAGATAATAAAATTGCATATGTAACATAATCTTCGTGCAATAATGAACGGGATACACGTTTGAAAGAGACATTAAAAAGATCGCGTTTAAGAATTTCTAATCTACTGTGAGTATCCGTAACATCTTTAAGGTTGGGATTTTCATGTAGAATAAATTGAAAGATTTCATAAAAGTATTCAAGTGAGAATTGATAGAAATGGTGTAATAAGTTCAGTTGTTCCATTACGAAGAATACAGAACTACAAGATTGAGCAAGGGGAGTATATTGTGCCGTAACTTCTTCAACTTCTTTCATAATGCTTTCTGTTTCTTGAACCTTTTGAGTAATTTCGGAAGCTTCCTTTTTCAATTTTTCTAAAGTATCTAAAACAACGGCATCATCCAAAATATTTCCTTTTGATTCATTCAAAGCTTGTAAAAGAGATTTTTCGAGATGTCTTAGTCTCAATTTGAATTCACCCTGAAGTTTAATTAAGTCAGTTCGCTTCTGATCAGTATCAGGTCTTTCAACTTTAAGTACTTGATTGAGACATTGACTTTGTAAACTACCACGAGTTACAGTGAAATTGACAAATGTAACACGACTGCATACGTCTGGAGGGAAGTTGACAGATGGGTCACGAGTTGAAAGGAAGAGAGTAAATGATGGTGAGAAATCAATATCTTGTCCTCCCAAACGGATCAAGACACGTCCTCCAGTACGGCGCAATTCTTTGTTAAGTACAGCATTTAAGATAGGGTCAAGATGTTCAACATCTTGAATGAGTAATGGATTTCCAAAACGAAGAGCACTTTCTAAATTTTTAATGAATGAATCATCCAAGAAACTAGTAATTCCAATCTTTCTACCTTTATATTCATTCATTAAAAAGGCTGAAGCTTGACCAGATGGATCAATAATTAATGGATATCTATTGAAGCGCTTGAGCATGATAGCATTTTCTGTACAAAGATCATCCGCAGGAAGAGAATTTTCTTGCCAAGACAGTCGATCATCAGCAGTTGAAAGATATTCTGTTAACGAAAGTTCTGGTTTGTATTGAATATTGGCATCGATAAGATGACTTGTCCAATTGCTCACTAATATTTCACGATATTGTTGATCAAAGTAGCCACCATAAGCTAGGAAAGCTGCTGAGAGCAAGACGTCTCCTACAATAGTACCCATTTGTGTTTCAAATGCTTGGCTACCGCTTTCCCATCTTTCTTTTTCAGATGATAAACTTGAAAGAAGTGTCATACTACGGTCAACTTTCGTTTTGACACTATTCATACCATCCGCAATTTCTTTTTTCTGACTGATTAGAGATTCATAATCTGCTTTATATACTATAATCTTTGCTTCTAACTCTTCAATCATTTTTTGAATACTAACAGCTTTAGCTTTAGTAGTCTCTTGATCCTTTTCTAATGTCTCTACTTCGTTACGTAAAGGACCTACTCTATCCAAGATTTCAGAATAACCTACTTGAGCAGTTACCCATTTAACTAAGGGACCACAAGCTTTACTAGCTCTGTTTACAGTTTCATAATCGTACTTATCTTTGCTCAAATATTCTCTCTTCATTTTTTCTCTCAGAGCTGGTGTCATTTTTGCGAGAGTATCATAGTTAACAATGCTTGCAATAAAGTCATCTCGACGGATGACAGCTGTCACGGCTTTCCAACTATCTATGCTAAATCCGAGCAAAGTACAAACTGAAGTCATAGCAAGTTTTACAGCTTCAGGAGGATTACCCATAGAACGTACTTCAGAAAGATGCTGTTTCTTAATACCCTGTACACTCTTCTTTGCTTCATCGACAGCAGGTTCTGCATTTGCTAAATCTTTTAATACAACTTCACGACGTTCATTAATAACTCGATTTTGAATCTCAAGTTGAGCTCCGATTTTTTCAGCTTCATTTTTCCTTTCTTTAGCGATTGTTTCATCCTCAACCATCTTCTTCAATTTTTCAGTGGCTTCAGCTTCTTTAGCTTTAAGTTCTTTTTCTTTGATAGCTAAACTCTTACGAAGTTCTTCTACAGTTATTACAGTATCCTTTAATTTATCTAAACCAATATTCAAATGACGTTGTTGTTCTTCTAAGTCTTCACGTTTCTCATTGAATAAACGTACATAATGATTAATAAAGTCCAAATAATGACGAGGAGTAACATAATTATAACGTCCTTGTCGTTTACTCAATTTTGCATTAGTATCGTAAAGTGATTGATGAACGTATACAAAAGCATTAACAATAGCATTTCGATGTATAGGTGGAAGAGATAAACCACGATACGCAATCGGGAAGTTGGCTGGTGGTTTATAACCCGTGAGATCCAATTCCAAGGTATGTGTAAATTCCATACCAACTTGGTAGAAAGCTTGATCTGACCAATCACCGAACCAATCTAAAACACAACGATTGAACAAGGCAGGAGAAGTTGCAGCACGGGAAGCAAGACCACCTTCAGGAGGATTCATTGTGAACACAACGTGCAAATTCTTCATTACTTGTTGTGTGAACCATTTATATAGTTCTTCTTGGGAATCTAACATTGTACCTTCTCTTTGAGCACCTTCTTTACAAGCAGTCATTAAAGTGTTGTATTCGTCACCTTCAAACAATCCTGGAACTTCTGCATTAGCAAGCAAGGTATTCATACGTTCTAAGAAACCTGAATCTAATACGTTGGATTCGTCCATAATGAAACATATTTTTTTCTCCTTTACAACCTGCACGTCTTAAAACAATACGGAGATCTTCATCAAAGTCGTCACCAGTGTATTTGTTATGAGCTTTGATTTGGAAGACACTTAAACCGTTCATCCAAGCAACAAATCTGGATAACGTAGTTTTACCAGAACCACTAACACCGATTAAAAGTAAATGTCCTTGCATTTGTCTAAATACACGATCAATACGAAGTACGTGATCTAACACATCATTAAATAATACCAATGGGACATCCAATTCTTCTTCATAAAAGACTTTAAGACGAGCTTTGACATAATCACGCAAATCTTCACGTTCAACAGGAATATAATATTTTGATAACCAATTAGAGAATAAAATTGGGCGAGTTAAAGCCTCTTGCTGATTTAGACTAGGAAAGTGTTTCATGGCAATCGCATCAATATTATCATCCGTCCATTTCTTTTCCTCTTCAGTGACAAGACGATCCTGAAACAATCGAAGAGCTTCATGTGCCCAGATACGAACAAGACCTTCAAGAGATAATGTTTCCATTGGCTTAATAGCTTCAAATATACCTCTCATCCATCGAGTCAATTCACGGGGAGAATAAATATAATGTGCTTGAATATCTGGTGTGAAATGTTTTTGTGATGCGAGATAAAAATCTACCATTGCAGCTGTAAGAGGTTCGGCATAAGCCCGAAGCGCAGGAACAACTTTTAACATGGCACGTGAAAAGGTACCATAAATTTGGTTAAGAGAAATTTCACCAGGATAATCAACCATTACTAAAGGTGAATGACGAAGGAATCTGTGAGTTAATGGCACACGACCAGGATCAGTTGGAGGATTACAAGCACCAACAAACTGTATACGTTCGAGTTTAACCCATGCTTTGTCAGTAGTTCTCCAGTATCCACCATATTCAATTAATTGTCTCAAAAATGAAATAACGCGTTGAGTTCCATATTTATCAGTAGCGGGTAAATTAATTTCGTCACAAAATAAAACAATCCAACGACCAATAATTACAGGAGATAAAATCACACCATTAGGTGTTTTCCGATATTCACAATATTGTTCAAAAGTTTTCAATATGAGTTCAGGAGTAGTAGCACTAGAAAAATTGAGACCTACAACTTCCATATCAGGTAATTTTCTAAGAGCACTAAAAAGTGTCATAGTTTTACCAGAACCTGGAGGACCACAAAGCAAAAGTGGTTTGTGTTCTGATAACCAAGAATATAAAACTTCTTCGTGACGAACAGTATCCACAGTAGGGATAACTACATCAGCTTCAGCAACAGTATGAGTTTCAATTTCAATGGTAGGTACTTTAGTTGTCCACGAAACCCATTCACCATTATTTATTTGAACATCATAGTCAATAATAGATGATCCAGGATGATCAGGTGGTAAATCGACCATTGTAACTCCACGTACGAATTTTCCAAGTTTAGCACGCAAGTCAAGTTTTGCATCACCAGAGAAACTCCAAATAACTCCAATAACTAAACGTTTAGTAACATAACCTTCTAAATGCTCCTGTGGCATTGGGAAATCGGGATGTTGTACGTTATATTCGATAACGTTACGTACTGTCTTATTCATCAACGAGAATAAAGTATTCAAAACGCGCATTTTTGTAAAATCCATAATGTGTTCTAATTTTTCAGCATGTTCAAGAGTTTTGGTTACCAAACCATCATCGGTCATGTGTTTTTCAAGAATTTGTGCGACTGCACGTTGTGTAATTAAATGAGGTGACACAGTTTCTTCATTAGAATCACCTCTGCGCGAAGCTGGCGAATTTTCTTCTTCATTATCATCCAATGGTACAGCTTTGAGAGTTTCCAAGTAATTGGTGTAAATCATCTTTAGGGTACAAACTTCTTCACTGAACCACAACATACCACAACGACTTACGGTAGCCAAAGTAGCGTATTTCAAATTTTCTACCTCAAACATAATACGAACATTTGGCGGAAGGCTCAAACGTTCACCATTGGGTAAAGTAAGTAATTTATTATCATCAAGTACACTGTTCAAATTTTCGACCCATTCAGGGTCTACGTCACCATCAAAAATGATCCAATGCCTTTTTTGACTTTCACCACGAACATTGTCCACGATTTTACGCAAAATATGTGTAAATAAACCATCTACCCATTCACGAGTAGTAGGGTCAAGAGTACCATAAAGCGCATCTTTTGAAATAGCCTTTGGATCAATAACATATGAGACACCTTCCACACCTTGTACACGTTCTAAAGCTTCCAAAAGGACTTTCCATGCCATAGTTTTTCCGGAACCTGATGGTCCTACCATAATAAGACCATGATGTAAGTTTTGAATTTGATAAAGTTGTAATACTTTTTCCATCCACATTTCTCCATCGAGAAGGCGTCTTTCTTCGCATACTTTTTTAATTTCATTTGTGAGTTTTTCAAGATCGACAGGCCTATATTCAACACCAGGGAATACATCAGCTAATAAACTTGTTAACAATGGAATATCATCAGCGACCAACTTTGGAACAATGGTTTCACGAATACTTTGAATTACAATTTCTTGTTCGGGTGTAGATTCTGAAATCTTTGAATATTCTGATTCATCAGATCCTTTTTCTCTAAGAGATTGAAGACGATCACGTTTCAAATTACCAGCACTAACAAGTACACATTTCAAAGCACGTAGACCGAAATCATAATGCGCTTGTGGTGATAGCTGTTCAGCACATAAGTTAAAAAGAGGTACCACTTTAGAAGCAAGAGTCTCAGCTGTACGGAAACCTTGCGAGTAAAGCATAACTTGTGAAATCAGTTCACGATCTGGTTTTGTCATAGCCATACTTCTGAAGAGTTTCTTCAAATTATCTGGTAAGTTAGAACGTCCAGCATAACCGGGATTCATAGTAATGAAAATACCAGTATTCGCATTAACGGTAAGGTTCTTGCCAACGATTTCTACTTCAGCGTTTGGCTTATCTACAATTGCCTTTAACCCAAGTTGAATGGTTTGTACTTGTTGTGAGACAGCTGACAAAATTCTTTCCTCAAGACGATTGAATTCATCAAAACATCCCCATGCACCGACTTGACAAAGACCAACAAAAATACGTCCCATAGCTTGGAAATCGAAATTTTCATCACAACAGAATACAAGTACAAATCTTCCAAGTTGCACACCGAGGGCTTTAACTGACTCCGTTTTACCAGTACCAGCCGGCCCGAAAGGTGAACCTCCAAGTTGAAGAGAAAGTGCTTGAGTGAGAGTAAGGTAACATCTGTCAGTGAGAGGAGTTTGTACTAAACGGTCAGGAACACCAAGGTATTCATAACCGTATAAGAATTGAGCATTTGCCATGTGAATTGTAAGTCTAGCAAGAGGATCTTCAATAGATGAATTAAAATAGAATCTCATTTGATATAACCATTCAAAATCTTTTGGTGAAGAAATATTGTTTTTGAGAAGTTGACGGATAAGATCACGTTGATGTACAAGTTCAGTAATTAAATGTTCACATTTTTTACGTTGAGTTGAGGGTAAATCCGTGAGTACTGTATCAGCTAAAATTTCTAATGCGCGAATTACAAAATCAAGAGATCTATTCAATGGAGATTGATCATTATGATCACCCTGTTCTATTGCACTGAGAGCTTTGTCAACAGATTGTGTCCAAATAATTTGAACAGCAACAACAACTAATTGTGATGAATACTTTTCAATCCATCCTAATAAGGTACTTGTAACCAATTCTTCATTAAGGTAAAATGAATTGAGTTCAGCTACGGCATCTGTTAACCATTCAGCGAGAGAAACTTTCATTTCTTTTTCAATTAAAGTTAACCAGTCATTAATCTTAGGATTATCTTTTATCGAAATTGGATGCTTAAACCAAACCTCTTCGCCCTCACGAGATGCCATTCCTTGAATGATTGTTAAATCTTCACTTAATAAGATATTAGAAATACCAGCAAACATTTTCTTGAAATGTTTCTGGATTCTAACAACATCTTTACTATTACCAATGATTTCGAGTAAATCTTCGTCACCAACAAAGTAGAAACGAGGAAACGATGAACGTTCTCTTTCAAGATATTCACCAAGGGCCTTTTGAATCTTACTTAAGAGTTCAGACAACCTCTCCAATGATTTTTGAACGGTAGGAATATTTAAAACATCCATTACGTAAGGTGATTTATAGACCTTTTTCATGACACCCATGAATTCAGTGTTGATATTTGCAAAACGTGTAGTTTCTACAGGAAGTAAATGTTTAATGTCCGCACTACCACTAAATATACCTTCCAAATATACCCATTGACGTTGAACATCAATCCAAACGTCAAACAAGACATGAACACGATTTAATTTATCTTCCCATGAAGAAGCATCTTCTTCAAAGGTCTTATAATATGGAGACATTTTCATGGCAGTTAATGAATTGAGATTTTCACTGCATTTTGTAAAGAGATCATCCCAACCTTTGATAAGACGACATTTATTTTGATAATTAACAAGTTCAAGGGTATAACCGGTCCATGTTTCTTTAGTTTGTTTCAAAAATTCTTCAAGAGCCATTTCACCAGCGGCTTGAGTTACAATTTCTCTAATTGTTTGCTCATGTTTCTTTAGGTCCAAATCCCAAATTTTACCAACAGTCATTTCAGATAAAAGTACACGATTTTCAACACGTAGAGCTTTGAATAACTGTTTCCAATGATGATCTCTCAAAGCTTCAGATTTAAGTTCAGAAAGAATAGGATTTACTTTGATGTATTGTTTCACTGTTTCTTGTACATATTCAAAGGCAGCATAAGTGCGCATACGACTGGGCATTTCTTTGGTGGAATTGAGAAGATTATCCAATTGTTGTCGGATTTTACGAGGTACAACTGAAGACCATGTTTGATCTTTGAGATCATTAATAGATTTCCATACTTTATCAAGAGAACTCCAAACAGATTTAAGATCTCGAAGTTCTTCAAGAACAGGATCTAAACGATCTTCAGAAGATGATTCCATATTAAGAGCTTCTTTGGCACGACAAACAATATCATATTCTTCCTTGAGACGAGTGACACGACTCTCAAAGATATTGAGTGTATTTGTTGCAATGTCAGGTTTAATATTTCCCTGAATTGGTTTTTTCTCAACCCAATCAACGACAATTGTTTTAATTTTGCCTTCAACAATTTCATCTTCTTTAACAATCTTTATTTTTAAACTATCAACTTGTTCTTTAATCGCATTGTCTTTCCTCTTCAATATTTGATTAAAGGCACTCCATTCATTTTCAATTTGGTCAATATATATCCAATCACTTGGGAATTGGTATCGTTGTCTTTCCAAAGTTTTCTGTCCATTGCGGAAGATCTCAACATCTTGCTCCCATTTAGCAACTTTACGGTTTAAATCTTGAACGAAGGTAATCAGTGCAACAGCTTCACCAGTATTGTTACTTTCCATGGATTTATTTTCAAGATCATTACGAGCATGCGAAACACTTGCATTGAATTCTCGCATAGAATCCGCAATCTTAGTACCAAACTTATTGAGAACTTCCCGTTGCCATGAATCATATTTGGCATTTACTTTACTTTGCGCTTGTCGATAATCAATTTCTATGGGACCAAAAGATCGTGATGTATCAGAATTATCAAAAGTGTTCCTAGATTTTTTAATTTCAGTAAGAATTTGTTGCCATTTTAAAAGATCGTCACCAAGATGAGCGTATACATTATTGGCTTCAAGATCCCATAATGATTGAAATTGGAACCAAACATTCACGTATTCAGATACTTCTTTCAATTTAGTTTCAATTACTTCATAGGCTTTCTCAAGTGAATGACCCGGAATTTGTGTTAATAAACTAGAATAAGTTGTCTCACGAGTAAAAGTTCCTCTGACTTGTAGATCAATATCGTATCTGGAACTTTGAAGTCTTGGAAGACCGCATACAATAGCAAGCCATTCATGTAATTGATTATACCAGTTGGCCCTAGCATCTTCAATTGGAGGGTCTAGGTAAATTACTTGATCACGAATACGAACTTCATGAGTTGAAACAACAAGTGTAGGTTTTTCAGCTTTTAATATAGTTGGTCTTTCGCCATCAATAGAATCATTTCTTGTACTTCTACGTTTATTCTTCTTTACGGCTTTACCGCTTATTGAAACTGCTTCATACTCTGTAAAATTAGCATTTTCGTCACCTGAAATCATAAATTCAGCAGTCCATGCTTCAATTGATGTCTGTAATCGGTTAATAAGAACATTCTCAATACGTTTATCAAGTTGAGCAACCCACGAGTTTAGATTTGAATACGATTCAAGATTAAGTCTGTCAATCAATTTTTGAATTTTTTCCAAGTTTCCTTGGAATTTTCTGGCCTTATAAACGCAAGTCTTCAAATCATCAATATGACGAGAGATATCATCATAACTATCTATCAATGCATCAACTTTATCTTGGAAGATTGATACTTGGTTTGCAAAATCTCTTACAAATGAGACATGTTGATTTTCAGGAGAGTCTAAAGCACCTCCAGTAAAATTAGATCGAAAATGACGATCGTAAGTTTCAACAAAATATTTCCATTCATAGTTTATACCCTTTGCAATCATGACTTGTACTTCATGTCGATAACTAGCTACTAACATGATAATTTCAGGATGTTTCTGAACTTTTTGAAGAGTTTGTGCATATGTTCGTACTGTTTCCATAAGACTGACAGCAAAAGGATAAACACGTTTGGCAGTCTTGGCAAGACCACTAATGTTATGAGGTACTTGATGATTCAACCAGAGTAAATTTCTCACTTCTTTGAATAAAGTAATAATTTGCGGGTCAAAATTAACACCTAATTGTAGTACATTGCCTTGTGCACGGTTCTTGGTAATTTCAAAGAGACGACCGCTAACATTCAAATCACGTCTATTTGTAATATCTTTTTGCCAAGCTTCAAATATTGGACGGGTATCCAATTTCTTCTTAAAGTTATTGCTATCAGTTTGCAATTTTTGACCTTCTGCATACATTTCCCAACCCTTTCCAAGCACATCTTCTACACGCTTCATGTATGCCTGTAATTGACGATCAATCTGTCGAGCCCAGATCATAGCACCGGAAATAGCTGGCAAGTCGCGAAGTTGTGCCATGTGATATGCCTCAGATTTACGATACTGTTGTGTGAATTTATCTTGAAGTTTTTTAATATCTTCTTTGACAGAGTCAATAAGCTGAGTTTGATATTCTTGGATAGCACCACGAATCTTAGGTCTAACAAACAAGGCATTGAATTTGGAGAATACACGGAACATTTCATTGGCATTCTTGCAAGTACCAAGGCGATCACGTAAACTCGAAATGATTTGATTTTCGACACGTGAGACCCGTTCATTATAAGAATTTTCTGCTTGCATCCAAAATTCGGTACCTTCAATTGATACATCCAAGACATCGATATCTTTCACACTTTCATAAGCTAATTTAACCTCTTCCATTGAATTTATATCATTCGGATTTACAGGTTCTTCTCCTTGTCGTACCACTTTGTTTTCTCCAACCACTATCCTTGTAGTACCTTTAGGTTGTGACATAACTTTAACAATTGTTTGATGAAGTTGTTCATGTTGCTTTCTAAAATTTCTTACAAAAGTTACACGTTCTTGCAATTTATCATGGGCAGGGCTAATTTTAATCGGAATGAATTTATCCGAACGTTTACGCGTAACGTCACGTGCTATATTTGTAAATTCTTTAATCATCTCATCCCAAGTCCTAAATACGTCTTCCGCACCAGCCATGACTCTTTCGAATTCTTCATAATCCATGTACATTAATCTACGACTACCCAAAACTCTGAGTAGCTGATCATTTAAATCACGTGATATTGCTTCTACAAGCGCAAGAGCTTTTTTGATTGGGTATGAAGATAATCTCAATTTCTTCAAATGAATAAATATAACATTTAATGATTCTTTTAATTTATTCACGTCAGGTGCAGAAAGCAGATCATTAAGAGGGAAATCCTTCATAAGTTGGTTGTATTTATGGACTTTATCCATAGACTCCTTTAAACCGGTATCGGCAATAAATGATACCGTTGTATGAAAACGTTTAGCATGTCGTAAAATGCTTAATGTCAATTCGATGTGATCGCCTTTTAACTTTTCATCAATTCCTTCCAAAGCTTTTTCCATGCTTAGCCAGAAATTAATTTCTTGAATGGCTGTTCCACTTGCCGGATCACGGTTCAACTTGGTGACCTTTTTAATTTCTTTTATCCAACCGTTTACATCTCCTTGGAGTTTATTTAAGAATGTTGAATCAGAAAGAAGTGCCTGATCAATCATGTCAACAGTTACACGTTTTCCTTCTTGCTTACACTTCTCCACGGTTTTTTGAACTATAGGATGTATATTAAGTGATATTTCAGGAATTTCAACATTTTGTTGTAAATGAAGGAGTGATAATTCTAATTCGGTAATTTTCTTTTTGGCCATTGGAATACCCATTTTGGAATCATCGTGTTTTTTACCACTAATGCTAACAACACCTTCAGCACTGGCTCCTTTTTCTCTAACGTATGCATCGAAATAAGGTGCAACAGCAAGATGAATGTAAGAATGTAATGCTTCATATGCACTCACACCAGTCGAACCAGATTCGCTTGATGCAGGACCAGGTAAATTTATAAGTTGAATTTGTGATTGGATCGCTCGAGAAGCGTCCAAAGTAGGTACGTGTTTTATAAAAGCGATAGAAGTAACGTTATTTGAATTATAAGTGATTTCTTGTGTACATGTGTATGAATATGAAATAGTTGCTTGTTCATCTTCTTCTTTTTTGTCTCCTCTTTTCTTTGTGAAATATATAACATTAACCTGGGGGTCATTTATAAACCGTCTTAATTTTTCTGTGGTATCATCCACAGACCACAATGAATTTTCTAAATCAGAATCCTCTGCCCCCAGAACCAGAGGTAATAGTCTATCAAAATATTCTTTTAATTGACTTGGGTCGCAAGCCGGAATGATAGCTGCACTACTTGCAGTTGTCAACGTTTCACTTTGAGATGTTTCAGTGTCATCCATGATTTTATTATACAAATGGGAACGACACCTATCGAACGCGGTTGGTATAACAGAAAAAATTCCCCCTGAGCTTTTATATAATATTGAATAATATT